>Ga0209382_10001218_pt1 | contig 41026 bp, 36 predicted proteins | sample SoiMetdeltSBSDD5_FD_187599 | JGI IMG/M metagenome (GOLD analysis project Ga0209382, IMG submission 187599) | Bulk soil microbial communities from a Populus tree surrounding site in Tennessee, USA - Soil MetaG P. deltoides SBSDD5 (SPAdes) (version 2) | ecosystem: Environmental > Terrestrial >... | reverse complement strand
CTACGCGAACGGCCAGGAATCGGGACTGCGGATCGACGTCCAGGAGCGGGACGGCGTCATCTCGATCTGGATCGCCGACATGCTGGTCGAGATCACGAAGAAGCCGTGGGAGCTGGTCCTCAAGAATCGGTACGGCTACCAGATCCTCCGCGAGCACCGGGCGGACACCAACCTGCGCGGCTGGCGACGGGCCTCCTGGCTCGGGTACCGGCGCGGGCTGGACGACAAGGTGACGGGCACCTTCGAGGCGTTGGCGCTGGCCCCTGACGAGCACATCTACGGTCTTGGCGAGAAGTTCATGCCGTTCGATCGGCGGGGCCAGAAGATCGAGTCGTGGAACTACAACACCTGGGGCGCCACCAACGAGCGCGCCTACAAGAACATCCCGTTCTTCGTCTCGTCGAGAGGGTACGGGGTCTTCCTGAATACCACGTTCAAGACGACCTGGGATATCGGCAGCGGCGCTACGTCGTCGATCTCCACCCAGATCGAGACTGAAGACGATCGGCTCGACCTGTTCTTCATCTGGGGGCCGCGGATCGCGGACGTTCTGACCCGCTACACCGAGCTGACCGGCCGCCCGCCAGTGCCGCCCCGCTGGTCGTTCGGGTTCTGGCAGTCGAAGTGCACGTACAGCAGCTGGGACGAGGTCTGGGAGATCGTGCGGAAAGCACGCGCGGAGCGGGTGCCGACGGACGTCGTCCACCTGGACCCGCCCTGGCTTAGAGACCGGATGTACGCCGATCTGGTCTGGGACGAGGCGCGCTTCCCCGATCCGGCCGGCAATCTGGCCCGCCTGCGCGCGGAGGGGATCCGGATCAGCCTCTGGCTCCAGCCGTGGATCCCTGAAGAGAGCGAGGTCTTCGCGGAGGGTCTCGAGCAAGGCGCCTTCGCGACCCGCGAGGACGGCTCCGTCTACTTCTACGCGCCGACCATCCCCGGCCGCCCCCCGAGCCGCTGCGGCATCGTCGACTTCTCCAGCCCGACCGGGCGCGAGTGGTACATCCAGAAGATCCTCGGCCTGATCGAACAGGGCGTCAGCGCATTCAAGACCGATTTCGGCGAGGCGATCCCTGAGGACGCCGTCTTCGCCAACGGCATGCGCGGCGCAGAGATGCACAACCTCTATCCCCTGCTCTACAACGCCGCCTTCTACGAGGCGTTCGAGCGGAGCGGGCGTGCTGACGACCTGGTCTGCTGGGGGCGGTCCGGCTGGGCCGGCATCCAGCGCTACCCGGTTTCGTGGAGCGGGGACATGCTCTGCAACTTCCCCTCCATGACCTGCACGCTCTGGAGCGGCCTCTCGTTCAGCCTCTCAGGGGTGGCGTTCTGGAGCCACGACATCGGTGGCTTCATGGGTGAGACCAACCCCGAGCTGTACGTCCGCTGGGCCCAGTGGGGGCTGCTCAGCTCGCACAGCCGGGCGCACGGCACCGCCAACCGCGAGCCGTGGTCGCAGGGCGAGCAGGCGCTCACGATCTTCCGTGAGTTCGACGAGCTGCGGTACCAGCTCATACCGTACCTGTACAGCCTGGCCCACGAGGCCCATCAGACCGGGCTGCCGCTGATGCGCCCGATGGTGTTGGAGTTCCAGGACGACCCGGCCACCCACACGATCAACAGCCAATACCTGCTCGGCCCGAGCCTGCTGGTGGCCCCGGTGCTGGAGCAGGGGCTGACGTCACGCCAGACCTACCTGCCGCGAGGCACCTGGTACAACTTCTGGACGGACACCGCGTACGAGGGCGGGCGCTGGATCCACCTGCCGACGCAAGCGCTCGAGATGATGCCGCTGTTCGTCAAGGCCGGCACGATCCTGCCGCTCGGCCCGATCCAGCAGCACACCGGCGAGCTGGCGGCCGAGCACGGCGGCCCTGACGAGATAACGCTGCGGGTCTACCCGCTGTCCCTGCCGAACCCGGCGCGCGCCGAGGGGGCGCTCCACGAGGACGGCGGCACGACGACGTACGTCTACGAGGACAGTACCCTCACGATCGAGCCGGAGCCCGGCGCGCCCCAGGCCCGGACCTACAAGGTGGAGGTCGTCGGCCGCGACCCGAAGTCGGCCACGCAGCGGACTGAGGGCGCTGCCGAGATCACCTTGACATGAAAATAGTGGGGGGATGATGACCACGACTTCCAGGCGGGCGGCCGGCCCGGTAGACGCGACAGCCAGCCCACAGGCACGCTGGCGGACACTACCATCCGGCGCGGTGACGATCGAGGGCGGGATCTGGGCGAAGCGCCAGGCGGTCAACCGCGCCTCGGCGCTGCCGCACGGGTTCCGAATGCTGGAGCAGGCCGGCAATTTCGAGAACCTGAAGCTCGCCGCCCGCGATGCCACGGAAGGGTATCGTGGGCCGGTCTTCATGGACTCGGACGTCTACAAGTGGATCGAGGCGGCCTCCCTGGAGCTCGCCCGCCAGCCAGGCGCCGACCTGGAAGCGCTGATCGAGCAGGCAATCGACGTCATCGAGCCGGCCCAGAAGGCGGACGGCTACCTCAACTCGTACTACACCGTGGCCGAGCCCGGCCGGCGCTGGATCGACTTCGGGCACGGCCACGAGCTCTACTGTGCCGGCCACCTCTTCCAGGCGGCGGTGGCGCACCACCGCGCGACCGGCAGCGCGCGCCTGTTGAACGTCGCCCGGCGGCTCGCGGACCACATCGACGCGACGTTCGGCCCCGGCAAGCGCCCGGCCACGCCCGGCCACCCGGAGATCGAGACGGCACTGGTCGAGCTGTACCGCGAGTCCGGCGAGCGCCGCTACCTGGCCCTGGCCGGATTCCTGCTGGACAACCGGGGCTACGGCTGGCTCGGGCCGAGCCACCGCTACGGCGTCTCCGCCTACTTCCAGGACCGCGTGCCGATCCGCGAGTCGTCCGAGGTCGAGGGGCACGCCGTCCGGGCGCTGTATCTGACGGCCGGCGTCGCCGATGTCTACCTGGAGACGGGCGAGCAGGCGCTGCTGGACGCCCTTCAGCGCCAGTTCACGGACATGGTCAGCCGCAAGCTGTACATCACCGGCGGGGTCGGATCGCGGCACCTGGCCGAGGCGTTCGGCAAGCCGTACGAGCTGCCGAACGAGCTGGCGTACTGCGAGACCTGTGCCGCCATCGCCAGCATCATGTGGTGCTGGCGGATGCTACTGATCACCGGCGAGTCGCGGTTCGCGGACCTGGCGGAGCGGACGTTGTACAACGCCGTCCTCTCGGGCGTCTCGCTGGACGGCGAGCTGTACTTCTACGTCAACCCGCTGGCGGACAACGGCGAGACCGAGAACCTCCACCGCGGCGGCCCGAGCCGGAAGCCGTGGCACAACGTCGCCTGCTGCCCCCCGAACGTGATGCGGCTGGTGGCGTCGCTCGGGCACTACGCGGCGACGCGCGACGAAGGCGGGCTCCAGATCCACCAGTACGGCGCGGCCCGGATCGCCGCCGATCTGGAAGCGGGCGGCTCGGCGGCCTTGCGGATCGAGAGCGACTACCCCTGGGACGGCCGCGTGCGGATCGTCGTCGAGGAGACGCTGGATGCGCCCTGGACGCTCAGCCTGCGGATCCCGGCCTGGAGCGGAGATGCGGCCCTCCATGTGAACGGCGAGGACCCGGAGGAGGTGCGTGTCGAGGGCGGCTACACGCTGATCGAGCGGACCTGGGCCGGCGGCGACGTCGTCGAGCTGGACCTCGTGATGGAGCCGCGCCTGATCCAGGGCCATCCCTGGATCGAGTCGACGCGCGGCTGCGTGGCGATCGAGCGCGGGCCGCTGGTCTTCTGCCTGGAGCAGACGGACCAGCAGGCGCCAGTCTACGACCTGGAGATCGATCCGTCAGCGACGCTCACGGCGTCCTGGCAGCCGGACGTGCTGGAGGGGGTGGCTGTCGTGAAGGGCTCCGGCTTCCAGATCGACCGGTCAGCCTGGGAGGGGCTGCTGTACCGCCCGTTCGAGGCCGGCGCCGCCCTCCCGAAGCAGCCGGTCGAGCTGACGGCGGTCCCGGTCTACGCCTGGGCGAACCGCAGCCCAGGCGCCATGAAGATCTGGATCCCGCTGGGGTAGGCGGCTCAGGCTTGGGCGAGCCGCCGGGTTACTACGGGGTGTGCCTGCGCACTGGCGGGACGCGACCGCAGGAGGCCCAGCGTCCCGTATCCGATCAAGATCAGGCTGCTCGCGAGGGCCGTCAGCACGATGCCCGGGTAGACCGCCAGCCACGGTGCCCGTGCCTGGGCCAGATGGCCGGACGCCACCATCTCGCCGAGCATTGGCGCCGGCAGGCGCCCGAAGCCCAGGAAGTTGAGCGACGCGTCGATGGCGATGGCGTAGGCAGCACCCACCAGCAGCCCCATCAGGACGGCCCCGAGCGCCGCTGAAGCGTCACGCTGCTCGCCGGGCCAGACCGCGCGGACGGCGTCTCGGATGAGGACCACGAGCAACGGCCCGATCGCGTAGCCGATCAGGACCTGCCGGCCGGCCGCGTCGTTCGGGTGACCGAACAGCCAGGCGAGCACCATGACGAACGGCGAGACGGTCAGGAGGCCGTTGAGCATGGTGGCGAGCGTGCCCTCGACGACGCGGCCGAGCCGCGCTGCCATCAGGCCGAACGGCACCGCGAAGATCGCCGTGAACAGCAGCCAGAAAGGCTGCCACAGGCTCTCACGGATGCCCGCGGCCAGGCGCGCATGCACGTCACGCCCCAGGGCGTCGGTGCCGAACGCATGACCGGGCGAGCCGGGCGGCAGGAGTCGGGCATCGGCCTGCGCGGCCAGCGGCTGGCCGCTGGAGCTGGTCATCAGGATCAGGAGCACCACCAGGATCAGCCCGCCCAGCGCAACGGTCAGCACCGCCAGCCAGCGCGGCTCGTGCGGAGCCATGCTGTGGGAGCGTCCCGCATCGTGATCGGAGACCGGAACGGCTGCCGACGCGCGCCGGCGGTCGAGCCGCGCCCGCACGAGATCCGCGCCAACGCCGAACAGGACCGTCATCGCGAACGATACGACGATCAAGTCGAAGAGCGCGACGGACCTGACGGGGGCATCGTTGTTGCGCAAGCCGTCGACGAAGAACCTGCCGATGCCAGGAAACACGAAGGCCGCCTCGATCAGGACCAGCGCCCCGATCAGCAGGCCCGCGTAGCGGCCGATCGTGTCCAGCCAGTCCTCCCCGATCTCGAGGCGCATGACGTCGGGATCCGGAGCTGCCGCGCCCGACTCGGCCGCCATTGCCTGGCGGCTGACGGTGCGCAGGTACGTTGCGTGAGCCAGGAAGCCGAGCATCACCACGGCCAAGGCTACGGCCGGCAGGACCGCGCGCGCGACGATGCTCACATCCGCCACGGGCTGCCGCGGCGACACGCCGAACAGCAGCATGGCGACGACGGCGATCCAGAACGGCGCCATCGCCTGGGCGATGATGCTGACTGGTGCAAGGGTCAGACCGGCGTGGTAGCCGCGCCGCGCGGTGAGCGCGGCCAACGGGAGCCAGATCGCCGTCGCGAAGACGATCGCCAGACCGATCAGGAGGAGCGTCGGCCAGACGTGTCCGCCGATCATCTGCACGATATCCGTCGTGGGGAAGGCCCTGCTCGGCTGGCTCATCGTCGGAGCCAGGAGCAGGCCGGCGCACGCGAGCGCGACAACAGGTCCCAGGGTTCGGATCAGAAACTGAGCGAGGAACGACATTGGTCACCGCCTGGATAGGAGTAGCGTGGGACGCTCTGTCCTACTGTAGTGAGATGGCGCTCCGCGGTTCTGTCCCCCAGGGCACAGGCGCGCTGTACCGGACCTGACGCCCCGGCTTCAGCACAACGGCTGGTCATGCCAGGAATGCAGAACGGCCTCCGAGCTCAACGCTCAGAGGCCGTTCCGGATCACCTGACTCCAGGTGGTTACCGTGGTCGGGGTGAGAGGACTTGAACCTCCGGCCTCTTCGTCCCGAACGAAGCGCGCTACCAGGCTGCGCTACACCCCGTGTGCCATGCGGCTCCAAGAGTATAGCGGACGCGACGGCTGCCCCGGCAACGCACCCGCCCGGTCCGTGGGTCTCAGCACGCCGACCGACCGCGGTACCGCCCGCTCACGGCACCCGGGCGCTCGCGCGCTGCTCCCCCTGGATCTCGATCTCTGCGTGCAACGTCTCCCACTTGCCGTTCTTCTGGATCTTCACTTCGGCCTGGGCCTTGCCCGTCTTGACCTGAATCGGAACCTCCACCCGCCACCGACAGTAGGCGTCGTCCTCGGTCCGGTCGCCCAGCGTCCAGCGGAAGTTCTCGGGGTACTGGATCTTCCCGACACAGGTCGAGCCGCTCGCGACGTTTACGGCGATCTCGAACTTCTCACCGGGCTTCGCCTGCTTCGGCACGCTCTCCCAGAACCCGGCCAGCGGGTCCTCCTCGCGCCCTTCGACCATCACGTTGGCCGTCAGGGTGGTCCGCATGCCGTGATCGTCGATCCAGACCCGGACCACCGCCGGGCCGCGCGGCGTCTGATCGGCGACCCCGACGCTCCAGAGGCAGCGATCCCGCTTCTCCTTCTGCTGGTCCAGCGTCTTCCGCACGCCGTCGTCGAACGTGACGTCGCCGCCACAGGTGGCGCTGTCCGGGACGGAAACCCGCACTTCCAGGTCGTCGCCACGGCGAATCGAGCCCGGCAGATCCTTGAAGTTGGCGTCCACGTACGCCGGGGACTCGTCCACGGTGACGATCGCCTTGAGCGTCGCCTCCTTGTCGTCTGCCATCACCTTGACCGTCAGTTCAGAGTCGCCACGCTTCGCGTCCTCCGGCACGTAGACGCTCCAGCGACAGAGCCCGCTCTGCTCGATCGTCTCTTCGAGGTCGACGTTCGGCGCAGACCTGAACGTAATGTCGCCTTCGCACTTCGCGCCGGCCGGGACCAGGACGCGGATCGGCAGGCTCGTGTCGCGGTGGACCGTGGCCGGCAGGTCCTTGAGGGCGACGAGCAGGTCCGGGCCATCCTTCTCCCTCGCCACCTCAAAGGTCGTGCCCAAGGTCGTGGTCTGGCCGTCCTCTGTCGTGACCGCGATGGTGACACGAGCCAGGCCACGTGGGGCGGTCTGTGGGACGCTCTGCTCCCAGAGACAGCGCTCCTTGCTCTCGAGTTGCGGCAGGAGCGCCTGCGTCACGCCATCCTCGTAGAAGACTGTCCCCTGACAGGTCGACTTGTCCGGGACGTCGAGCCGGATCGTGTAGTCGCTGAGGCGCTTGACGGTGCCCGGCAGCTCGCGCAACACCACTCCGACATCCGAGACGCCTCTGGCCACGTCGATGGTCGCGCGGAGCGTCGTCCGCTCCTCCTTGTGGTTGACCGTCACGTAGACGTCGGCCTCGCCGCGCCGGACGGTCTCCGGCACGATCACGCTCCAGCGGCAGCGGCTCTCCGTCTCCTCGATCTCTTTCAGCTTCTGCTCGGTGTTGTCGCGGTAGACGATCGTGCCGTCGCACACCGACCCGTCAGGCGTGTCGAGCCCCACCTTGAGGATGTCGCCAGTCAGCACGGAGGATGGAAGATCGCGGAACGCGGCCTGGATGTCTGCCGCCGCGGCGATGCTGGGTCCAGCCCCCAGGCGTGGGACCTCAACCGCCGCCAGGACCACCGTCACCGCGACGAGGATCAGCGACAACGGTACGGTACGCAACTGCCTCACGGGCGCCCCCAACGGTGTGATCGTGGATCAGGGGCGGCGCGAGCGACTCGGCATAACCCTGTCCCGATAGCTCGAACGGGGACGTTCCGTCCGCGACGCGCTGTTCAGGGGCGTTCTGTGATGCTTGTGTCAAGCCTGTAACGACAGAAGGCGAGAACAAGACAGAAGGTGTGCGGGCGCGGCCTCAGGACGCGGCAGACTCCTGGCCGCGCTGCCAGGCCTCACGCAGCCGCTGGTACTCGGCCTGGGCGGCCGTGTACCGCGCCTTGAGCATCTCGTTCTCCGGGTGTTCGATCCAGGCGCGCATCAACGCCCGCAGCTCGTGCGAGAGCTTCTCCATCTCGGGCGACTGGTTGTCCATCATTCCTCCCGGCCCGGCGCACAGTGCGACCGGGCCACTCATCGGCTGCCATATTGTAACGGCGAGGAGACAGGAGACAGGAGACAGGAGTCAGGAAAGAGCGGGAGCGAGTACCCTCTGTGCAGCAGATGAACCGTTGCCGGCGAGTTGTGATAGCCGTGTCTGCCGGCACTGTGAGGAGGAATCGGATGAAGTCGTACGCGCTCACCCTCCAGCTGGTCGACGACCCTGACGTGATCGCCGAGTACGAGCGTCAGCATCAGGCCGTCTGGCCGGGCGTCCTGGCCCGGATCCGCGAGGTCGGGATCACGCGGATGCAGATCTTCCGCCTCGGCACCCAGCTGGTCATGTACATCGACACGACCGACGAGTTCGACCCGGCCCGCGACTTCCCGCGCGTCAACGACGACCCGGAGTCGAAGCGCTGGAACGAGTGGATGGCGACGATGCAGCGCAAAGACCCTAGAGGCAAGGCCGAGGAGTGGTGGTCCCTGATGCCGCTCTGCTTCGACACCGAGTGGCCCCAACACCAACCGCCGGGCGGGCAGTAGGGAGTGAGCAGTTGAGCGGACGGCGTCGGGTTGGCGATCATCTCAACACCGGCCGTGGGTTGAAACCCACGTCTACCATTGTGTCGTCGCTACGCCACACCGGCGGGGGCCGGTCCCGGTCCCGTAGGGACCGACTATGGTAGACGTGGACTTCAGTCCACGGACCCGGTGACGGCACATCGCCCGAGGGTCTGGGTGATTGGTCAACTCGAGAGAAATCTCCCCGGGCGGAACGTCTCCAGTCGCGCGTCGGTCTGGCCGTCCAGCAGCTCGGCAGCGGCGACCTTGCCCCAGAGCGGTCCCAGCGTGACGCCGCTGTGCGAGACGACCACGTACAGGCCGTCCAGGCCCGGGACCGGCCCGACCATCGGAAGACGGTCCTTCGGGATCGGCCGTACGCCGATGCGGGTCGCCTCGACGCGGGCGCCGGTCAGCGGCCGGAAGTGGCGAGAGATCGCCTCGAGGGATCGCTCGGCCGGCCAGTTCATCCCCTCCTGCCACTCATGATCGTGGTGCTCGTCCGAGAGCACGATCCGCCCGCCGCCGTCCGGCCGGAAGTGACCCTCGGGGGCGTAGACGATGTGCCGGAGCGTTGAGGCGACTGGCGCCGTGTAGATCAGCCGACCGGGCTCCCGCGTGAACGGCATCTCGATGCCGGCCAGGCGGAGCATGTCGTCCGCTGTCGGGCCGGCGCAGGCAACCACGACGTCAGCGCGGAACTGCTCACCTCCGGCCGTCTCGACGCCGACGACCCGGTCGCCCTCGCGAAGGACGCCGGTCACGGGTGTCGCTGTGCGAAGCGTCGCGCCGTACTTGCGGGCGCCTTCGAGGAGTGCGCCGATTAGCACCACCATCTCGACGTACCCCTCGGTCGGGGTGTGGACGACCTCGCGGACGCTCGAATCGACGATCAGGTCCGGTTCGAGCTCCATCGCGGCGGCCGGCGAGAGCAGCTCGATCGGGTAGCCCCAGGCTTCCAGGCGCTCGGCGGCATCTCGAAGGCTGTCCTGGGCCTTCGGGTCTTCCTCCCAATGCATGCCGCCGCCCCGGTGGTGCCAGCCACTCCGGCCGGTGACAGTTCCAAGCTCCTCGGCCAGGCTGGCGTGCTCGGCCATGCTGGCGAGGTTCAGATCGAAGTAGACGCGCGGCGTCTTCTTGAACGAGTTGAGCCAGGCGAAACTCGCGCCGGAGGTACCGCCGCCGGGCGCGCCGGCCTCCAGCACGGTGACGTTGGCTCCACGCTGCGCCAGCCGGTAGGCGACGTTCGCGCCGACGCTCCCGGCGCCGACGACGACGATGTCCGTGCTCATTGGCTGTGCTCCAAATACCTTCTCACTCCCCAGTGGGCGCAAGCCTTGCGCCCCTTCCCGTGATCCCCGTAGGGGCGCAAGGCTTGCGCCCTCGGCTTGCGCCTGCCAGGGGTGAGGTCAGATCTTCGCGAACTTCTGGACCGAGTGACAGCCGTCCGGCGCCTGACCGAAGCGGCTGAGCGAGGTCTTCGTCACCTCGCCGACGTAGATGCTGCCCTTCGAGTCTACCCAGAGGCCGTGCGGTGAGACGAAGCTGCCGGGAGCGCAGCGGTCCGCCGTGCCCCAGCTGGTCAGCACGTTGCCGTCCAGGTCGCGGATGCTGACCTGGGCCGGGCGGTCCTCGGTCATGGTGCCGCCCCACAGGTACGGCGTACCCTGGAGCCAGTCCATCTCCCCCAGCACGACGTTACCGTCCGGGAGGATGAACAGGTCGCCCGGACGCGTGACGTTCGTCCAGATCGAGAGCAGCTCGCCGGTCGGGCCGAAGACCTGGACGCGGTCGTTCTCGCGGTCGCAGACGAAGACTCGGCCGTCGGTGTGGGCCCAGACCGCGTGCGGCAGGTTGAACTGGCCGGCTGCCGTGCCGGGCTCCCCCCACGACTGGAGCAACTCGCCAGTTGGTGAGAAGCGGTGGATTCGGGCGTTGCCGTACCCGTCCGAGACGTACAGCTCGCCGTTCTGAGCCACCGAGAGGCGGGTCGGCCGATTGAACGGGCCGCCGCCGTGGGTGATTGTGCTCAGATTGTTCGGGCGGTTGGCGACGTAGCCGGTGTCTGACGGCTGGCCGGACGTCCCGAGGGTCATCAACACCTTGCCGTCAAGGGTCGTCTTGCGCACGGTGTGGTCGCCGTCATCGGCCAGGTAGACGACATCGTCCACGATCGTGATGCCGTGCGGCCGGGGGTAGGATGCCAGATCGCCCCAGGTGTCCAGGAACGTCCCGTCCTGGTCGTAGACGATGACCGGGTGCTCGGAGCGGTTGAAGACGTAGACGCGGTCCTGGGAGTCCGTGGCGATGCCGGCGACGTCGCCGTGCGCCCAGCCGCTCGGTAGCTGCTCCCAGTCCGCCATGACCTCGTAGCGGTACTGTCCTTCGCCGACGATCATCGTCCGGCGCCCTCCCTCGTTGAGTCCCGAGGGAGATGGTAGCCCGGCCGACGCAATCCCCCTCTGTGCCTGCGATAGCGGAGGCGAGTCAAAGCCCCTCCCCCGCGCACGGGGGAGGGGCCGTGGGGATACAGGGGCCCCATGGTAGGTGTGATTGGGGTGGGGGACACCTCGCTAGATCTTCGCGTACTTGACGATCGAGTGGCACCCTTCGTGCCAGCGGTTGTACCGGCTGAGCGCGGTGTGGGTGACCTCGCCGACGTAGATGTTGCCCTTCGAGTCGACCCACAGTCCGTGCGGCGAGGAGAAGCCGCCGGGGCCGCACGGGTCCTTCTCGCCCCACTTCGAGAGCACGTTGCCGTCCATGTCGCGGATCGAGACCTCGGCGTCGTAGTCGGCCGGCCAGACCTTGCCGGCCAGGCTGGTCTGCCCCTGCTCGTGGGACATCTCGCCGACCACCACCGTGTTGTCGGGCTGGATGTAGAGGTCGCCCGGCCGGCGGACGTTGGTCCAGAGGCGGAGCAGCTCGCCCGTCGGGCTGAAGATCTGGATGCGGTCGTTCTCGCGGTCGCAGACCCAGATCTCGCCGTTGGTGTGCGCCCAGACCGAGTGCGGCAGCATGAACTGGCCGGGGGCGTAGCCAGGGCCGCCAAAGGACTGGATCAGTGTGCCATCCGAGGAGAAGCGGTGAATCTCGGCGTTGCCGTACCCATCCGAGACGTACAGGTCGCCGTTCTGGGCCACCGAGAGTCGAGTCGGGCGGTTGAACGGGCCGCCTGGGCGCTCGATGGTGGTCAGGTTGCCGGGCACGTTCGAGCGATACCCCGTGTCGGACGGCTGGCCTGACTTGCCGAGGGTCATCAAGACCTTACCGTCAAGCGTCGTCTTGCGGACCGTGTGATCGGTGTCGTCCGCCAGGTAGACGACGTCGTCCACGATCGTGATGCCGTGCGGCCGGGGAAACATCGTGGCGTCGCCCCAGCTATCGAGGAACTTCCCCTCCTGGTCGTAGATGATGACCGGATGTTCGCTTCGGTTGAAGACGTAGACGTTGTCCTTCGAGTCGGTCGCCACGCCGGCCACGTCGCCGTGGAACCAGCCCTGGGGGAGCTGTTCCCAGCCATCGACGTACTCGTACCGGTACTTGCCCTCGCCAACGATCATCGTTCGCGGCCCTCCCTCAGTGAGTCACCACCGGGATGGTAGCCGGCCCGCGCCGCTGAGACGACTTTACGCGGCGCTGTAGACGCTATACGGCGCTGTGATGCTGGCGCGACGTCCGAACGGGCTTGCCGTCGTCATCGACGGCGTAGGCACCGCCTTCGATCTCGCCTCGCGCAATGGCCAGGTGGAAGCGGGCATTGGCCTCGTCGAGCCCCCAATATTCCATCAGGTGACGGACAGCCGCTTCCGGCTCCATGTCCTCAAGGGCAGGCAGCGCCACTGCATCGGGAGGCGGCTCCTCATCCTCTTCGAGCACTCGAATGGCTACGATGTCATCCATCGCATCCTCCTGAAAAGTCGCTCGAGTTGCCGCAGAATTGACTCGAAATCATCGTCTTCCCACTCGCTCATGGGGCGACCATCATAGGGCGGCAGGAGTCTCTGCCGAGGTGCTAGCTGCTCGCGAGCGCGTCACACATCATGGCCTGGAAGCGGCGCAAGCGTGAGGACGGCTTCGGCGTCGCAGGCAGCCTCCGGGTGGGCCGAGGCGAGGCGCGCCAGCAGGGCCGAACGGGCAGGCGAAACGGCGGTAGAAACGGTGGCCGGGCCGAGCGTATCGGAGCCCCCGACGGCCAGCTCGGCCCCCAGGACCGCGAGCGCGTCCACCAGCAGCCGCAATCGCTCGACGCCGGCCGCCAGCTCGCCGTACACCTGCCGATCGGCGAGACAGGCATCCAGCTCCGGCAGCACCACGTCCAGAGTGGAGAGCGCCGGCCGAAGGCGAGCCAGCAGCCGGTCGAGGAACGCACGCCCGCCGGCCTGGAGATCATGGGTCAGGGTGCGGACGTCCGGAACAGCCCGCCAGGCCTCCATCAGCCGCTCGAACGGTGGCGCCGCCGCCTCGCCGAGGAGTTCCACCACCGCTTGCCGAACCGCCCGCTCGTGGTCGTAGGCAGACGGATCCCCCAGGTACTCCGCCATGATCAGGGCGTCGAGCCGCGCCAGCCCGACCTGGCGCGTCGAGTTCAGCAGCAAGCCGGCCGTCTCGGGCGCCAGATCGGTGGCCGGGAGCCCGTCTGGCGGGAGCTGGATCGCGAAGCGGAACGAGTCGTTCGAGGCGTAGTTGAGCCAGACGACCGGCCGCCGCCCGAACAGATCGGCCGCCTCGCGCGCCTTCGCGGCGGTGATCTCGTGATCGCGCACGACGGCGCCGGTCCAGAACAGGTCGACGTCCGACGGCAGGCCGCGTGCAAGCTCGGCGGTGTACGCGGCGTTCGTGCGGGCACCCTCGGTCCAGTAATAGGTCGGCACGACGAAGATGCGAGGGGAGAGGGGCGTGGGGCGAGGGGCGAGAGCCGAGCGCAGGCCGTTGACGAGCCAGAGATGCGCGGCGGCCAGGCTCGGGAAGCCGGGCGGCGTCGCGCCAGGATCGACGTCGTCCAGGCAAAGCGCAACGGCCGTCACGCCGAGCGATCGTGCCTGCTCGCACTTCTCGACCAGCAGCGCCAGGTCTTCGTCGGAGCCGTACCGGATCGGCGGGTCCGCCTGGATCGTCTCACCAGGACGGCGGACCTCCCAGTAGCGCAGGAACCAGCCGCGCCCGCTCGTCGGGTGGAAGCGGACTGCTGCTGCTTCTGGCGCCCACGCCTGCCCCCCGATCAGCGGGTGCAACGCCAGGCAGAGCGTGATGCCCCGCCGGGCGCACGCCTCGGCAAGCTCTCGAACGATCGCCTGCTCGGCCTCGCGGAGCGGCTGGCGCCAGCGCAGCCCGGTCTCGGGGCAGATCGTGTAGCAGAGCATGAAGAGGTCGTAGCCGGCGTCCGCCAGAAAGTCCGGCCAACCCCGGTACTGCTCCGGCTCCCACCAGAGCCCCTTCAGTCCGCGTAGCCCGAATGCGGGCGTATCTTGGGCGCGATGAATCGCGCCCCTACCATGTCCGTCCCTGTAGGGACGCAATTCATTGCGCCCGCCCGGCTCGGTCACGCCGACGCACCCTCGCGTGCCCGGCGGTCCTCCAGCGCCAGCACCGCGTTCACGCACGACGTGACCGGGGTCGGGATGTCGTGCTTGGCGCCGAGCTTGACCAGCACGCCGGTCAGCGCCTCCACTTCCAGGCGCTTGCCGCGCTCCAGGTCACGCTGCATCGACGACTTGAAGCCAGGATGCATGCCCCGCATCGCCGTGAGCTGCTTCTCGGCCGCGTCCGCGCCGAGGTCCACGCCCTCGGCCTTCGCGACCGCCGCCACCTCGTTCATGATCGCCAGGTACGTCTCCGTCAGTTCGAGGGAGGCCAGGATCTCGCCAAGGTTCGCCCGCGCGAGCGTCGTCAGGCCGGCGAACGATACGATCTGAAGGAACTTGCTCCAGAGATCGAATCGCATGTCTCTGGGCACGCTCGTCTTCAAGCCAGCCTCGTCGAACGCCGCGCGTAGCCGCTCGACGCGCTCGCTCTGAGGCGCACCGGCCCCACTTACCTCCCCGAAACGCACCAGGTGGACCGGGCTGGTGTGGGCAATGACGCCGGGCTCGACAATGGTCGATTCGATCCGGATCGTGCCCGGCAGCGCGACCCCGTCGCCAACCACGGCGTCGATCCGCTCGTGGTTGTCGATGCCGTTCTGGAGCGTCAGCACGGTGGAGCCGGGGCGCAGTAGCGGCTTCAGCAGCGCGGCGGCCGTGTCCGTGTCGTACGTTTTGACGGTAAACAGGAACAGGTCGGCCGGGCCAAGCTCGTCGGCCCGGTCGCTGGCCGTCACCAACGGAATGTCGAAATCGCCGTCCGTGCTCTTCACCCGCAGTCCGTGCTCGCGCAGGGCGCGGAGATGTGCGCTGCGCGCCAGGAATGCCACCTCGTGGCCGGCCTTCGCCAGCCGCCCGCCAACGTAGCCGCCGACGCCTCCCGATCCGATCACCGCCACACGCATCGCATCACCTCGCACTCGGCCAGATTGTAGGCCCCGCGCCGGCCTACAATGCCCACGGGAGGAGCCGCATGGGGTACCCGCTGGAGGGCGTACGTGTTGTGGCGCTGGAGCAGGCGGTCGCCGCTCCGTTCTGCACCCGCCATCTCGCCGATCTCGGCGCAGACGTCGTCAAGATCGAGCGGCCGGACGGCGGCGACTTCGGCCGGCGCTACGACACCGTCGTCAACGGCATGTCCAGCTACTTCGTCTGGTTGAATCGCGGGAAGCGGAGCCTGACGCTGGATCTCAAGAGCGCGGGTGGCCAGGAGCTGCTGACCCGACTGCTGGGCAGGGCGGACGTCTTCATCCAGAACATGGGGCCGGGCGTCGTCGACCGCCTCGGGCTGTCCGCCGCCGCCCTCCGCGAGCGCTACCCCCGGCTGATCGTCTGCGAGCTCTCCGGCTACGGCTCGACCGGGCCGTATCGCGACCGCAAGGCGTTCGACCTGCTGCTCCAGGGCGAGAGCGGCCTGATCTCGACGACCGGCACCCCTGACGCGCCGGCCAAGATCGGCATCTCGATCGCCGACGTCTCGGCCGGCATGTACGCCTTCTCCTCGATCCTGGCCGCCCTCTACGATCGGGAGCGGACCGGGCAGGGTCGAACCATCGAGACGGTCATGCTGGACTGCCTCGCCGAGTGGATGAGCGCCCCGGCCTCCTTCTGGATGTACGGCGGGATCAAGCTGGAGCGGGCCGGCTGGCGCCACAACATCATCGTGCCGTACGGCCCGTACCGCTGTGGCGACGGCCAGTACGTCAACCTGGCCGTCCAGAACGAGGGCCAGTGGCGGCGGCTCTGCTCGGGTGTCCTCGGGCGCCCTGACCTGGTGGACGATCCGCGCTTCCACTCGAACGAGCTCCGCCTGAGGAATCGCGCCGAGCTGGAGCCGCTGATCGAGGAGATCCTGGCCCAGGCGGATCGCGCGACCGTCGAGGCGCGTCTGGCCGAAGCCGACGTGCCGTTCGGCAGCCTCAACGACGTGGACGATCTGGTGGAGCACCCCCAGCTCGCGGCGAGGGACCGCTGGCTAGAGGTCGGCAGCCCGGCCGGGCCGTTCCGGGCGCTGGCGCATCCACTCAACCTCTCGGGGATGCCTCAGCGCGCCGACCCGGTGCCGGCCCTCGGCGAGCAGACGGACGAGATCGCCCGCGAGCTCGGCTACACTCCCGAGGAGATCGCCGCGCTGCGGACGGCCGGCGCGGTCTGAGCCTCCGGCGCGCGACGGCGCATCCCGGTCAGCGCGGTCGGGTAGCGGCGCAGCAGCAGCCCGGTGAACCGCAGGCGGGATTGGCGGGGCAGCAGCCCGAGCGCCATCCGGGCGACGGCCGGCGGCCCGCCGGGGACGACGACCGGCCGGTTGCGCGCGACGGCGTCCAGCGCAGCCTTGACGACTCGCTCGCGTGAGACCCTCCGCCGGAACCGCCGGCGGCCTGGGGTCGCCCCGGCCGGCTCGCTCGCGTCGACCGCGCCAGGGCAGACCGCGACGACCCGGACGCCACGCTCGCGGCACTCGGCCCAGAGCGCGGCCGTGAAGCTGGTCACGAACGCCTTGGTTGCCGCGTAGACGCCGTAGTTCGGGAGCGGCTGGAAGGCAGCAGCCGAGCCGACGTTGACGATCGCGCCGCTGCCGCGCGCCTGCATCCGCTCCAGGAACCGGTACGTCAGGTCCGCGAGGGCGAGCACGTTTAGCCGGACCATCTCGCGTGCCTGCTCGACGGACAGCTCCGCGAACGGCCCGAGGACGCCGATGCCGGCGTTGTTCACCAGCAACGTTGGCTCGAAGCCGAGCGCGTCTGCCGCCTCCACAAGCCGACGCGGCCCGTCCGGCGCGCCGAGGTCGACGGCGACGATCTCTACCCGGACGCCGTACCGCTCGGCGAGGGCGTCCGCGAGCGTGCGCAGGCGATCCTCGTTCCGGGCGACGAGCAGGAGGTCGGCGCCGCGCGCGGCGAGGATCTGGGCGAACGTCTCGCCGATGCCCCACGAGGCGCCGGTCACAAGCGCCCGGGTGCCAGGGCCAATGCAGTGGGTCACGCTCGTCCTCCCGCGCGTCCGTTCGAGTCGCCGGCCGGCGCCGGCCGGAAGGCGCGCTCCGTCGCGATGAGCTGCAGCCGCCTCGGGACCAGGCCGGCCACGCCGGCGATCAGCCGGTTGGCAAGGCCAGGCACGACCAGCGGATCGCCGCGCTCTAGACCCTTCAGCGCCGCGTCGACCACGGCCTCGCGCGACAGCTCACGACTTTTCGTCATCCCTTTGAGCGCGGTGCGGGACGAGCCGCCGGCCCGCTGCCCGAACCGCGTCTCCGAGACCGGGCCGGGGCAGACGGCAACCACCTTTACGCCGCGACCGCGCACCTCGGCCCAGAGCGCCTGGGAGAAGCTGTTGACGAACGCTTTGGTGGCGCCGTAGATCGCGTAGTGCGGAAGAGGCTGGAGCCCGGCCGCCGAGCTGGTGTTGACGATCCCACCCCGCCCGCGCTCCAACATCGCCGGCAGGAACAGTCCCGTCAGCGTCACGAGCGCCTCGACGTTCAGCCGGATCGTGCCAAGTTGGCCGTCGAGCGGCAGCTCGGCGAACGTGCCGATGAAGGCGGCGCCGGCGTTGTTCACCAGTAGGTCCGGCACCAGGCCGAAGCCGTCGACGGCCGCCTTGAGCTGTTCCGGCGCATCCGTCTGGGTCAGGTCGATCACGACTCGCTCGACACGGACGTGGTTCGTGGCGGCGATCTCGTCGGCGATCTGCGCGAGGCGGCCCTCGTCACGTCCGGTCAGGATGAGCTGCATGCCGCGAGCGCCAAGCTCGCGCGCGAACGCCTCGCCGATACCAGAGGAGGCGCCGGTCACGAGCGCGACGCGCCCGGCCGCGAGGAGCGGCTCCTCTCGATCTCGTTGGGTGCTCAAACGGTCCTCCGATCGAGGCAGGTCGACCGTCTGGCCGACGCATAGGCGGGGTGTCGGCAAGCCAGGTGCCGGCCGACCAGATACCAGTGCCCTCGATCAGTGTACGGGCCTGTCTGGGCCTGGAATGTGTCCCGCGCGACAGTTGGACGGTTAGGTCCGGTCGGGAACGGTTAGGGTCAGATTAAGCGCCAGCTGCTCCGAGATCGGGGCCTGACGGATTCGCCGGACCTGTCCGCCGATCTGTCAGTTGCGCGGCGTGCCTTCGAGGTAGGTAGTGACCTCGCGGAAGAACGTGCTGTGGTCCCAAGGCGCCGCCGACAACGCTCTCGCGACGCGCCCCTCGACGTTCACGACGGCGTGCGGGGTGTTCGGCGGGATCGTGACCGTGTGCTCCGGCCCGACGACGATCGTCTGATCGCCCAGGCGGAACGTCAACGATCCGGCCAGCACCACGAACACCTCGACGACGGGATGGAGGTGCAGCGGGATCGCGGCGCCCTGGTGGAACGTCAGCTCCTCCAGGAACATCTCGCGAACGCCGTCGTCCGGGCCGATAAAGCTCCGCCGGAACATGCCGGGCCGGGCCGGAATCTCGGCCGGCTCGCCGAGCCAGCGAACGGCCTTAACTTCCGGGGCCGATTGCGCGGTCGGGTCGGCAGGGGCGGAGTGGTCGGCGTCGGACATCGGCGGAGGCTCCCTCGACGGGGCTGGCGATACAGGCGCTGCACGACGATCGTAGCACGCCTGCCACAGTTGCGAGTGGCGAGTAGAAGCCCACTCGCTACTCGCCACTCGCCACTCGTGACTCAGGCCGGGCCGAGGGACTCCAGGTACGTCACGACGTGCTCCTGGCGGTTGTGGCGTGCCCAGCCCAGCGGCGGCGCGTTGTACGCCGGGTCCAGCACGGTCGGGTCGGCGCCCAGCTCCAGGAACAACCGCACCATCTCCAGATCGCCGGCCCAGGCCGCCTGGTGGAGCGCCGTGACCCGGTGGAGCGCGTTCGCGTCGAAGCCGAGCCCGGCCAGCAGGCGCACGGCCTCGACGCGCCCCGTCTCGGCAGCGCGGATGATGACGTGCGGCTCGCGCTCGACGGCCTGGGCGACGAGTCCAGGATCGGCGGTGACCAGCCGCTCGACCTCGGCGCGGTCGGCCCGCAGGCAGGCTGCCAGGAACGTCTCGACCGTGTCCAGCGAGGCCATACTGGCACCGGCCGCCCGCAGCAGCGCGGCGACCTCCTCGTGGCCGTTCAGCGTCGCGACCTCGTACGCCGTCCGCCCCTGCACGACAGGGTGGCGCGTGCCCCGGCCGTCCACGTCGACACCGTGCTGGAGCAACAGCCGCACCCGATCGACGTAGTTCATCCGCGCGGCCCAGACCAGCTGGTCCTGGATCATGACCGCCGGCGACGCAAGCTCTGAGCCGAGCCGGATGTGCCACGGGCCGCCCTCGCCCCGCCCGAGGCCGTATGCAAGTAGCAGCGCCAGGTGATCGTCGTTCGGCCGGAAGTGGCGATTGTAGAGCGTCTGATAGTCGTTCGGATCGGCGCCGGCTTCGAGCAGGAGACGCGCGAGCGCCAGGCTGTGCTGGTGCGGTGGCTGGTTCACGCCGTCCTCACCGTCGCCGAACGCGCCGGTCAGCGCGGTGAACGGCGAGGGGAGCCCTTCCCAGAGGAAGCCGGCGTTCGGATCAGCGCCGGAGGCCAGCAGGAGCCGGGCCGCTTCCAGGGTCGAGCGGGCCGGCGGGTCGTCCTCGACGCGGGCGTACGCCAGGTAGAGCAGCGGCTCCCACCGGTACGGGCCGCCCTGCCTGTTCGCCAGTTCTGCCTCGCGCGCCAGCAGTGCTGCGAGCGCGTCCGCCTCGCCGACAGCGGCCATCGTGTAGACGTTCGCCGTGGCAACCTCGGGATTTGCCGCCAACAGCTCGCGCGCCCGCGCCGGGCGAGTCGCATTGTCGGCGCCGTAGGTCAGGCAGGCGAGGCGCAGCAACTCGTCGGCCAGCGCATCACGATTCGCGAGTGGGCCGCCGATCGGCTGGAGGTGCGGCGAGCGCGAGTAGCGGCTGACCAAGGCGAGGTGCGCGCGGAGCCGGGGCCAGCTCGGGAAGCCGTACTGGCGGGCGATCACCAGCTGGGCGTCCGCCAGTCTGAAGGTGGGCGGTGGCGAGTCGGCGCGTGGGGAGAGCTCGGCCACCAGGGCGAGCGCTTCGGGCTCCTCGGCGCGCACCTGGCGCTGGAGCGTCTTCGCCTGCTGCTTCAGGTGGTCGACGCTCGGGTTGTGGGGCAGACGGCGTACGGGCATGACACCCTCCCTTTCGGATGGGCCTGGTGTCCGCACGGTCAGGCCGAAAAGGAGGTGGGCCGCTCGACGAGGGCGCACGACAGGTGGGCTGCGCCCTTCCCGCGGACCGGGGGCGACCTGCTCGCCGGCCTCTACGATACCGTGCCCGGTCGGAGGCCGTCAGCCCATTCGCGCGTCAACGGCGTCACAGCTCGCCGACCGCTTCTGATGCAGCCGCCCGGGCTGCCATCTTGCTCAGCGAACGCTGCTGAGGGACGATGGCGAGCGGTCAGCCCGAGGATTCGGCGGATTGCTTCGCGCGCTCCTCGGCAGTCAGGGCGCGGAGGATGCAGAACTCGTTCCCCTCCGGATCGGCCAGCACGACCCAGGTCTGTTCACCCTGGCCGATGTCCACCGTCTTCGCGCCGAGCGCCAGTACCCGCTCGACCTCGGCCGCCTGGTTATCCGGCCGCAGGTCGAGGTGGAGGCGATTCTTGGCGACCTTCCCTTCGGGGACACGCAAGAACAAGATGTGATTGCCTTTGCCGTCCTTCGGCGCGACCGCGGCCTCGTCCGGATCGTCGCTCGGCAGGTTGTCGTAGTCGAGCACCTCGGCCCAGAAGGCGGCGAGCGCGGCCGGATCGGCGCAGTCGAATCCAAGACAGTCGATGAGCAGTGCCATCAAGAAGCCTCCTTCTGTTCAGACGTGGGGCCGTGGACTGAAGTCCACGTCTACAGGTAGTGTGTGGCTACGCCACCCCGGAGAGGGCCATCCCGGAGTCGCGTAGCGACGGCACAATGGTAGACGTGGGTTTCAACCCACGGATCCGGTGACGGGGTTTCAACCCACGGCACGAATCGGTGCGGAACGTTGCGCGGCACCCCGGCACACGCCTCATCACGACGCGTGCCAGGGATCTAACCTACACTAGCGCCTTTGGCGGTCAGATCACGTCCGCGTTCCAGCAATCTCTCCGGGTGCGGCGTAGAATTGGCGTGATCGAGATCGACAGCCGGCCACGGAGCGTCGAGAGCGTGGCGTGGCGGTGCGCCTGGAAGGGGATCCCGGATGAAGCTCGCGGATCGCATGTCACGCATCGGGACGGAGAGCGCCTTTGACGTGCTCGCGCGTGCCCGCGCCCTGGAGGCCGAAGGTCGGGAGATCGTCCATCTCCAGATCGGCGAGCCCGATTTCGACACGCCGGCCCACGTCACCGAGGCCGGCATCCAGGCGCTCAGAGACGGTTACACCCACTACGTGCCGGCCCTCGGGCTGCCGCAATTGCGAGACGCCGTCGCCGCCGAGGTCTCGCGGACCAGAGGCATCCCCGTCGAGCGCGGCAACGTCTGCGTGGCGCCCGGCGGCAAGCCGATCATGTTTTGGACGATCATGGCGCTCTGCGAGGAGGGCGACGAGGTGATCGTCCCCGACCCGAGCTTCCCGATCTACGAGTCGATGACCCGGGTCGTCGGGGCGAAGGTCGTGCCGCTGCCGATCCTCGAAGAGCGCAACTTCACGTTCGCGCCCGAAGACCTGGCCGCCAGGCTGACTCCGAAGACGAAGCTGGTGATCCTCAACTCGCCGGCCAACCCGACCGGCGGGTTCCTGGACAAGACCGACATCGAGGCCGTCGCCAACGTCCTGCGCGACCACCAGTGCTACATCATGTCCGACGAGATCTACTCGCGGATCCTGTACGGCGGCGAGCATTACAGTGTGGCCGCCGAGCCGGGCCTGCTGGACCGCACGATCATCCTGGACGGCTTCTCCAAGACGTACGCGATGACCGGCTGGCGGCTGGGGTACGGCATCTTCCCGACCGAGCTGATCCCGCATATCGACCGGCTGGCCGTCAACTCGGTCTCCTGCACGAACGCCGCGACCCAGATGGCCGGCGTCGCCGCCCTGACCGGCCCTCAGGACTGCGTCGAGCAGATGGTCGCGGAGTTCGAGAAGCGGCGCGACTTCATCGTGGATGGGCTGAACGCAATCCCAGGGATCACCTGCAGGAAGCCGCTCGGGGCGTTCTACGTCTTCCCGAACGTTAAGGGGCTCGGGCTGTCCAGCAAGGCGCTGGCCGACAAGATCCTGGACGAGGCCGGAGTGGCCGTCTTGAGCGGAACGGCGTTCGGGGAGTACGGCGAGGGGTACCTGCGCCTCTCGTACGCCAACTCGATCCCGAACATTGAGAAGGCGCTCGATCGGATCGGCGCGCTGGCAAAGACACTGGTGTAGAGCCCTCACCCCCCGGCCCCCTCTCCCGCGCACGGGAGAGGGGGAGGTCTGGAGGCAGCGATGAAGATCACCGACGTGCGGGCGATGCTGCTGACCGCGAAGATTCCAGAGGAGCACCAGTACACTAGCGATCTCGGTACGGTCGTGAGCCAGAGCACGGCGATCGTCGTGATCGAGACCGACGAGGGCATCACGGGCTACGGCGAGGCGAAGGGCACGCCGGTCGTGATGAAGGGGCTGGTCGAGCACCACCTGCGCCCGCTGATCCTCGGCGAGGATCCGACCCGCGTCGCCTACCTCTGGGAGAAGATGTTCAACGGGTCGAGGGTCGGGCTGGCCCTCTACTACGGCCGCTCGATGGCGGTGCCGGAGGCGCCCGGCAACCTAATGTGCGCGATCAGCGGCGTGGACGTGGCGCTCTGGGACATCGCCGGCAAGGCACGGGACGTGCCGATCTACAAGCTGCTCGGCGGCGAGGTCCGCTCGCGGATCCGGGCGTACGCCAGCGGCGGCCACGGCTGGCTCGGCGAGATCGGCGATCAGTTCCTGGGCTACGTCGAGAAGGGGTTCACCGCCTGCAAGATGCGGGTTGGCGGCAAGGACCATCCGCGGATGGTGGCGGGCTCGGCGGCCAGGATCAAGGAGGCCCGCGAGGCCGTCGGTCCGGACGTCCAGATCATGCTGGACGCCCACGGCAGCACCGGCGTGACCGAGGCGATCAAGCTGGCGCGCGAGGTCGAGCAGTACGACATCGCCTGGTACGAGGAGCCGGTGATCTACCACAACTTCCCCGGCATGGCCGAGGTCCGCCGCGCGACCTCCATTCCGATCGCGACCGGCGAGGACCTGTACGGCCGCCACGCCTTTCGCGATCTCGGGCTGGCCCGCGCCGCCGACATCTGGCAGCCGGACACGGCGATGGCCGGCGGTATCACCGAGATGGTCCGGATCGCCGGGCTGGCGTCGGCGATGGAGGTCCAGCTCGCGCCGCACTGCTGGGGCAGCGCCTTCCTCTGGGCCGCCAGCCTCCAGCTCGCTGGCGCCCTGCCGAGCTACTACATCTTCGAGTTCGGCCAGGCGTACAGTCCGCTGCTCTACGAGCTGGTCACCACGCCAGTCAAGGTGGAGAAGGACGGCTGCGTCGTGATACCGAGCGGACCCGGGCTGGGCGTGGAGATCGTGCCAGACGCCGAGAAGCGGTTCCCGTTCGACGCGAACGTCGAAGAGCGGAGGGCGCTCGTCTGAGCCGGTGACGCCGCGACTGGTTCGAGCATACAATCGGTACGAGGATCCCGGCAGAAGGCGCTGAAGGCCGGCAACGCGTGCCGGCGCTGCGACGCGGCAGCAGGAGGAGGCAGCCATGGCACGGGTAGTAGGGCTTGGACACGTCGGCATCTACGTGCGAGATCTCGAGAAGATGGTCGCGTTCTACCGCGACTTTCTCGGTATGCAGGTCACCAAGCAGAACTGGGATCGCGGCATGGTCTTCCTCAGCTCCGATCCCGTGGCCTCTGACCACGAGATCGCCCTGATGCGCGGCCGGCCGGAGAACGACAACCCGCATCTGATCAACCAGATCTCGATGCGGGTCGAGTCCCTGGACGACCTGCGCGACTTCCACCGCCGCGTCCTCGCCGATGGGTACCAGATCGAGCGCGTCGTCAACCACGGCAGCGCGATCGGGTGCTACTTCAAGGACCCGGAAGGGAACACCACCGAGGTCTTCTGGCGCTCCCCGCGTGACTGCTGGGTGCCGACCGGCGACCCGGTCGACCTCTCGGAGCCGGACGACGTGATCCTGGCGCAGGTCAACGCGGCGGCAGACCGCAGCCGCGACGTGCCGGTCGGCGGAGTCCGGGAGCAGGCCGCCGCTCCGGCAGGAAGCTAAGAGGGAGGCGCGCGTGCAGTTCGGCCTGATCCTGACCAACCAGCACCCGCCCGGCGAGTCGCAAGCCGAGAAGTTCAACGACACCATCGAGATGGTCCGCTACGCGCGCGATCTCGGCTTCGACTTGATCACGTTCGGCCAGCACTTCCTCCTCAACGAGTTCCAGGCGATCCAGCCGGCCATCGCCGCCGCCCGCCTCGCCGCCGAGGCCGGCACGATGCGCATCGGGTTGACGATCTACCTGTTGCCGCTCTTGAACCCGGTGGCGATCGCCGAGGAGGCGGCCTCGCTGGACGTCATCACGAACGGGCGTTTCATCTTCGGGATCGGGCTGGGGTACCGCGAGGAAGAGGACAACGCGTTCGGCCTGAGCGCCGGCGAGCGCGTCCCGAAGCTGCGTGCCCACCTGGACGTCATCAAGAAGCTCTGGACCGGTGTGCCGGTCGACTACGAAAGCTCGTACTGCCGGCTGAAGGGTGCCACGATGGCGCTCCGCCCGGTCCAGCAGCCGCACCCGCCGGTCTGGGTCGCCGCGAACAACGATCGCGCCGTCGAGCGGGCGGCCGAGATCGGCGACACCTGGGTCATCAACCCCCATGCGACCCTTGCGACGATCGCCCGCCAGATGGGACTGTACCGCGCGGCGCTCGATCGCTACGGCAAGCCGTTCCCGGACGAGCTGCCGTTGATGCGCGAGATCTGCGTGGCGGAGAGTCGTGACGCGGCGATGCGGCTGGCCCGCCCGAGCCTGGAGCAGAAGTACCAGGCGTACGTCGCCTGGGGCCAGCAGCGGGCGCTCCCCAGCGACGACGACATGACCCAGGCGTTCGACGAGCTGCTGCGCGACCGGTTCATCATGGGCTCGCCGGAGGAGTGCGCCGACGAGGTCCAGCGCTGCATCGAGGAGACCGGCGCCAACACGATGATCTTCCGGGTGACCTGGCCCGGCATGCCGAAGGAGGGCGTCCTCCAGGGCCTGCGCCTCCTCGCCGAGCAGGTCCGGCCACGCGTCTCGTAGGAGCGGGGTGGGGCGTTCTCTCGCGTTCAGCCGCGCCAGAGGGTGTAGGCCGCGTCGATCAGCAGCTCGGCGCCGGTCATGTAGCGGCTCGCGTCTGACGCCAGGAACAGCACCAGGTCCGCGACCTCGTTCGGCTGGGCCGACTCGCCGTGCAACGGCGGCCACTTCGCCGGCGGCTTGAACCCGTAGTCGACGCGGTCCAGGTTGCGGCGGTAGGTCCGCTCGCCGATGTTCGTCTGGATCGCGCCCGGCAGGATCGCGTTGACGCGGATCTCCCAGCGCGCCAGCTCGAGCGCCGCCATCTTCGTGAACGCGACCACGCCGGCCTTCGAGGTCGAGTACGCCGCGTAGCCGGGCAGCGAGAAGAGCGTGTTGCCGTTCACCGAGGCAGTGATGACGATCGAGCCGCCGCCGGCCGCCCGCAGGTGGGGAATGCTGTGCTTGACGGTCAGGAACGTGCCAGTCAGGTTCGTCTGGATTGTGGCATTCCACTCGTCCAGCGTCATCTCGTCGATCGGCGTCTGCATGCCGTTGATACCGGCGTTGGCGAAGACGACGTGGAGCCCGCCGAGCTCGGATGCGGCCCGGGTGACGGCCGCGCTGATCGCTTCCTCGTCGCCGACGTCGGCGGTGATCGCGAGGGCACGGTCGCCGTTCTGGGTGATCCGGTCCGCGACGATCCTTGCGGGATCCGGGCGAACGTCCACGACGGCGACGGCGGCGCCGGCCTCGGCGAGGGTGTAGCAGGCCGCCTCGCCGATTCCTGAGCCGCCGCCGGTGACCAGAGCCACGCGGCCGGCCAGACTGAGATCCATGGGGTGTACCTCGTGCGAGAGCTGTGTAGCCGAGATCGTAGCCGAAGCCTGCCCTGGGAGCGCGGCCATCCTGGCCGCCCCGGTTCGGCTACCCACCGGGGCGGCCAGGATGGCCGCGCTCCCAGGTGGAAGTCCATGGGCACCCATCTTGCCGCGCACGAAGGTGAACTCAACAGGAGGTTGAGCAGATGGCTGAGTTGAGCACGCAGGAGCGCCACCGGCTGAAGGACGACCAGTTTGCCTACATCGACAGGGACGGCGAGCGCCACCTGCCGATCCATGACGACGAGCACGTCCGCAACGCCATCGCCAGATTTGGGCGCACCCACTTCGAGAGCGGAGCGGCGAAGGAGCGCGCCGCGAAGGCGATCCTGAAGGCCGCGAAGCAGCACGACGTCGAAGTGAGCGAGGACGACGACGTCATGCGAGCGGCCCGGTAGGGGTGGCCTGGGAGCGCGGCGATCTTCGCCGCCCCGGGGTTACGAGACCGGAGCGGCCAGGATGGCCGCGCTCCCAAGGGGCTCACGAGGGGGGGGCGTCGTTGCGGCTGTCGAATGCCCAGGACGTGTTCTCCATGTCCGCGCCGAGGAAGAGCTGTCCGGCGATCTCGTAGTTGGTCGGCGTGACCGTGATGTGCTGGGCCGCCGTGCGAATGTCGCGCAGGCAGCGCTCGAGCGGGCTGGTGGCGTAGATCGAGCTGGCGCCGCCGGCCCTGAACATCAGGTCCACCGCCTGGGACGCCTGACCGGCGGCCTGGGTCGCCGCGAGCCAGAGCAGCCCGCGCTGCTCCCAGGTCAGGCGCCGCCCCTCCAGGGCGGCCTGCCAGGCCGCTTCGATCGTCTCGAAGAGGAAGGCCCGCCCGGCCCGCAACAGTCCCTCGGCCTCGCCGATCTGGGCCTGCGCCACCGGCTTCTCGCGCAAGACGGTGGTGGAGCGGGTCGGCGTCTTGACGGCGGCGAGCTCCTTGAAGGCGTCGACTGCGTGGCGGGCGATGCCGAGCGAGACACAGGCGATGTAGGCCGCGAAGATCGCGATCGCCGGCAAGGTGTAGAGCGGTCCCGGCTGAACCGGCTCCTCGGAGAACCAGAATGCGCGGTGGGCCGGCACGAACAGGTCCGAAACCTGGTAATCGTGGCTGCCAGTCCCGCGCAGCCCGGCCACGTGCCAGGTGTCGACGACCTCCGTGTGGGCCTTTGGGAAGAACATGAACCGAAACTCGGGGCGCCCGCTCGCGGTCAGGCGCGGCTGGTCCCCGTCCTGGACGACGCACGCGCCGAGCGCCCAGGTGCTGTGGACGATGCCGCTCCCCAACGGCCAGCGTCCGGTGACGGAGTAGCCGCCGTCGACGACCCGGGCGACGCCGGTGGGACGGAACGCGCCGGCGACCACCACCTCGGGGCCGGTGTAGATCTCACGCGCCGCCTCGGCGGGCAGCAGCCCGGCGAAGTGGGCGTTGCAGTTCCCGATCATCACGCACCAGCCGGTCGCGCCGTCGACCTTCGAGACCGCCTCGACGACCCGGCAGACGGTCAGCGGATCGGCCTCGGCGCCGCCGAACGCCTTCGGGACGAGCAGTCGGAAGAGATCGGCCTCGGTCAGGGCGCGAAGGACCGGCTCCGGCAGGCACCGCTCCCGTTCGATCGCGTCCGCATGCTCGCGGATGAGCGGCGCGAGCGCCTGGGCTGCTTCGACTGCCGTGGAGGGTGTCGTCATTCTGGTCTCTCCCGCGGGAAGTTCGAGGCGTGTAAGTGCGCGATCTTCCAGCCCTCAGGCGTCCGGCAGAGCACGAGCGTGCGCCGTCCGACCGTTAACAGGTGGTGCTCCAGGTGGAATGTCACCACGGCCGCCGCGTCGCCCAGTTGCTGGATCTGGAGATCGCACGGCTGGAGGTTCTGGTACGGTGGCCCGGGCCGCTCGGCGCGCCACTGATCGAACAGATCGATCCAGAAGCCGATCGCCCGGTACCCACCCGAGCCCATCGGATGGAAGACGGTCGCATCGTCGAGGAAGCAGGCCGTCATCCGCGCGCGGTCCAGGTCGTTGAACGCGGCGATGAACGTCGCCAGGGCCTGCTCGACGGTATCACGGTGGTCGGTCGGCATGGTCGAATCCCCTCACCACGGCTCGCGTGCCATCATAGTGGCCGACGCATGACGAGGGGGGTCGAAAGTTGGGTGGTCAGCTCGAAGGACAGATAGCCATCGTGACCGGTGGCGCTGGCGGGATCGGCGCTGGGCTCTGTCGAGCGCTGGCCGGTGCCGGGGCTACCGTCGTCGTGGTCGACATCGACGGCGAAGGCGCTGAGCACGTCGGCGAGGAGCTGCGGGCGGCCGGCGACACGGCTGAATCGAGGCGGGTCGACGTCACCAGCCCGGAGGAGGTCGGCGCGCTGGTCCATGACGTCGCCAGGAAGTACGGCCGGCTCGACCAGTTGTGGAACAACGCCGGCATCGTCCAGGTCGGATCGCTGCTCGACGTTTCGCCCGAAGAGTGGCGGCGGGTCTTCGCCGTCAACGTCGAGGGCGCCCTCTTCGGCACCCAGGCAGCGCTGCGCCAGATGCTCGATCAGCCGATCGACCCCGTGTTCCAGCGGCGCGGCCTGATCGTCAACACCAGCTCCGGCGCCGCCGATCGCGGCCGTCCGATCCTCCCTGCCTACGGCGCCAGCAAGGCCGCGATGACCCACCTGATGAAGTCCACGGCCGCGTCGTACGGCGAGCGCGGCATCTGCGCCGTCGCCCTCTATCCCAGCAGCATCTTCGAGGGGATGTGGAAGGTGATCGACCCGCTCTGGGGTGAGCTGGAAGGCTTGCCGCCCGGCGAGATGGGGCGGCGGCGCACCTCGGAGAGCATCCTCGGCCGCTACGAGACGCCCGAAGAGGTCGCAGCCGTGGCGATGCGGGTGGCAACCCGCCCCGGCCTGGCCTATAACGGCAAGATCGTCGTCACCACCCCCACGGTGCGGGACAACTGACGGAGGAGACAGGAGACAGGAGGAGGCCAGGCTCTCCTGTCTCCTGGGAGCAACATGCCGATCGATCTGGGAATCGCCACGCCTGCCGTTCCGCGTGACCCGCGCGCCCTTGACGACCGTTTCGGCAAGTGGGCCGCCGACCTCGGGGTGACCGTCCTCGGCACTCACCTCGGGCCGACGCCGGAGGACGTCATGCCGCACGCCGCCGAGCTGCGCGAGCGGCTGGCCGGCTGGGGCCTCACGATCGTGCAGGCGACGGGCTACAACCCGATCATGGTCGGCGATGCCGCGGATCGCCGTGCCGCTGACCTGGAGCGTCTGACCCGTGCCTTCGAGGTGGCGCGGCTGCTGGGCAGCCAGATGGTCCTGACCGGCTGCGGCAGCTACCACCCGAGTCACCACTACGGCCCCCATCCCCGCAACCATAGCCCCGAGGCGCGCGAGCAGATCGTCCAGTTCCTCCGCCCCGCCGCCAGGCGCGCCGAGGAGCTCGGCGTCGTGCTGGCGCTCGAATGCCACATGATCACCGCCCTGGACACGCCGGCCCACATCCGCGAGATCGTGGACGCCGTCGGATCGAGCAGCATTCGGGTCAACTTCGACCCGGTCAACCTGCTGAGCAGCGTCGACGCCGTCTTCAGCTCCGGCGCCGAGATGGCGGCGATGCTGGCCGAGCTTGGTCCGCGCTACCACTGGACGGCCCACGCCAAGGACGTCCTGATCGAGCCGCGCCTGGCGCTGCACCTGGAGGAGACGGTCTGCGGAGACGGGCTGCTGGACTGGCCGGGCTACCTGGGCTGCGCCGAGCAGCTCGGCTCACCAGCGCGTCCGGCGGCGGTCCTGGTGGAGCACATGCCGGCCTTCCTTGCTCGACGGGGACTCACGTTTCTCCGGGCACAGGCTATCACGGCCGGCGTCACGATCGTCGGCCGAAGCTCCTGACAGCTCGTCTGAACGCCCAGGCTTGGGTATCGCGGCGCTGACGGCGCCGAGGCTCACTCGAGCGTGTCGAGATCGAGCTCCACCAGCGGCTCCGGGAAGTACGGCTCGACGTCTTCCTCGGTGCCGCCGCCGGGCGGTGGCGGCGTTTCGAGCAGGTTTCGGTAGCTCATGCCGGCCATGGTACACGGCCAGCCCGTTGTTACACGAATGAAACCCTCGATTCCCTGGCTCGGTAACAAAAGCCGTCCCTTTTCCCCTCGCGTTGTCGTTGTTAGAGCATCGTGACTGTCGCACCAGTCCGCTGGCATGGAAGCGTCGGCGACGGCTCGCAGGAGCCGCGAGGCTCTCTGGTTTGCTCTTCTGGGTCGCTCGGCACGTGAGGAGGACCGGCAGGGATGCGCGAGATAGGTGAACGAACGCCTGCACCCCCGGTGCGTCAGCGCGAAACCCGCGCGGTGATCGTGGCGCGGGCTCGCCTGTTCGTCTTCCTGACAATGCTCGTCCCGCTCTTCAGCGCGCTCCAGGCGGTCCTCGAGGACGGCGTTCCAGGCGTCGAAATCCGGATCGTCCCGCGCGATGTGACCGTCGAAGTGCCGGTCGACGTCGTCGTCGAGCGGATCATCGACCGCCTGGTCTTCGTGCCGGTCCCCACAGCGATGCTCCATCCGTGGACACGGCCGTTCTGGGACGTCTCCAACTGGGACCTGTCACGGCTGCTGCGGCCGGGCTCCTTTTCGGCGTCGGCAGCGGTCTTCGGCCCGACTCCGGCCCGTCTATCCGTCCGTCCATCCGTCTTCGCCCAGCCCAAGCCCGCTGTGGCCGCCGGGATCACCGTCCCTGGCGCGCCGATCACCCGTTTCGGCCCCGCACCCGGCGTCCTGCCCGGCCCGAACCCGTTTGGGCCCGGGCCTCAGTTCGCCTCGATCCTCGCGTCGCCGCTGGCCCCGCTGACGACGACTATGCCGGCCTCCGGCTCGGCCAGTGCGCCCGCCCCGCTCTTCACCAGCGTATCCTCGACCTCGTCTTCACAGCCCGGCAACCAGCGTGTCGATGCGGGTGGCTCCTCCATCGGCACCATAGATGTCGCTCCCGGCGTGGTGATGCCCGCCGGCCCGTTGCTGCCCGAGAGCCCGCTGCCCGGCAGCGCGCTAGCCGGCGGCGTCGCCGTTGCGAGCACCCCTGTTGTGGCCGGCGGTCCGATCGTGGTGCCCACCACGCAGACGCGCCAGCCACCCCGCGAGCGAGAGTCCCCCAACGACAACGCGTCGACCACTGCTGACAGCGGACGCACCCGCTCAGGTGTACCGACGGGGAACGGTGGCACGACACAGTCGCCCTCGACCGGGCCGGCGCCCGCGACCCGGGTCCCGGCCACGCCGACTCCGGTCCCGGCGACGCGCGTCCCGGCCACCCCGACGCCGACGCCGAAGCCCGCCGGTACCAAAACCCTGATGCCGAAGCCGGCGGCTACCAAGACCCCGACGCCGAAGCCTGCCGCCACCAAGACCCCCACCCCGAAGCCGAAGAGCAACTCCTCGTCAGGGAGTCAGAGCCAGGGGCAGGACAAGAACGAGGGCAAGAAAAAGTAGCAGCGCGACGGGCGAAACCGGGCGTCCCGTAGGGACGCTACGAAGGTAGGCAGGGGTTTCAACCGACGGCCAGGCTACCGGTTGAACAGCGCCTCCGCGTTGCCAGAGGCGATCCGGTCTGCCAGGTCACGCGGGAGCTGCCGGAGCCAGGTCCGGACATCCGCCATCAGCCGTGGAAGCTGCGGCCAGCGCGACGGCACCCAGGTATCTGTGCCGATCATGAAGCGGTCCGGGTACTTCGCGAAGAGCGCCGCCCACTCCGGATCGAGGCGTCCGCCGGGCGCCACGTCCGTGCGCAGCGCCAGCTCAACCCAGAGGTGTGGCGAGCGCGCCAGCAGCGCGTCGATCGTGGCCGGGCTAGCTCCCATGCCGGCGTGCGCCCAGAGGATCTTCGCGTCCGAGCGCAGCGCCAGCAGCTCGGCCACGCCTGTCGCGTCCGTGTGCGCGTGCAGGAACAGGTCCAGCTCTGCCGAGAGGTCGGCGAAGCGGCGCGGCGCCACGAATGACGATTCGCCCGTGTACAGGTGGAACTCGCCGATGCCTCGGTAGATCCCCTTCGCCAGCCGTTCCTCGACGTACGACACCACCGAGCCGTCCCGCGTCCAGGTCGACATGTCGGCGCGGGTGCGGTACGGCCGCAGGATCGGAATGATCCGGTTCGGGTCGAGCGCGTAGAGCTGGAGCGTGCCATCGTCGGGGGTGCTGGAGACGAGGGCACGGTAGACGCCCGCCTGGTCCATCAGCGCCAGGATGTCCTGGGCGGAGAACAGCCCCCAGGCGTCCTGGCTGAAATGCAGGTGCGTATCGAAAATCGGGAAGTCGTCAGTCTGGGCAGCAACCGGCCTGGACGCAGGCCCGACGACGAGCCCGAGCAGGACGATCGTCGCCACCAGGATCGCGAGACGACGCTGCCACGCCATGCTGACCTCCCCGTTGGACAGGCCCGCGTTCACCGCAGCCCTACCATCTGCCCGCCCTCGCCGCCCACGCGGGTGCGACCGAACGACAGTCTCAGAAATTCGCCGCTGCGGATCAAGCCCAACGGCCCGTCTATTCTGGCGATGGTAGCAGGCCACGGGCACCACTCGGCGGCTCTGCGTGGCAGAACGTGGCTGTGATAGGCCTGTGATGCTGGAGTACTTCCACCGTGCGCCGAACCCGCGTATGATCTCGACTGTCAGAAGGCGCTGGCCCGCGAGGGTCGGCGGGACGCAGCGGCAGACCGACGCGCAAGCGTGACGCTGCTGATGTCGCGAGGTGGGGTGACGGTCAGCGCCCCGTTCGGCTCCTGACCGACGGCCCGGGAGGCGCAAGCTTTCCGGGCCGCGTTTTTGTCCTCGGCTGGCGGTACACTCGCTCCATGAGCGCGAACGACGTCGCCCCGTTGCCGGACGACCTGCCGGCCCTCCGACGCTGGCTCGCCGAGCGCCCAGACGCCGCCGACCTGTTCGAGTTGCCGATCCGCGAGATCGTCGTCAGCTCGGACGCCATTTCACGCCTACCGGGCTTGCTCGCGGACCTCGACGCTCCCTCGCGCGTGCTACTGGTCCAGGACGACCGGCCGTACGCCCGGGCCGGAGTCGATCTCAAGCCCCTGATCCACGACCTGCTGGCCGGGACCGGCCGCCAGGTCGACGTGCTGACGCTGCCGCCGAGTTCGGACGGCCTGGCCCACGCCGACCTCGAGAACGTCGAGCGCGGGCGCGCAGCGATCGGCGGGCGGGCCACGGCCGTCGTGGCGCTCGGGTCGGGGACCGTCTGCGACGTCGCCAAGCACGTCTGCTTCACGGCTGAGCAGGAGGACGGCGCCCGGACCGTCCTGGTGGTGGTCCCCACGGCGGCCTCCGTCACGGCGTTCACCTCCAGCCTCGCCGTCCTGCTGGTGGACGGCGTCAAGCGGACCCGGCCCTCGCGCTTCCCGGACGCCGTGCTCTGCGACCTGGAGACGCTGGCCTCAGCTCCCCCCGCTATGACCCGGGCGGGGCTCGGCGACTGCGTTGCGCGCTTCATCTCATACGGCGACTGGTACCTGGCGCATCAGCTCGGCCTGGTGGAGCGGTACAGCGAGACACCGCTGGCCTTGATGGGCACGGATCTGGACGAGACGTACCTGGAGCACGCGCCGCTGGTTGCGAACGGCACTCCTGACGGCCTCGCGTTCCTGGTCCGCCAGGTGCTCCTGGCCGGCCTCGCCCAGTCGATCGTGCGGATCTCGACGCCGCTCTCCGGCACCGAGCACGTCGTCTCCCACGTCCTCGACATGGGATCGACGGCCTGGGGACGCCCCACCGCGCTCCACGGTGCCCAGGTCGGGGTGGCGACGCCGCTCGCCGCCAGGGCGTACGAGCTGCTCCAGGAGCGCTTCGACCCCGGCCGGCCTCGGCCGAGGCCGCCAGCGCCTGAGGCCGTCGAGACGACGATCCGAAGCGCGTTCGGGCCGCTCGATCCCACGGGCCGGATGGCTGCCGAGTGCTGGCGCGACTACCAGCGCAAGCTCGCCCTCTGGACCGCCTCCGAGGCGCGCTTCGACGCCGTCCGTGACCGCTGGGACGGGATCGTGGCGCCGCGCCTGCGCGAGCTGGTCCGTCCCTCCGCGACGATTCGCGAGATCCTCCGCCGGGCCGAACATCCGCTGAGCTTCCGCGAGCTCGACCCGCCAATCCCCGACGACCAGGCCCGCTTCGCGCTGTCACACGCCCACCTGATCCGCGAACGCTTCGTCATCGGCGACCTGCTCTGGTGGCTCGACCTCTCCGGCGCCAGCCTCGCCGACGACCTGCTCATGGGGAGCACGGTATGATCCCGCCAGCAGGGGAGGAGCACGCTGGTCTCGGCAGGCGCGTCCCGTGGGGAGGGCAGGGCAAAGATCCAGGGCAAGCGGGCGGGCCATGACGGCCTGACGCTCGCGGCGGTCTGCGTCGCGCCGTTCGTCACGCAGCTCGCGACGTTCGCGCTGAGCCCGTTCCTGCCGTTCGTAGCGGCGGACCTTGACACCACCGTGGCGATCCTCGGCCAGATCCCGGCCCTGGCGTTTTTCACCGCCGCCGTCCTCGGCCTGGTCGTCGGGCCGCTCGCCGACCAGCTCGGTCACCGTCGGACCCTGCTGGCCGGGGTCGCCGCTTCGTCCGTGGGCGCGATCCTGACCGCCCTCGCCCCCAACCTCCTGATCCTGCTCCCCGTGGCGCTGATCGGCGCTGGCGGCCGGTCGATCGGCCTGCCGGTGGCGCAGGCTGTCGCCGGGACGCGTTACGCCGGTGCCGCGCTCAGGCGCGGCCTCAGCCTGATCCAGGCGACCGGCACACTGGCGCCGATCGTCGGCATTCCGCTGGTCACGGCGATCGGCGCCGTCGCCGGCTGGCGCAGCGCCTTCCTGGCACTCGGCCTCTTTGGCGGCGCCGCGATCGTGCTGATGCTCTGGCTGCTGCCGCCGGATCGGCAGGACGGCAAGGCTCCCACCCGATTCTCGGTTGCCGCCTTCGCCCCGATCTTCGCAGATCGGCCGACGCTCTGGCTGTACGGCTCCTCGGTGGCCCGGAACCTGGGTGTCTGGGCGTTCGTGACCTACCTCGGCGCCTATCTGGTCCAGGAGCACGCGCTGAGCGCCGCCGAGGTCGGCTGGGCGTTCACGGCCACCGGCCTCGGCAACTTCGCCGGCAGCATGGTCACGGGCGGGCCGCTCGGGCGGCTTCCCCTACGCTGGCTGGCGGTCGGCGCGCCGCTCGTGATCGCCGCCAGCCTCGGTCCCGTCATCATGCTCCCGGTCGGGATGGCCGTCGTGCAGGTGATGCTGGTGATCGGGTTCGTGGGGAACGGCGTCAGCATCGTGGCGCACAATACGCTGCTGGTCGGCGGCTCGCCGGCCGGCCGCGCCACCACGACCTCGCTCAACCAGACCTGCATGAGCCTCGGCGGCGCCGTCGGGGGCTCGGTGGGCGGCCTGCTCCTGGCGACGGGCGGTTTTCCAGCCCTCGGGGCGCTGACGCTCGCCTGCAACCTGGTGGCGGCGGCCTGCGTGCTCCCGGCTCGCCGCGCCGAATGACGTCGTTGTCATCACGAACGCCAGCCCTACCAGCGCGCTCAACGTCGACTCGAACAGGATCAGCGCCAGGAAGAGGCGCGTGCCCAGCTCCAGCGTCGCCAGCCCCTCGTTCAGCACATTCGCCGACGGCAGCGCCTCCAGGTTCGTCGCCGTGACGGTCAACTGCCGGTTGATGCTCCGCAGGTCGTCGCCGACCCGCGCCATCTCGCGCGAGTTGTCGGCCAGCGACGCGGACATCTCGTCGAGTGAGGCGCTGATCTGGCGGAAGTCCTCCGCGTTCGTCATGAACGGCTGGGTCATCCCCTCCAGCGGGCGGATGCCGAACACCGTGACCTGGCTGCCCTCGGCCAGGCGGTCGAACGTCGCGGCGAGGTCGCCCGCAGTGCGGGTTGCATCGGTGACGGACGTTCGCGCCCGCGTCGTGCTCCGGCTCACGCCGTCCGTCGCCTGAGCGGAGTCGTCGACGGCGACCGCCACACCGCGCACGGACTCCACCAGCCGGGCCTGCTGCGCCGACACCGACGTGCCGGTCTGCCGAAGCGTCGAAAACAGGTCGGTCGCCATGCTCCAGCCGACCCAGACCGCCACGATGCCGGCGATGCCGTTCGCCATGAGCAGGAGAGAGATCAGCCGAATCGTGACTCGCCGGACCATCAGCCACTCCGTCTCAGCGCGCGCTCACAGAGATCGAGCTGATGCACGGAACGGGCCAGCCTCGCCCGAAGGGCGCGCAGTGGGCGCAGCTCGGACGCTACCTCGGAGGGTTGTGACCGTCGATGTACCGGTCGATCGTCGCTTCGAGCTGCTCCACCTGCTGCCTGAGCTCGTCGTTCTCCGCTTCCAGCTCACCGATCCGCTGCCGCCCGACGACCGCCTCCCGGGCCAGCGAGTGCTGGACGATCAGCGCCCCGACCGCTCCCGCCACCAGCCCGATGACGGCCGGCCAGGTCGAGAGCGCCATCACCAGCGAGAGGATGCCGCCGATCAGGAACGGCACCACCATGAAGCTGACCACGACGATCCCGACGATCTCCGGGCCGGTCAGCGGGCGTTGAGGCAGCCAGCTCCGCATCGGGCCTCACCTGCAAGACGAGGATGAACGAACATTGACAGCATTTTTACACACCATTGATCTTGTGTTTACGCACGCCCCTATCGAGAATGGTCGCGGCGCGACATACATGGCGTTGGCCAGCTGTCGTGGCGGTTTCTGCCGCGCCCAGCTCGTGCCGTGAGCGCCATTTCGGCTGTATTCGGCCAGGTGGAGTCCAACTGCATGAACGCCACGCACCCGTCACGTCATCTGCTGTTTCGGCTGGTCTCCGTACTGACCGTCCTCGTCATCGCGAGCGGCACGCATCCCCCCTACCGTCTCCCGTTCACGCCCAGAGTTCCGCGAACATCGTGATCAGTGCGTTCCGAACGCGCGGCCCGAGCACCGGGAACGATGAGTTCGTCGAGCTCTTCAACAAGTCGGGCTCCGCCGTCCCTGTGGGCGGCTGGACACTTCGCGGCTCCAACACATCCGGCACCAACAGCGTCCGGGCGACCATCGCGGCCGGTGTCACGATCCCGGCGGGCGGCTACTACCTGATCACGAACTCGGCCGCCAGTGGCTACTCCGGATCGGTGCCTGGCAATCTGACCTACACCACCGGCATCACCGATGATGGCGGCCTGGCCGTCGCCGATGGCACGGCGACGCTCGTCGACCAGGTCGGCATGAGCGCCGGCTCGGCGTACAAGGAAGGCACGACGCTCACGCCGATGAGTGGAAGCGCCAACCAGGAGTATCGCCGGACCAACCGCTGCTCCGACACCAACAACAACAGCGCGGACTTTCAGCTCAATGGCACCCCTAGCCTCGTATTTCGCACATGCGCGTTTTATTCCGAACGGGAAGACCAGGGAGGCTCTGAAACGACATCGATGCGCCGCTTCCAGGCATTCAGTCGCTTCAAAGCGGCAAATCACCGAGTTGGTCCGCCCATAATGGCAACTTTGGCGGCCATGTGCGAAATACAAGCCTAGCTACTGAAGACCGAGGCTCCCCGGTCAATTGGCCGGGGCGCTCTTCATGCCGGGGGACGTAGGAGCGGTCCAGCTTGCCCCTCGAGTCCCTCTCCCAAAGAGGCTCGCGGGGAGGGTGGGCTACGCTTCTCTGGCTGCCGACAGGTACCCGCTGCACGCCGCCCGGAAGAACTGCCCGAACTGCACCACCACCATCTGGACCCCGGACTCGATCAGCGCCCGCGCGCCAGCGCCGGTGCCGGCTGGGGCCATCACCAGCTTGCCGGCCGCCAGCGTCTCATCACGAGCCTGGTCGATCAGCCGCTGGACCTCCGGGTGGGTCGTCGGCAGGCCGTAGTACTCGCGCCCGAGCGTCAACGACATGTCGCCGGCCCCCAGGAAGCAGCCGTCGAAGCCGTCCACCTTCAGCATCGCCCCCACTTCGGGAACGGCGCGCGGCTCCTCGATCAGGCCCAGACAGAGCGTCTCGCGGTCGGCCGTCTCGACGTGCTCGCGCGATGACGCCGAGCCGTACCCGTACCGAGCTGCCCGGCTCCCGCTGGCTGCCCCTCGGATGCCCCGGGGCGGGTACTTGACGGCCCGAACCAGCGCCTCCGCGTCCTCCGCCGAGTTGCAGTGTGCCAGGATGATCCCCTGAATGCCGCCGTCCAGGAACGCGAGAATTCGACCAGGATCGGCGTCTGGCACCCGGGCCAGCGCGCAGATGCCGGCCGCCTCGGCCGCCCTGGCAGCGTCACGGGCCTGTGTCACGCCGACGCCGGCGTGCTCGCCGTCGACGATCACGAAGTCGAAGCCGGCCGAGCCCAGAAACTCGATCAGCTCCAGCGAGTCCGGGATCTCTTGCAGCAGCGGGCCGATGACCGCCTGCCCATCGGCGATCTTCTGGCGAAGCGGATTGTGACGCATGCATCGCTCCGTACGGAGGAGTCAGGAGACAGGAGACAGGAAACAGGAGATTCTGCCCCTCCTGTCTCCTGTCTCCTATCGTACTGCCCAGAGCCGGATCGTGCCGTCCGAGGAGCCGGAGACCAGCGTCTGGCCATCTGGTGCGAGCGCCACGCTGTTCACGTCGTTCGTGTGGCCCTGGAGCGTCCTCACCATGCCGCCGTCGCCGCTTCGCCAGAGCCGCACCGTCCGGTCCCACCCAGAAGACGCCACAAGCTGGCCGTCGCCCGAGAACGTCACACTCGCGACCACGTCCGTGTGGCCCTGGAGCGTCCGGAGCTGGTTGCCGTCCGGCAGTTGCCACAGTCTGACCGTCTTGTCGGACGAGGCCGAGGCGAGCGTCTGTCCGTCTTCCGTGATCGCCAGGCCATTCACCCAGTCAGTGTGGCCGTTTAGCACCCGCGGCGCGGCCCGCTCGGCCGGGCGGAACAGGCGGATCGGCTTGTCGGCTGTGCCTGTCGCCACCACCCGCGCCTCCGGCGAGATCGCCACCGAGGAGACGCCCCACTCGTGCTCGTCGATCGTGCGGGTGTTCGCGCCGTCGGCGACGCGCCAGAACCGCACCGTCTTGTCGGCCGAGCCGCTGAACAGCATCCGCCCGGCGTCTCCGAACCGAACGACTCTGACCCAGTCCGTGTGCCCGCTCAATGTCCGGACCACCGAACCATCAGAGACCCGCCAGAGCTTGATCGTCTTGTCGTCCGAGGCCGAGGCGATGAGCTGGCCGTCCGGCGAGAACGCCACGCCGTAGACCGCGTCGCCGTGGCCCGCCAGCGCCCGAACCGAGGTGCCGTCGCTCGTGCGCAGCAGCTGCACGATCCCGTTCTCCAGCCCCGCCGCCAGCAGCTGGCCGTCCGGCGAGATCGCCACGCCGCGCACCAGGCTGGAGAGCCCCTCGATCGCCCCGCTCGGTGCCCCGTCCTGAAGCTGCCAGAAGCGGACCGTGCCGTCACGCGAACCGGTCGCGATGCTCTGCTGTTCGCCAGAGACCGCCGCTGTCACCACCCATCCGGCGTGTCCCTGGAGCGTCCGGAGCGGCGCGCCGTCGCCCACCCGCCAGATCCGTGCCGTGTTGTCCGCCGACGCCGAGACCAGGGTCTGGCCGTCCGGCGAGAACGCCACTCCCAGCACCCAGCCGCCGTGTCCGGCCAGCGTCCGGAGCAGCCCGCCGTCGGCGACACGCCAGAGCTTGACGGTGCGATCCTGCGCGGTCGTGGCGAGCGCCTGGCCGTCCGGCGAGAACGCGATATCGGTGACGATGTCCTCGTGGCCGCGCAGCGTCCCCTGGGGCGAGCCGTCAGCCGCGCCCCAGAGACGCGCCGTCTTGTCCGCCGATGCCGCCGCGATCCGCTGGCCGTCCGGCGAGAACGCCACGCTCCGGACCTCCGCCTCGTGCCCGCCAAGCGTCCGCACCGGCGAGCCATCCGCCACCTTCCAGAGCCGGGTCGTCTTGTCGGCCCCGCCGGACAGCAGCAACTGGCCGTCAGGCGCGTACGCCACGCTCATGACCGGCCCCTCGTGGCCGCTCATCGAGCGGACCGGTGCTCCGTCCGCTACCTTCCAGACTCGGACCGTGCCGTCGCCGGCCGCCGCTGCGATCTCCTGGCCGTCCGGCGAGAACGCCACGTCCGCCACGAACGCCCCGGTCTCCAGGAACCGAGTCTCGGCGCGGCTCGCCGTGTCGTACAGGTAGACCCCGTACGACGATGCCACCGCCAGCAGCTTCCCATCCGGCGAGTACGCCAGGTGGTCGATCGTGCCCTTGCCCCACCGCGCGACCTCCTGCACCCGCTCGGCGGTGGCCGACGAGATTGCGAAGCGGGCCAGCCGCTCCCGCGCCTCCGGACGGCCCGGATCGAGCTCGGTGGCGCGCAGCAGCGTCGCGCGGGCCTGCCCGGCGTCCGTGTCGAACAGCTTGTCGGCCTTCGCGATCAGCAGGCCGTACAGCCGGCCCTTCGTGTCCGCATCGTTCGGGCGCAGCTTCAGCGCCTCGTCGAACGCGGCAGCGCTGGCGTCCGGATCGCGCTGGAGCAGCGCCTGTCCCTGGCCGACGTGGGCCTGGAACAGCAAATCATCCACGCCCGGCGTGTTCGGGTCGGCCTGCTTCAGTGCCGCGAGCACGCCGAGCGCTGTCAGGAAGTCACCAGCCCCGATCGCGGCACGTGCCTCGTCCAACGGCGAGGCTGCCGGCGCGCCCGGTTTGGCAGCGGCCGGCGCCGTGGCAGCCGGTCCAGCTTGCCCCGAAGCAGGAGGGGTCG
>Ga0209382_10001217_pt1 | contig 41030 bp, 32 predicted proteins | sample SoiMetdeltSBSDD5_FD_187599 | JGI IMG/M metagenome (GOLD analysis project Ga0209382, IMG submission 187599) | Bulk soil microbial communities from a Populus tree surrounding site in Tennessee, USA - Soil MetaG P. deltoides SBSDD5 (SPAdes) (version 2) | ecosystem: Environmental > Terrestrial >... | reverse complement strand
GCTCGGCGACAGTGATGTCCTTCACGGTCAGAAAGAGACCGTCTTGATGGTCGAGCAACAGCAGGGCCGTGTCATCGACATTGATCAAGGCCTTGCCGCCGCCGCTGGGAAGAACGTGTGCCATTTGGTGATCCTCTCCTAGAAGTGTTGTCTGGGTTTACATAGTTGCGTGGACCGCCTGGTGCGCTTGATCAAATCACAGCATTCGTCATGTATCCCGCGGGTGATGAAAGTGTGAGTAAATGCCGCCAAATCTCGGCAAATCTTTCAAAACAGTAGAGGGAATGTGACTATGACGCGTGCCCCGCAGCGCGCTGCGTGGTCCACCCATTTCAAAATTTCTTCTTGGCAATGGTTAGTACTGCAGCCTCACCCGTGCCCGCTCGTCGCGGCGTCCCATTTGCCAGGCACCTCAATTATATTCGCGCCGGCCCTTTTCGCCATGAATTGCTGTGCGGGATATGGAATCATCTTGTCGTCGCGTGCTTGGAGATACCAGCTGGGCTTTGACTTGCGTAATCGAGACGAAACTTTATTCTCGAAAACAGACAGCGGAGTGTCTTAACGCGTGTCTTGGCTTAATTACAGCGGCGCAAGAGCGCTGCGTAACGGTATGCTGGAAATTTGCATTATTCCTGAAAACGGCTGACCGAGTTCCAGGACGAGGAAGATCGCGGCAGCAGCCGATAGCGCAAAGACAACCAGTGCGCCGATTACGATTGGCTTGGGGTCGGCGAATAAGCTGAAGTTCGCGAAGATAATACTGATCCAAAAGATCAAAACTATCAGAAACGGCATAGGGATTGGATTGTCGCTCTGCGCGAACAGGAGCCATCGCGTGTGCGCTATATTTTCGCTGACCTGTATTGCGCGATCTTTAAACGAACGTTGTTCATCAATCTGCGGCCGCAGCTGACGAAGCTTCATAATGAATGCTTCGCCTGCCGCCGTTACTTCGTAGGGCATTTTCCTCGCGGAGACAGGACTGTTTTCTTGCCAAATTCGATCAGCAATGGCCTCGACTGCACCCCGCAACAAATTGCGAACTGTGGCTGCTTCCGGTCCGTACTGAGCCAAGAGTTGATCGAGCAAAATGACATCGGCAGTCAGCTGCTTAATCTGAGTGACCTGTGTATCAAACGAGGTCTTCGCTGAAGCAATTAAGAGGCCAAGCACGAGTGCAGCTATTGTTCCAATAAGACCCGCGCCAAGCCTCACCACATCCTTTGCATCTGAGCCCAGATGTTGTTCAGCCAGCTTATTACGCAACAACATACCGACCAGTGTGCCGGCTAAAATGCACGTAAATGCGATTACGGATAAGGTCAGCGGGCTCATAAGATTGACTACTAGAAGCGTTGTACTCGAACCATTCTCTCAGCGGCTCGCGTTGTGATGGTTGCGATTGTGCATGTGCAAATCCAGCGGCGACCACACCGACGGCCGCAATGATTTCGATAAAACGGATTGCCTTCGATTAGAGATTCCATGCAGGGGTCGTCCTCGATTGCAAAAAAGCCAGGCTTTGGATTTGCTCATCGGCGATAATCGAAGATTACCCTCTTTTGTTGCATCTAGATCAAGGATCGAGCCAGACCGACATGCCTGGCTCGAATCCGGTTGGATCACCCTGCAGATCGAGGCGCAGGCGCAATGTATTGCGGTCATGATCGCCAACAGCGCGCTCGGCCTGCCAGGTCGCGAACGTGCCCAGCGGGCGCAGCTCGGTGACCAAAGCTGGCGTTTTCTCCGCCGCGCCTGACCGTCGCACATTGACGCTTGTGCCGACCATGAGGCCGTGCAGCAGATCCTCGCGCGCATTGAATGACAAAAACTGCTTGCCAGTTTCCGCGATCACGAGCACCGGCTGGCCAGCGCGGACGTTCTCGCCAATCTCGGCGACGATGACAGTGACGACGCCATCGCCAGGCGCGCGCAGAATGGTCTTGTTGAGGCGGCGCTCGAGCACAGCCAGCGCGGAAGCCGCAGCATCGACCTCTGCGTCGGCGATGGCGCGCTCCTCGCGTGTCGGTCCGGCGACCGCGGCTTGATGATTTGCTTCCGCCTCGGCGACGTCGGCGCGCGCGTTTGCGACGTCATTCACGGCCTGATCAAGCGCCTGCTGCGCAGCGAAATCGTTGCTCGCGAGCGTGCTCGTTCGGGTCAATTGCGCTTGTGTAAAGTCGAGCCGTGCTTTCGCTTTCGCGATCTCGGCCGCGAGCGAGGCTACCTGTTCGGCGCGAACGCCGGCATAGACGTGATCGCGCGAGGCCTTCGCGGCGGCGAGTTGTGCGCGCGCCTGCCCGACCGACGCGGTCAGCTCGACCGCGGACAGCTCGGCGACGACATCGCCCACGCGCACACGCGTGCCGGGCGTCACCTTGATGGCGGCGAGTTGGCCGCCGACCTCGGGCGCGATGCGGACCTCGGTCGTGCGTACGACGCCCACGATCGGCGTCGCCGTTTCCGCGCGCCACAGGAGATAGAAGCCCGCCACCGTGGCAACCACGAGTGCAGCGATGGCGATGGACTCGCGCCTGGTCATGGCTGGCTTCCCCTCTGCTTGACGACATATGCCGACAACACAGCCAACACAAAATAGACAACCGCCAGGAACCACAGCCCACGCCAATTCTGCGCCACTTCGGTGAGGTTCGCGCCCAGCTGATTGATGCGGACGATGCCGTTGATCGCGAAGTCCACCGGGAAGACATGACCGGCGGCAAGCACCGCCTGGGGGATCGCTTCGCGCGGCCAGGCGAACCCGGTGAGGAAGAACTGCGTCAGGCTGGTGGCGAGGAAGATCAGGGTCGGTGTTTCCGGTCGCTTGAACCAGGCGCCGACCGCCTGGGCCATGAAACTGGTCGCCAGCAGGAACACCGAGCCGAGCGCCAGCAATTGCAGTGGATCGCCGAGCGTCGAGAAGCCATAGATGTGGGGCAATACAATGAGATAGAGCGCGAGCGCCGGCAGGTAGATGGTCAGGTGCGCGATGCCGCGTCCGAGCACGCTGGCAAAGGGCCTGCCGCCGCCCTGCGCTAGCGCGACGCTGGTGAGGAACGCCGCGCCGACCAGGAGCGTCTGCTGCAGGATCAGCAGGAAAGCTGCCGGGACGATGTAGCTCGCGTAGCCGCCGACCGGGTTGAAGATTGGCTGCAGCAGTACGTCGGCCGGACTCGCGCCGGCGAGCGTCGCCTTGACGAGACTGCCGTCCGTGCGCGCGCCGCCGGCGGCCAGTTCCAACGACAGCGTGTTGATCGCGACGGTAATGCCGCTCGACAGCGACCGGAAGAGAAACAGGTAGGTGGCATCAGCGTAGACCGGAATGTGGGCCGTGATGCCCTTGAGCACGTCGCGCTCGGTGCCGGGCGGGATGCCGACGGCGGCAAAGGCATCGCCGCGGTCGATCACCGCCCGCGCGTCGGCGAGCGTGCGGGCGCGAGCTACGACGCTGACCGCACCGCTCGCGTCGAGCGTCTCGGTGATCCGGCGCCCGAGCTCGCTCTGGTCAACGTCGACGACCACGATCGGCAGCTTGCGCAGAATCTGGTTGAGATAGGGCTGTGGGTAATAGATGCCATAGATCAGCGGCGCGCCGACCAGCAAGATGAACGCGCCGCGGATTGTGAGCACGCGTTGCCATTCGCCGGCGAAGGCGCCCGCGACACCGGGCCGATCGGCGGGCAGCACCACATCGTCTGCCGCCGTCCGGCGGCTCAGCCGTCCCGCGACGGCGCGTAGCCGCAAGAGCGCCAGCAGCACGTAGAGCGCGGTGAGTGCCGCGAGCGCGGCAAACGGAAGGGCAGAATCTGACACCGGCAGGCCGCGCGCTCCCTGGCCAAACAGTACCGCCATGTACCAGCGCAAAGGCAGGATCGCGCTCCAGGCGTAGGAAAATGCGTTCATTCCGAGCGTCGGGAAGCTGACGCCGGCGTAGCCGAACGCCGGCGACACAACGAGACCGGTGAGGCCAAGCCCGGTCGGGAGGTCGCCGACCAGGAGCTGCAGCAGGGCAGCGAGCGCCAAGTAGGCGATGATGAAGAGCGACGCCGCTGCGATGATCATCGGCACATCGCCCCTGAAGCGGATGTCCAGCAGTCCCTCGAGAACCAACGGCACCGCCAGCATGATCAGAAAGAAGAGCGCAAACAGCGGCGCGAGCTTGCCGGCGAGCGCGATGACCGGATTGCCGCCCGCACAGGCGAGCCAGGTGCGCACGCTGCGTCGCCGGAACTCGGAGCCGACCGCGTAGCCGCCGGCGAGCGCGATGACCACGTGAATGATGGTCGGCAACAGCGAGCGCAGCAGGAACTGGGCGTAGTTTGTCTGCGGGTTGCCCAGCACGATCGTCTCGGCCACGAGAGAACCGATGCGTACCGGTTTCGGCCCCGCGTAGGCAGCGGGTGCTGCGCTCGCGGCGGCCGCCGAGAGGCTGGCACTCAGGCCCCCCGAGGCAATGCCGGCTGCCGTCAGGTACTGCTGGTTATAGAAGCCGACGACCTGCGGGCGACGCTCGGCCTTCACGTCGCGTTCGAAATTGGCGGGGATATAGAGCGCGGCGATGGCTTCGCCCGACCGGATCGCGCTAGCGGCCGATGCGAGATCGCCGGCGCGCGCGGCAATGCGCAGATTGGGCGACGCCGCGACCTGCTCGACGAGGCCACGTGACGTGTCCGAACGGTCTGCATCGACCACGACGACGCCGAGCCCGCGGATCACCGGCTGGCTGAACACCGCGGTCAGCACCACGAAGGTGAAAAGCGGCACGCCGAATATCAGGAACAGCGCGACGCGGTCGTGCAGCAGCCAGCGCCATTCGCGCGCCGCGACCAGCAGAAAACCGGGCTTCGCCCGCCGTCTCATTCGCGCATCCGCCAATCGAGATAGGCACTCATGCCGGGCCGCAGTTCTGGTATCTTGTCGACCGGGTAGGCGCGGATCGAGAACGTGCGCAGGTCAAAATCGCCGGTCGCGCGGGTCGCACGCCAGCTCGCATATTCGCCCTTGGTGGCAATCAGCTTGACCTCGACGGTGACGCGGCGATCGGCGAGCGCCGGAATGTGCACCCTGAAGCGGTCGCCGACCTTCAGGGTCTTGACGAGATCCTCGCGCAAGTCGAAGTGAATCCACAGGTCGGTAAGATCGATCAAGGTAATCAGCGGCACGCCCGGCGACACGTATTCGCCCGGCTCGACATTGCGCTGGTAGATCTGCGAGGCGACCGGCGCGTAGACAGTCATCTGATCGATGATGGATTTGACGGCTTCGATGTCGGCTGTCGCCTTGCCGACATTTGCTTCGGCGATCTGATGTTCCTCGCGCGTGTAGCCGTTGACCGCCTGCTCGTAGGCGGACTTCGCCTGATCGAGTGCGCGCTGGCTCTCGTGCAGGGAATCGGTTGCCTGGTCGAGCCGCGCCAGCGGTGCGTTGCCGTGCTCCGCCAGCTGGCGCGTGCGGTCGAAGGTCTTTTGCGCCAGCACCACGTTCGACTCCGCCCTCTCTTGCGCGGCCTTGCGCGCGGCGATGACCTCTGCTCGGGTGCCGGCGCGGATGTTCGCGAGTTGCGCTTCGGCGACGATCTTGGCGGCGACCGACTGTGCTTGCTTGGCGATTGTCTCGGGGTTGTCGATCTTAACGAGCACTGCACCCGCGGCGACGTTCTGGCCGCGCACGACCGGGATCTCAGCGACACGCCCGTCGATCCGCGCGGCGATGTCGAACCGCGTCGCGTCGACCTCGCCTTGCACCAGCAGCGGCACCGGCCGCACCAGATACCAGATCGACAGGCTGGCGATGACCGCAATGACCACGCCCACAATGATTGCCGGAACGCGCGTGAGCGGCCGCTGCGGTCTCGGCGCCTCGCGTACATCCTTGAACTTCGAAGTTTTCGCGGGTGACGATTGCGTCTTCGCTTCAGGTGTCTGCGCGTCCATAGTATTTCTCCGCGCTCAGCCAACCGGCCTACGATTCCTGCCTATCGTCCCACCAGCGCCACCACGGGCGGCGCCGGCGAGCGAATGTTGAGGAGATCGTATATCACGCCGACAAGAATAGCGGCGCGGGCGAGAGGAGGTAAATCCTCATCCGACCCTCCCGTACGACGCTATGCGGCCTTTCCAGCCTCGCTGGCATGGGGTCCGAGCATCGTCTTGGCGTAAATAATGCCAAGCCCGTATGCACCGCCATACCTAGCTCATGGGACTGTTCTCCTTGATCTGAGTTGCGGAACTTTTTTCTTTGCTTAACTCTCGCGCATCGAGACCTGGACCGCGGCGACGAACCGATAGCCGCGCCCTGGAATATTGATGATGAACCGATTGCCCTCGCGTCCGTCACGCAGCGCGCGGCGCAATGCAGAAATATGTACGGTTAGGTTTGCCGGCTCGACAAATACGTTGGGCCAAACGAGACCCATCAATTCTTCCTTTGTGATCAACTCACCTGCTCGATCTAGCAAAGCGACGAGTATCTGCAGAGCACGACTCCCAAGCGGCACCGGCTTGTCGTCCTCCAGCAGAAGAAACTGTGCTGGCAGAAGGCGAAACGGTCCGAATGAAATTTCGGTTGGTGCGGCGCCCACAAATTCGGTTCGCGCGCCGAAGAATGGCCTTCGCGCATCCGGACTTTGAACGACGCGTCTTGTGGCAGGTCCCGGACCGGGATGAAATTGCGCTGATGCTTGGAGCCAGGGTGAGCGTTTGAAGGCGATAGTCGATCCTGATGCGCGCATGCTAATACCGTGTGTGTTGAAGGGCTATTTCCCGCAAAGCTAATTTGATTATTCGGGCTAGCGAGAGCTATTGCACGCGGGTGGCGCGTAATGACCGATGTGATTGATTTACCTAAACCTAAATTTACAGGCGGCGCCGCCTGACGTCTTCGATTGTGACGTCGAGCAGGTTTGAGCCGGCGGCACTTTGTACCGCCGGCTCAGCTACGTCAGAAAACGCCTCCGGGAGGGACCAAGGTCTCCCCACACAGGGCCGGGGACGCGCGCTGCGTGGGTTCTGACGTAGAAATTCGAGCTCCTTTTTTCCTTAAAGGCAGCGTGCAGCGATTGCGTCGTTAGCGTGGGCGACGTCGGCATCGAAGCGGCCGAGATCGCGTTCAAGTTCGGTCCCGCTTTTGCACAGCGCGGTCACCGCACGCGCCTTTACCACCTCGAAAAAATAGAGCCGCGTCGCCGTGCATATTTCTGATCTGTCCGCGCCACCGAGGCTTTTGATCCGCGCCTGCATCGCCGCGACGCTGGCGCTCGCGTCCGCAAGGTTGCGCTCGCAACCCGGTAAGTGTGGCGCTTCCGGACGCGCAGATGGTGCCGCCAGAACCGCCATTGTGAATGTGGCCGGTACGATCAGCCCGACAAATGCAACAAACGCGACGATAAAGCCCTTGAGCACGGGCATTTGTTGTGCATTTGCTGCATCAGCCATGACCGCATCGCGGCAACAACGCTGTGAACAGTAACGCCCCTTGCTGAACCAGCTGCGCTGATAAGTGACAAGACCGATGCCGCGATCGCAATTTGCATTTGAACATTTCATGACGCTTTCTTTCGACGATTTCTGACGACAGTCGCCTCATGTGCCCATCCCGCGAGGCACTCCGAGTCGCAGTAGATCAACCGCGTTTGTGAATCACGGACGTAGCCTTCCTCGATAAGTCCATCACACAGTGCGCAGTGTTCGTCCGTGCACGGCATGCGGTTGTTAACGACAACGAACCGAATTGCGTGCGGAATTTTGCCGGTGGCGAAAGTCGGGTCGGTACTCATGTTCCACATCGATCTTTCCAAACCTGAGCCAGGTAGAGCTATGCAAGTTCGAAAGTGACACTCATTTTGGCGTTCGACGCGCCAAATTCGATTGCACGCGGGTAGATCGGGATAGCCCTCTGGTTCTGCGCACTAAGCCAACGTTTAGGGTATGGCTCAAAGGCTCGCAGCTTTCCGGAGCCTTGCGCGGCGAGTCAGTTGACGGCGGGCGACTGATGTAACGTTAATGGATACGTCGGATTAGGAGCGTTGCGGGTCGTCAGAGACCAGCTTGAGCTTGTCGGCCATGCGGCCGAGCTCCGGAAGCGAACCGGCCTTCATCTTCTGCATCGCTCTGCTGCGATGCACCTTAACCGTGGCTTCAGCGATGCCGATATCGAAGGCAATCTGTTTGCTCAGGCGGCCGCGCGCGACCTGACTCACGATCTCGCGCTCCCGGGGGCTTAGGGACCCGAAGCGATCCCTGAGGACGGCCAAGTCCTTCTCCTCTTTCCGTCGCGCGCGATCGCGCGACAAGCCGAGCTGAATGGCATCGAGGAGGTCCTGATCGCGAAACGGCTTCGTCAGAAACTCGATGGCGCCACCTTTCATAGCCTCCACCGACATCGGAATGTCGCCGTACCCTGTGATGAAAATGATCGGGATTCTTCGGTTCGCCGCGGCAAGCTCGCGCTGTAGATCGAGACCGCTTTGATCCGGCAATCTGACATCAAGCACCAGGCACGTGGGACCATCCGGCAGGTCCGACTTGAGGAAGTCGGAAATCGACGCAAACAGCTGAACATCGATGCCGAGCGATCGCAATAGACGTCCAACCGACGCTCGGAGGTCCGCATCGTCGTCGATGATCAAGACGGTGGAGTTTGCGTCAGACATCGCTGCTGCTCGGATTAAAGGATCACAGAAGCGACCCTTTGTCGCGGTTCGCAGGTTTGGCCAAGCCGTGTATTTCTAATCGCAATCCGTGGACCTGAACAGCCCCGATTCTTCTCCACAGGACACGCGCAGCATAGATTAAAGTTTACGCGCAGTCGAAGGGATATAAGCCAAAGTTTACGGGGCTGCGGCGTTGTCTCGGTGGCATTCTTGACACAAATCAATGAGTTTCGAGCGGAACGACGGATTGGTGCCCGCACAGCGGGTTCGGGCCAACTACCAAAGGCGGCATGATGAAAAAGCCAATGGTTTCCGTCATTGAAGATGATCAATTTTTTCGCGAGTCCATGCGAAGGCTTATGAGGTCGTTAGGCTACAGCGTCGAGTCTTTTCCATCGGCCGCCGATTTCCTCGTATCTCCTCATCTTGCCGAAACGGACTGCTTGATCGCCGATGTCCACATGCCTGTGATGACCGGCATCGAACTCTACCGGCACCTCGTCGATGCGGAGCGCGCGATTCCGACAATCCTCGTGACGGCCTACCCCAATGATGCCGACCGGGTCTGCGCCTTGAACGACGGGGTGGTCTGCTACCTGCGGAAGCCGGTTAATGAAGATGATCTCAAACGGTGTCTTCGCGCAGCTCTCGGAGCCGGCGAAACGAATGAAGAAAAATCATGATCCCACTTGCGCGCCGGGCAAGGTGAATTGAAATACGGCGCCACGAGGTTCGTTCGCCTCTGCCCACAGCCGGCCCCCATGGGCCGCAATGATCGACCGGCAGATCGAGAGACCCATACCCACGCCGCTCGACTTCGTGGTGTAAAATGCATCGAAGATGCGCTTTAGATGGGCCGGATCGATGCCTGGCCCGGAATCGCGCACCGCCACGAGGAAACCTGTGTGGTCTTGCTCGGTGCTGATCGACAAATTCCGTGTCCCCGCATCGCTTGAGCCCATTGCTTCGCACGCGTTCAGGAGCAAGTTTAGGATGACTTGCTGCAACTGAACGCGATCTCCCTGAACAGGAAATAATCCTTCGGCAAGGCGGGCCTGGACCGAGACGCCATTCTTGTTGATTGCGCTCCGCGCCAAGACAATGACCTCATTGATCGCCGCATTAAGATCAAAGTAATCCTTTCGCGGAGGCGCTTTCTTGATGTTATCACGGATGCGGTCGACGATGTCTCCGGCGCGATCGGTATCGTCCACGATGCTGCTTAGCGCCTCCCTGACCTCGCCCAGGTCCGGCAACGACTTGTCCAGGAAATTCAAGGCAGCACGGGCGTTATTGCGGGCGCTGGCGATCGGCTGCGTGATTTCGTGAGACAGCGAGGCAGCCAATTCCCCCATCATGCTCACGCGGTTCATGTGCGCGAAATCCGATTGCAACTGCTCCAATCGCGCCAGCGCTCGTTTGCGATCCTCAATATCTGTCAGTAGAACGTACCAACGCGCGATGCGCCCGGTGTCATCGCGAACAGCGCCGCCGCGGGTGTCAAACCACCGATATTCGCCATCGAAGCGGCGCAGGCGTTGTTCGAAGTGGTAGGGAATCTCGGAGGCTATCGCTCTCTTAAAAACTTCAAGCATATGGGGAAGGTCTTCGGGATGCACCATATCAGTTGTTTCCCAGTTCTTTTGTTCTTCCAGCGAGCGGCCAAAATACTCGAGGCATTGGCGATTGACGGTTTCGATTTCACCGTTCGGGGTCATGACCGCAACCAGACCGGCTATCCCGTCAATTGTTGAACGTGCACTTCGTTCGCTTTCACGCAGCGCCTCCTGCGCGCGGATGATTGCGGTCACATCTGAACCGGTGCCGCGATAGCCACGGAATTCTCCGTTCGCGTCAAACACTGGCTTGCCACTGGCTTTCACGTGCATCGGGCCGTTACCGCCCGCGGTGCAATATACGAAGTCGCGGAACGGCTTGCGTGCATCAAGGGCTGCCTGGACAAGCCGCCACTTCTCCGGTTCCGTTTCAAGGTCAAGGGCGTGATCCCAGCACGCGGTGCCGATTCGATCGGCCGCGTGTGAGCCAAATGCATTCTCGGTCAGCAGCGTGAATTTGTAGTCCGGACCGATTTCCCAAAACCAATCGGATGCGGTCTCGGCGTAGTCGCGGAACCTTACTTCGCTCGCCTGTAGCTCCTGTGTCAGCAGTTCCTGCTCGGTGATATCTATTGCGCTGCCGAGAAACCCTTTGAGGACTTCGTCTTCAATAACGGGAATACCGACGCAGCGAATGTAGCGTAGCTCCCCGTCGGGTCGAACGATTCGTTTTTTCACATCGCAGCCACAGCGCTCCGCATGCATTCTCCTTATGGTCTCAGCCATAGAGTCTCGGTCTAGCGGATGAATGGTGGCGAGATATTGCTCGAGTGTCGGAGCCCCCTTCTGCGGATCCAGACCGTAAATCTGAAACAGCTCCTGAGACCAGTGGTCAAAAAAACCTGAAGGGTTGAATGCCCAACTTCCGATGCGAGCGATGCGCTGCCCTTCGCGGAGATAAAACTGGCTTCGCTGCAGGGTTTGCTCGGCTCGCTTGCGCTCCGTCACGTCGATGCCCGTGACGACAATCTCTAGAAGCTTTCCGCTTGCCGAAAACACAGGATAGTTAACTGCTTCGATGTGTTTGATCGTTCCATCGGGTAATATGATTCTGAACTCGCTGGCAAAGCTTCTCTTTTCGCGCAGTCCGTACTCGACGTTTTCGTTCACCCTGTCTAGGTCATCTGGGTGGATCCGTTGCCAAACCGCTTCGCGGCTCGGAATGCCCTGTTGCGGATCAAACCCCCAGATGCGGGAAGCCTCTTCAGACCAATAAAGAATTTCCGTTTCGTTGTAGGCCGCGGAACCGGTGTGGCTCAGCCTCTGTGCTTCCGCCAGATAGGCTTCGCTGCGGCGTAGCCGCTCCTCGGCACGCTTGCGTTCCGTCAAGTCGAGCACGAAGGCGACGCCTTGATTCCCGCCTTTCTCGAAAGTTGCCACGCCGATCAACACGGGAACGCGGCTGCCGTCTTTGCGAAAGTACTCCTTCTCAAATGGCGGAAGAGCTCCGGTCAGCCTTTGCTCTTGTATCAATCGCGTATCGCGATCGCGCCACTCCGGTGGAGTGAGGTCCGTCCATCGTATACGGCCCGCGACGAGATCCTCATGATCGTACCCCACGATGCGGAGAAAGGCTTCGTTGGCCTCCAGAATCCGGCCTTCGAAATCCCAGATGAAGATGCCAATGATGTTGGCCTCGACCAGGCGCCGAATTTTCGCTTCGCCTTCCCGCAAAGCTTGCTCGGCGCGTTTGCGTCTAGTCACATCGACGTTTGCGCCAACTACCTGGACAAGCTCTCCATCCTCCGAGAACAGATGATGGTTAATCGTTTCGAGATGCTTGACTGTCCCATCGGGGAGCACGATTCTGAACTCGCTCGAATAGTCTCTCTTCTCGCGCAATGCGTGCTCGGCCTCTTCAAGAACCCTTTCTCGGTCGTCTGGATGGATCCGTCGCCACACAGTTTCGCGGCTCGGGAGACCATGCGCCGGGTCAAACCCCCAGATTCGGTAACACTCCTCGGACCAATAGAAAATTTTCGTCGTAGCCGGACTTAAGGCCCACGAACCTGTTTGACTCAGCCTCTGCGCTTCGGCCAGATTAGCTTCGCTTTGACGAAGCCTTGTCTCGGATCGCTTCAGATTTTCGATATCGATGTTTGTTCCATACCACTTGACGATTCTTCCCGTTTTGTCACGCAGCGGCTCGGCGCGGGTCAAGAACCATCGATATTCACCATCGGGTCGTCGAAATCGCGCTTCGGTCTCGAACGGGATACCGGCCGCTATTGATTTTTGCCAACTCTCCAGATGATGCGCAGCATCGTCGGGATGAAGCAGGGTCGCCCAGCCCGTGCCTTGCGCCTCCTCAAGGGAGAGATTGAAATAGTTCAACCAAGGCTGATTGAGGAAATCGCAATATCCGTCGGGCAAATCGGACCAGAGAAATACTGGCGCGTTGTCGACAATAGCACGTAACTCATTTTCCGCCTGCGGGGTTTGTGCTTCGATCGAGCGCCGAATCTTCATTTCACCAGTAGCGTTCGCCATGGCTCCCTCCGCACGCGAAAAATCGTACCGCATCGCCCGAGAAATACTAGCTGCCATTGATCTTGTTGGGCCAGGTCAGCCGTCTTGATTAGCAACAATTTGGCGCGATTTGCCGGCCTTCACTGGCGCCGACAGCGCATGCGCGTCAAGTAAAAGCCGACGCGGACAAGTCAAGAATGGAGCTCCAAATGGCGACCGCCGCAGCACTCAAACCTTCGGTGCCGAAGCAGCTACCTCCACCGAATAGCGATTTCTATCAGTTCGTAGAGACCTTGGGCGCGGACGAACTGGCGACCGTCAAACGGGTGCGCGCCTTCATGGAAACCAAAGTCGCGCCTGTAATCAACAAGTACTGGGTCGAAGACGCCTTCCCGTTCGAATTGCTCCCCCCCTTCAAGGAGCTGAACATCGGCGGCCTCGGCATCCAAGGGTACGGATGCCCCGGCGGAAGCCAGTTGCTGGTCGGCCTGGTTGCGATGGAAATGTCGCGGTTCGATGCCTCGATCGCGACATTCTTCGGAGTGCACAGCGGCCTCGCGATGACTTCGATCGCGTTCGGCGGATCGGAAGAGCAGAAACAAAAGTGGCTGCCGCCCATGGCGCGCATGGAAAAGATCGGATGCTTCGGCCTGACCGAGCCGCTGGTCGGCTCGGGAACCGGCGGCGGGCTCACCACGACCGCAAAGCGCGAGGGCGACACCTGGGTGTTGAATGGCCAGAAGCGTTGGATCGGTAACGCGCCCTGGTGCGATATCTCGATCATCTGGGCGCGCGACCTTGCCGACAACCAGGTCAAGGGCTTCATTGTCGAGAACAAGACCACGCCCGGCTTCAGCGTCGAGAAGATCCAGAACAAGATCGCGCTCAAGGTGGTTCAGAACGGTCAGATCACGCTGAAGGACTGCCGAGTGCCGGAGGAGAATCGCCTCCAGCTCGACAAATCGTTCCGCGACACCGCCCGCGTGTTGCGCCTTACGCGGTATCTCGTTGGGTGGGAGGCGACAGGATGCCAGATGGGCGCCTACGAGCACGCGGTCAAGTACGCACAGGAGCGACTGCAGTTCGGAAAGCCGATCGGCTCGTTCCAGCTCGTTCAGGACCTTCTGGCCAAGATGCTCAGCAACATCACCGCCTGCCAATGCATGGTGGTTCGCACGGCGCAGCTCCATGCCGAAGGCAAGCTTACGGACCAGCATGCGGCCCTCGCGAAGGCTTTCACGACGACAAGGATGCGCGAGACGGTCGCCTGGGCGCGAGAGTTGCTCGGCGGCAACGGCATCGTCGTCGACTACAACGTCGCGCGTTATTTCGCTGATGCCGAGGCGCTCTATTCCTATGAAGGCACGTACCAAATGCAGCACCTGATCGTCGGCAAGGCGATCACCGGCTTAAGCGCCTTCGTGTAGCGGAGGCGAGCCACCGCTCCCTCCCCTCGCTGGCTCGCCTTCAATTCTAGCAGGAGATCTGACCATGGCTTCGGCAGCAACAGTTACGTCCTCGCCAACAATGGCGCCCGCATCAACAACGGCAACGTCGTTGGCGCTCGCAAACGTTCTCTACGAGAAGAAAGGCAGCATCGCCTATGTCACCGTTAATCGCCCGAAGGTCCTCAACGCCCTGAACTCGCAGACGTGGAAGGATCTGCGCACGGCCTTCGAGGACGCGCGCGATGATGCCGCGGTGCGCGGGATCATTGTTACCGGAGCGGGCGACAAGGCGTTCATCGCTGGAGCCGACATCGGCGAGCTCGCGCATGCGACCGCCCTCGACGCCCAACGATCTAGCCGCTTCGGACAGGACGTGCTCGAGCTCATCGAGAATCTCGGCAAGCCGGTCGTTGCAGCTATCAACGGTTTTGCGCTCGGTGGCGGCTGCGAGACGGCGATGGCCTGCACCATCCGGATCGCCGTGGAGCACGCGAAGTTCGGCCAGCCGGAAGTCAAGCTCGGACTCGTTCCGGGCTGCGGCGGCACACAACGACTGCCGCGACTGATCGGCAAAGGCCGCGCGCTGCAACTCATTCTTTCCGGTGGTGTGGTCAGCGCGCAGGAGGCCTATCGTATGGGTCTCGTCAACGAAATCGTCCCGGCAACCGATCTGATCACGCGCGCCGAAGCGATCCTCAGAGAGATCGCCTCCAACGCGCCCGTGGCCGTCAAATACGCGATCGAGGCGACCAATAAAGGAATGGACACGAGTCAGAGCGAGGGCTTACTGCTCGAGGCATCCTATTTCGGTCTCTGCGCTGCAACCGAGGACAAGAACGAGGGCACGGCGGCTTTCCTCGAGAAGCGCGCGCCCCAGTTCCGCGGGCGGTGACCACCATCATCAGGAGACACCAATGGCAAGCGATAATATTTTCTCCGGACTGAAAGTAGTGGACCTGGCGAGCTTCATCGCGGGTCCCGGCGCCGCCGTGATCCTGTCGGACTTCGGCGCCGACGTCATCAAAGTGGAGCCGCCGGTGGGCGACCTCTGGAGGCGCGGCCACCTGATCCCGCCGCAGCCGCAGGCCAAGGACGCCTATCCCTGGCACCTCGCCAACCGCAACAAGCGCGGCATGACGCTCGATCTGAAATCGCCGGACGCCCAGTCGGTGCTCGAGAAGCTCGTCAAATGGGCCGACGTGTTCATCGTCAACACCCCGCATCCCGCGCGCAAAAAATTGAAGCTCGAATACGATGACGTCGCGCAATGGAATCCGCGATTGATCTACGCGGATCTCACCGGCTTCGGTGAAAAGGGCCCGGATGCTGATCTGCCTGGCTTCGATATCACGTCGTACTGGGCGCGCAGCGGCCTGCTCTCGATGACACGCGATGCCGGCGCGCCGCCGACCTGGCCGGTTGCCGGCAGCGGCGACAATGCCACGGCCGTCGGCATCTATTCCGCGATCGTCACGGCGCTTTATCGCCGCGAGCGCACCGGCAAAGGCTCATATGTCACAACATCGTTGCTCGCCGAGGGTGTCTGGTCGGCGAGCGTCTCGATCCAGGCTGCACTGGTCGGGGCGAAGTTTTTCCCCCCGCACGACCGCAAGAATCCAGCCAATGCCGCGCTGAACGTCTACCAAGCCTCCGACGGCGCCTGGTTTGTGCTCATCATCACGCCGGACAAATTAGTGCCCGTGGCGAAAGCGATCGGTCGGGCCGACCTCCTGACCGATCCGCGCTTCTCCGACCCCGCCAAGCTCGTCGCGAACATGTCGCAGCTTGCGGCCATCCTCGACGAAGTCTTCGGCGCGAAGCCGATGGCACATTGGTACGAGGTCTTCAATGGCGTTCACGTCACGTTCGGCGTCGTGCAAGGGCCGCAAGAGGTCATCAACGATCCGCAGCTCCGGGCAAATGACATCGTCGTTCCGCTTGAAGGCGCCGGCGGCAATCTCACCTCGACGGTCAGCAGCCCAATCCAGGTGCATGGCGTTACGAAAGTGCCCGCGCGTCGCGCCCCGACACTCGGAGAGCACAATGAGGAGATACTGAAACTGCTCGGCTTCAGCGCGACCGAGATCGACGGCTTGCGCGCAAGCGGCGCCACTCCGGCAGCAAAGGAACGCGCGGCGTAGCAGCCGAAAACGGCTGAGACCAGGAGATGAACAATGAGCGACATTAACACGGTGCGTTCCAGCGGCATCCTGTCGGTCGAACTAAACCGTCCGGCCAAGAAGAACGCCATAACCGCCGCGATGTATACGACGCTTGCCGGCATCTTCAGGGACGCTGCCGCGGACAGTGGAGTCCGGGTCGTGCTCTGGTACGGCGCGGGCGGCTCGTTCTCCGCCGGCAATGACGTTGAGGATTTTCTCAAGAATCCGCCCGGACCGGGTGAAAGCCCGCAGGCCCACCTGATGGATGCGTTCATCGGGTTCGAAAAGCCGATCGTCGCGGCCGTGCAAGGCGCGGCAATCGGCGGCGGGACCACGATGCTGACACACTGCGATTTCGTCTATGCGGGCGAGAGCGCGAAGTTTCAGATGCCGTTCGTCAATCTGGGCCTGGTGCCGGAGTTCGGATCAAGCTTTTCAGTCCCGGCGCGCATAGGACATCTCAGGGCAGCAGAATTAGTCCTGCTTGGCGATCCGTTCGATGGCCGGCGGGCCGCGGAGCTCGGCCTCGTCACGCGCGTGGTGCCGGACCAGGATCTTATGGCGACCGCCACAGCAACAGCGCAGAAGCTGGCGGCAAAGCCGAATGCCGCGCTGCGAGCCTGCAAGCGGCTCATCAAGCGGGCTTCGATTGGCCAGCTTAAAGAGGCTGTGAAAGTCGAAAACCAGGAATTCGCCGAGCGGCTGCGCTCGGCAGACGCCAAGGAAGCGTTCTCGGCGTTCCTGGAGAAGCGTCCGCCCAATTTCGCGAAGACAGCGACCCCCGCCGCGGCCGAATAGGTCCCTGCCCTTGCCAATGAGGTCGACGCCAATGACCACACACGAAAGCAGGACGAGAGCAGCGGCGAAAGCCGGCGTGTTGTGGCGGACCGCGTCGACCCGTTTGCCGACCGAATGGGGCACGTTCGAAGCGATGGGATTTGAACGCGACGTGTGGACCGGCGGTCAAAGCGTCGAAACGGCGCTCGCTCTTGTGCTCGGCGACCTGCGCCAGGGGGTGCCGCTCCTGCGCGTCCACTCACAATGCGTGACCGGTGAAGTGTTTGGCTCGCTGCGGTGCGACTGCGGCGGCCAGCTCAATCTCGCCATGCAGGCGATCGCGCAGGAAGGCCGCGGGCTGGTGATCTATGAGTATCAGGAAGGTCGCGGCATCGGCCTGATGGCCAAGTTGCAGACTTACGAGCTACAGGACGCGGGAATCGACACAGTCGAGGCCAATCATGCGCTGGGGTTCAAGGCAGACTTGAGGGATTTCAGCCTGGCGGTCGCAATCCTTCACGACCTTCGCATTTCACGCGTTCGCCTGCTGACCAATAATCCACGCAAAGTGCGCTTGCTCGGCGACGCCGGCATCGAGGTCGTCGAATGGCTTCCCTGTGAGGTCGGCCCGACGGTGCACTCGCTCGCCTATCTCCAGACCAAAAAACAGAAAATGGGACATGCGTTGCACCTGGAAGCCCGCGGTCCCGACTTGGCGCCGCAGGGCATCGAGGCGCAACTCTGACACGAAAGGACAAGATCATGACCGTAATCCAGGCCACGAGGACAAAGGCTGCATTGGGCGCGACGCGCACTGGCCGATTGTTCCTTCTCGAATTGAGCGGTGATCGCATTCACTCGATGAAGCCCGACGGCTCCGACCGCAAGATCATCGTCACCAATTGTCACCTCCCAGATGGCATCGTCGTGGATGCGGAGGCGGGTCACATCTATTGGACCAACATGGGGATTCCCAACCTCAACGACGGCTCGATCGAGCGCGCCGACCTCGACGGCATGAACCGCAAGATCATTGTTCCGCAGGGCATCACGCACACGCCGAAGCAGATCCACCTCGAAAAAGCTGCCGGCAAGCTCTACTGGTGCGACCGCGAGGGCATGCGCGTGATGCGCGCGAATCTCGACGGCTCGCAGGTCGAAACACTGGTCGAGACGGGTCGTGGTGACAAGGACCAGCGCGATGCGACCCGATGGTGTGTCGGAATCACCATCGATCCGAAGCTCAAGAAAATCTACTGGACGCAAAAAGGTCCGGACAATGCGGGCGTGGGCTGCATCTTCCGTGCCAACATCGATATCCCGAAGGGCGAGAGTCCAGCGAACCGCTCCGACATCGAGCTGCTATTCGATAAGCTGCCGGAACCCATCGACCTCGAGCTCGATCTGGAAAACCGCGTCCTCTATTGGACCGACCGCGGCGACCCTCCGCGCGGCAACACCGTCAATCGCGCGCCGATCAACAAAAAAGCGGCGCCGGAGATCGTCATCAAGAATCTCATGGAGGGAATTGGCATCGCGCTCGACGTTCCGGGCAACCGGATGTTCGTCACCGACTTCGCCGGCTCGGTCTATTCCGCCGATCTCGATGGGAAGAATGAGCGCAACTTCCTTTACGCTCAGGGCAATCTCACTGGCATCGCCTATGCCGAAGTCACGGCCCAAGAGCTCCTAGCGACGAATAATAGGGTCACGTCAAAACCGCCAAACCCTAAATGGACTACTGACCCAGACGAATTGTGACCGCGAAAAGCAGCATCGGAGAAATGACATGACCAATACAAAGCCCATTCGCCGCATCGCCATCATCGGAACAGGCGTAATCGGCGCGAGCTGGACGGCGCTGTTTCTCGCCAAAGGGCTGCAGGTCGTCGCGACAGACCCTGCGCCGAACGCAGAAACCGCGCTCAGGAAGTTCGTGGAGGCCGCCTGGCCGGCGCTCAAGCGATTGGGCCTCTCGCCCGGAGCGTCGCAGTCGAACCTCAAGTTCAGCCCCGTACTCGCGGAAGCGGTCGCCGGAGTCGACCTCGTCCAGGAAAACGGGCCCGAGCGGATAGATTTCAAGCAGAAGCTCTACGGGCAGCTCGACGAGCTGCTGCCGCCCGACGTAATCATCGCATCCAGCTCGTCGGGGCTCAAAATGAGCGACATCCAGTTGGGTGCCCGGTCGCATCCCGAGCGCTGCGTCATCGGCCATCCCTTCAATCCGCCGCACGTGATCCCGTTGGTCGAGGTTGTCGGCGGGGCAAAAACTTCGGAAGAGACGATCCGTCGTGCGATGAAATTTTATACCTCGATCGGGAAGAAGACGGTGCGCCTGAATAAGGAATTGCCCGGTCACGTCGCCAATCGGCTGCAGGCGGCGTTGGCGCGCGAGGTTTATTACCTCGTCGCCGAGGATGTGCTGAGCGCCGCCGATGTCGACACCGCTCTGTCCTGGGGGCCGGGGCTGCGATGGGGCGTCATGGGCAACATGATGCTCAATCACCTCGGCGGCGGCCCAGGCGGCATCGAGCACTTCTTCCAGCAGTTCGCCGGCCCGATGGCCGCTTTTTGGAAGGCTCTCGGCTCGCCGGTGCTGACGCCGGAGGTGCAAAAGAAGCTCATCGACAGCGTCCACGCCGAGGCCGGATCCCGCACCATCGAGGAACTGGAGGCGGAGCGGGACGAGGTTCTGCTCGGTTTGATTGAGCTCCGCACGCGCGTTCAAAGCGATCGTGCGGACGAATCCGACAACGATTTCGTTCCGTGGGATCGGAAAGCCCAAGCCGGACGAGGTAGAGATCGAGCGCCGCGAGGTTGAGAAAGGGTACGGAGAACGCCATGACGGGCAGGATCATCGCGGCCGCAAAGTCCGCCTATCAATACCCGCTGATCATCAAGCATTTGTGGCATGCCCCGCTTCTCCAGGCCGCCGATCAGGAGATCGTCTATCGAGACTTGAAGCGCTTCACTTACCGCGAACTCAGGAGGCGGGTCGGTCGCCTGGCCTCCGCGCTTGCAGGAATCGGCGTCCGGCCCGGCGATACAGTCGGGGTGCTGGACTGGGACAGCAACAGATTTCTCGAAACGTTTTTTGCGGTCCCGATGATGGGAGCCGTGCTGCAGACCGTGAATGTCCGCCTGCCGCCCGAGCAAGTCGCCTACACGATCAACGACGCCGGCTCATCGGTGCTTCTGGTCAACGATGAGTTTGTCCCACTGCTGCAAGGTCTCATGCCGCAGCTGTCTAAAGTGAAGAAGCTTGTCGTGATGTCGGATCGCTCTGTACCACAGACTGGAAGCCTGTCATTCGAAGGAGAGTACGAGGAGCTGCTGGCTGCGTCATCGCCGGACTACCTCTTTCCAGACTTCGACGAGAATACCCAGGCAACCACCTTTTACACGTCCGGCACAACGGGCCTGCCCAAAGGAGTCTACTACAGTCATCGGCAGGTGGTTCTCCACTGCCTGTCCGAACTGGCCTTCCTCGGCGTGGCGGGCAAGCACGGGCGGTTCTCCCGCGACGACGTCTATATGCCGATGACGCCGATGTTTCATGTGCACGCCTGGGGATTTCCGTGGGCGGCGACGCTTGCCGGCGTGAAGCAAGTCTACCCAGGCCGCTACCGTCCGGAATTGCTCGTCAGACTGATCAAGACTGAGGGCGTCACCTTTACGCATTGCGTACCCACCCTTCTGGAAATGCTGCTCAGCGCCGCTGCCGCCGCCAAAGCCCATCTTGGTGAATTGAAGATGGTCATTGGCGGATCGGAGCTGCACAGGGCGTTGGCGAAACAGGCTGTGGCAGCCGGGATCGACGTCTGCGCAGGATTTGGAATGTCCGAGACCGGCCCGATCGTCGCGGCCGCGCAGGTCATGACAAAGGACCTTGGCAATCCAGAGCGAGAACTGGATATCCGTGTTCGCGCCGGCATCACGGCGCCGCTGGTCGAGGCACGTATCGTGGGGCAGGACATGAAGGATCTGCCGCATGACGGCGAGGCCGCGGGCGAACTGGTGCTGCGCTCACCGTGGCTCACGCAAGGCTACGTCGACAATCCCGAAGCGTCCGAAGCGCTCTGGGCCGGTGGATACCTACACACAGGCGACATCGCCGTCATCACGCCGGATGGCTACATCCGGATTACCGACCGAATGAAGGATGTCATCAAGAGCGGCGGAGAATGGGTGTCATCAGAGCAGATCGAAGACTTGATCGAGCAGTATCCCGGCGTGAAGGAAGCCGCCGTCATCGGCATCCCGGATAAAAAATGGGGAGAACGGCCTTTGGCGCTTGTCGTCAAGGACACCGATCACGCCAGCCGCCTTCGCGAGATCGATATAAAAGCTCACCTCGAGGCGTTCGCTACCCGAGGCCTCATCTCGAAATACGGCATCCCCGAGACGATTCAGTTCGTCGATCATTTGGCCAAAACAAGCCTCGGCAAGGTCGACAAGAAGGGTCTGCGTGAGACTTATGGTGGACAGCTCGCTGCGCAACGGTAGCCATCATGACTGATGTTACTTCACAGGTCCGCGTTGCAGAAACCACCCGGTCATCGCCGGATGTCGAACTTCAACCGGCGGGATGGGCTGCGCACCGTGCCGGCCAGAAGCCGCGGATCGTCATTGTCGGCGGCGGCTTCGCTGGACTTGCGACCGCACATGCGCTGCGGCACTCCGATGCGGAGGTCATACTGATCGATCGCCGCAACCATCACATCTTTCAGCCGCTGCTCTATCAGGTGGCGACGGCGGTCCTCTCTCCCGCCGACATCGCCGCGCCCATCCGTCAGCTCGAGGTGAGGCAGAAGAACCTCAGCGTACTCCTGGCAGAGGTCACCGGCGTCGATGTTGCTTCCCGCATCATCGAGGCGTCTGCCCCGGGCGTTGGCATCCGCAAGATTGCGTTCGACTATTTGGTGGTCGCGACCGGCATGCGCCCAAGCTACTTCGGACACGACGAGTTCGCACGATATGCACCGGGGCTCAAGAGTCTCAGCGACGCAGAGGCAATCCGTGCCAAGATCCTGGGCGCGTTCGAACTGGCCGCGACGACCGACGATGAAGCCGAGCGCGCGCGACAGATGACCTTCGTGCTGGTCGGCGCAGGTCCCACCGGAGTGGAGCTCGCGGCGTCCTTGGCGCAAATGGTGAAAGTCACGTTGCGTGGCAATTTCCGTCGCATCGACCCGGCAAAGGCCAGCATCATTTTGCTCGACGCGGGCAAGAGGGTTCTACCGACTTTTGCCGAGTCGGTGTCGCGCAAGGTGACCAGGCACCTCGAGAAGCTTGGCGTGAAGGTCATGACCGATGTCAAGGTCGATACAGTCGACGACAAAGGCGTTATCGCTGGCGGAAAGAGAATCCTGAGCGCAACGGTTTTGTGGACGGCGGGGGTCGTGGCATCGCCGATTCCAAAGATGCTCGGCACCAAAACCGACCGCGCGGGGCGAGCACTCGTTGATCCGTTCCTGAAGGTCGTGGATGCGCCCGGAGTCTTCGTGGCGGGCGACGCGGCGTCGATCACGCAGGACGAACATCCGGTGCCTGGCGTCGCGCAAGCGGCGATTCAGCAAGGGCGGTATGTCGGACGGCTGATCGCGAAAGAGCTGAAAGGGCGGAAGGTTGAACGTCCGTTCCATTATTTCGACAAGGGCAACATGGCCGTCGTCGGCAAGAATTACGCTGTGCTGCAGCGGGGCCGGCTGCACACAAGCGGCTTCCTGACGTGGCTGGTATGGGTATTCATTCACATCCTCACCCTGCCGCAACTGCAAAACCGACTGCGCGTGCAGAGGCAGTGGCTTTGGTCATATTTCACCGGCCAGCGCAGCTCGCGCCTGATCCCCGAGCCGCCGCAGCGAACGCCGGCTGGGTAAAGTCAACTAGGGCACAATGCCTATACTCGGCTCCACAATGTACCGAGCCGCGGGAAGGGATTCATGAATTCGTATCAGTCCTTGGCAAGGTGAACTGAAATACAGTGCCGCAAGGTGCATTCGCATCGGCCCATAACCGGCCCCCATGGCCATTGATGATCGACCGGCAGATCGACAGCCCCATCCCCACGCCGCTGGATTTCGTGGTGAAGAACGCTTCGAAAATGCGCTCCCGATGTGCCGGATCGATGCCCGGCCCGGAATCGCGCACTGCCACAAGGATGCCTTTATGGTCTTGCTCGGTGCTGATCAACAACTCTCGTGTCCCTGCCTCGGTCGATCCCATCGCTTCGACCGCGTTCAAGATCAAGTTCAACACCACCTGTTGTAATTGAACGCGATCGCCGTGAACGGGAAACAACCGCTTGGCAAGCCGGGTTTCGACCGAGACGTCATTCCTGATAATTGCGCTTCGCGCCAATACAATCACCTCATTGATTGCCGCATTGAGATCAAAGTGATCCTTTCGCGGCGGAGCTCTCTTGATCTGCTCGCGGATGCGCTCCACGATATCTCCGGCTCGGTCGGCATCGCCCACGATGCAACCGAGCGCCTCTCTGACCTCACCTAGATCTGGCGGGTGATTGTCAAGAAAATTACGGGCTGCACGGGCATTGTTGCGAGCACTGGCGATCGGCTGCGTGACTTCGTGAGCCAGCGACGCAGCCAATTCTCCCATTATGCTCACGCGGTTCGTATGTGCGAAAGCCGACTCCAATTCACGGAGCCTTTCTTCCGCCCGTTTGCGTTGGGTCAAATCGAGCACAAACGCAACGCCCTCGTTGCGGCTTTGCTCAAACAGCGCGCCACCAATCAGCACAGGCACGCGACTGCCATCCTTGCGGAAATACTCTTTCTCGACTGGATGAAAAGTCCCGGTAGAGAGCAGCTCAGCTACTGCACTTTCGTCCTGCTCGCGCCACTCCGCCGGCGTCACATCGGTCCAGCGCAAGCGACCCGAAACGACATCTTCGCGGTCGTACTGGAGCATGCGCAGAAACGAGTCGTTGGCCTCGACAATGGCGCCTTCGAGGTTCCAGATGCAGATCCCCATGATATTGGCATCGACAAGGCGCCGGATCTTCCCTTCTCGATCCGCAAGATCGCGATACAGCTGAGTACTCTCGACTGAGATCGCGGCCTGCGAGGCGAGCAGCTTGAGCACCGCCGTGCGCGCCGGCGCAAAGACGCGAGGCGCAAGGTTATTCTCAAGATAAAGCACCCCGATGAGTTTGGCTTGATTCACAAGGGGCAGGCAGAGCACTGAACGCGCCCGCCGCTGAACGATATACGGGTCCGCGGAAAATGGATTCAGGGTGGCCGCATCGTCCAGAATTACGCTTTCTCGAGTCTGCAGAACGTGGCGGAGGACGGTTTGCGGCAGCAGAGAACCGCTCGCGGGCTCGTCGCACAGGCGAACCATCACCGTGTTGTTGCCGGTTGTGGCCACAGCTGCAATCCGCTGCTCGGCATTTCGCAAAAGTATCAAAAGCGCGCGTTCCGCTCCTGCATGCTCGACCGCGGTACGCATCAAGGTGTCGAGGAGCTTTTCGAGGACCATCTCGCCCGAGACCGTTTGCGACACGTTGATCACGGTAGCAAGGTCAAGATGTTCCATCGGTGCGGCGATCGCGACAGTGTCAGTCGGAGTTGCGGTCTCTTCGGTCTTCAAGTTTGGGTGGCGCTGATCGATAATCTGCTTCAGCAGCGTTCCGACATCGAAGTAAATGTGCGCCGATGTGATCTGCCGCCTCGCTGAATCGTACTCGTAAATTCCACAACCGGGCAGCTCAATTTTGGAGTCGGTTGCCGCATAACCCGCGAACGGACCCTTATGTTCAGCTTTAAAAGTAAACTCGATGGCCGCAACGTCTCGTTCAAAAATTATGTTCTTTACGAAGTGGCATTTCCGGCGAAGGCGGTGATAAAGGGGCCGAACAAACTGCTCGCGAACGACCGAATGCCCTTGCATGAGACTGCCCGGAATCTGAATCGTCACATTCTCCGCGTAGTAAGACATGATGCGGTCCTCATCGGTTCCGCCCCACGCGGCGTAATACTCGACCATGAACGATTCGATATCATCGAGGGATCGGAGTGCAGTAGCGGTCGCCATGGCTAACTTGAGCATCAAAGGAACCGATAGAGGCATTATAGATTATTCTGCGACTCGCGGCGATGTTGTTCCGAAAAACCGAATTTGTGCGAAACTTCCGGGTATAATTGCTTGTTATCCAGGGAGCGGGTCATTTTCCGACAAGTGCATGCAGACGATGGATCCTCTGCCCCTGACTGTATCGGAGTAAGATTGCGGTCAATCACGGCTTTTAGTCGCGTGTCGGTTGTACCCGCAGTATTTGGGAGGCTGATGTGTCTTCCTTGGTCTCTGACGTTCGCGAGCTCCCGCGACATACTCATCGACCACATGCAACAGCAGATCCACCCACACTTTGCGGGGTGGAAGTGATACGCAAAGGGCGTGTCGAGCCGTTTCTGCATGCCCATCCGTCTTTGTCGAGTTCTTCAGTGCGGTGGGCGGGCCTGGCGGTTGAGGACCATTCAGTCCCGGCGTGCGTCATACATCGACACGAGCACTTGGAGAACTTCCTCCATGTGATTTTGCGCGGTTCGGTGAAATACGAGGTCTTGACGCGGGGCAAGGTGCTCGACTTCCACGCGCAACCCGGCACGACCTTCATCCTGCCGCAAGGAACGATTGACGAATTGAGATGGAAAGGGCCAACGCGCAGAATCGCTGTCGCGATTCATCCAAGCCTGTTGGTGCATGCGCTAGAGGAAACAGCACACGAACGCAGTATCGAACTAACCGAGAATTGGAACTTGACCGACTCAAACATTACGGCGGTGTTGCTCGCCATGACGGAAGACCTAAACAGCGGCTCGCCGGCCGGGCGACTGTATGGCGAAAGCCTGGCAAATGCCTTGGCCGTATATTTGCTTACTCGCTACGCCGTACGACGCTACACGCCGGCCACCTATCGAGGCGGATTGCCAGGATATCGGCTCGGCCGCGTGCTCGATTATATTGGTGACAATTTGGCAGACGATCTCAGCCTGTCGGAGCTTGCGACAGTGGCGGGTATGAGCCCGCACTATTTTGCCGAGTTGTTCAGAAGGAGCACGGGACACCCTCCGCACAGGTATGTGTCATTACAGAGAATAGAACGCGCAAAACAGGTACTCTCCGACGCCAGATGCAGTGTTCTCGAGGTGGGATTCGATATCGGCTTTCAAAATCCGAGCCATTTCGCCCGAGTGTTTCGTAAATTTGTGGGCATGAGCCCGTCGCAATTCCGAAATCAGAGATAGCTGGACTTCGCTGAATCATTGCATCTTCAGCGACAATGTCCGCATCGGACCGGAGAAATGCCAGCCGTCCGTTGACGTTGGCCTGACGCGGCCTGTACCGCCGTCTCGTTAGCAACGATTTGGCGCGATTTGCCGGGCTTCACTGGCCTCGGCAATGCATGCGGGTCATCTAAAGCCATCGTGACCCAAGTGAACGATGGAGAAATCGTCATGACCTGGACGACCCCGACCCTCGTCGAAATGTGCATCGGACTCGAGATCAACGGCTATCTGCCCGCCGAGCTTTGAGCAGTTCGACGTCGCTTTCAGGCCTCTATATCCGAGGGAGAGCGAAATGACTTCGACAATTCAGGCAGGACCTGCGCCGACGGCATGGACATCGGCGTCACAGAAATATCTAACACGGTTACCAGCACTGCTGGGCGCGCTCGTCGCGTTGCTCGGTCTCATTCTCGCGGCTGGGGGTGCCTATCTCGCTCTGCTTGGGGGGAGCCTTTATTACGTTCTGGTAGGCGCGATGCTTCTCGCCGCCGGCTATTTTATGATCAAAGGAAGGATCGCAGGATTCTACACTTACGTCGCCGCATTCGCCTTCACGTGCGTTTGGGCGTTTTGGGAGGTCGGCCTGTCGGGCTGGCAATTGATTCCGCGTCTTGTCGGGCCCTTCGTTCTCCTCGTGCTGGCGACTCTGGTCACTCCCCTGCTCGACCAAATGACCGGACGGCGTACGCGCAACTGGGGCCTGGTCGGTATCGCAGTCTTCGCCGCCGCGCTCGCCATTCTTATTCCCATCTTCAATCAACATCCGGCAGCGCTCCCACTGCCACAAGCACGAGCAGACGCTTTCTTTGCAGATTCCGCGTATGTGCCCACGAAAGGTGACTGGAGCGCCTATGGCGGCGGCCAGGGTGCGCAGCGGTATTCGGAGCTCACGCAAATCACGCCCGCAAACGTCAGGAATCTCAAGCGCGTCTGGACCTTCAACACGGGCGACATTCCGAAGAAGTATGGATCGGAGCTGACCCCACTCAAGGTCGGCAATGTCATCTACGGCTGTACGCCGATGAACAAGCTATTCGCGCTCAACGCGACGACTGGCGAAAAGCTGTGGATGTACGACCCCCAGGTCCCGATCTCGTGGGTGCCATACACTGCGGCATGCCGCGGTGTGGCCTTCTATAGCAACCCCAAGGCCACCGCCGGCCAAGCCTGCGCTGAACGCATCATCGAGGGAACGCTCGACATGCGCCTGATCGCAGTTGACGCAAAGTCGGGTCAGCCCTGCCAGGATTTCGGTCAGAACGGCGCCGCCGACCTCAAGGTCGGGCTGGCGCAGAAGGATAGCGATACGGGCACCGTCACACCCGTCATTCCAGGAACGGCTGCCATTACCTCAGCTCCGGTCATCGTGCAGGGAGTCGTCGTCTCCGGGCATCAGGTGCTCGATGGTCAGCGCCGCTGGGCGGCATCAGGCGTCATTCGAGGGTACGACGCAGTGACTGGCGAGCTGCGCTTTGCCTGGGACATCAATCAGCCCGAGGTCACGAAGCTGCCGCCGGAGGGAAAGCCTTACTCGATGGGCACCCCGAATATGTGGACCACGGGCGCCGGTGACGAAAGGCTCGGCCTTGTCTACTTGCCGATGGGCAATTCGGCGGGCGACTACTATACGTCGCTGCGCTCGGATGAGGAGAAGAAGTATAGCTCCGCACTTGTTGCACTCGACGTGAAGACGGGCAAGCCGCGCTGGGTCTTCCAGACCGTGCATAACGATGTGTGGGACTATGATCTCGGTTCTCAACCGACGTTGATTGAATTCCCTACCGATAGTGGCAAGGTCCCAGCAATTTTGCTGCCTACCAAGCATGGCGACATGTTCGTACTCGACCGCGCCACCGGAAAACCGCTTCACCAGGTCGACGAGGTTGCCGTCCCGCAAGGTGGAGCAGAACCCGGGCAGCGCTCCCCGACACAACCCTTCTCGCGTTACCACACGCTACGCAAACCTGATCTGGTCGAGCGCGATATGTGGGGCATCTCGCCTATTGATCAGATGATTTGCCGAATCAACTTCAATCGCGCTCGTTATGATGGTCCGTTCACCCCGCCGGAGCTCGGCCGCCGCAACATAGAATATCCGGGGTACAACGGGGGATCTGACTGGGGCAGCGTCGCCGTCGATCCTCACCGCGGCGTGATCATCGCGAACTACAATGACATGCCCAACTACGACGTGCTTGTGACTCGTAAGGAGGCAGACGAGATGGGCCTGTTCCCCGCGGGCGATCCGCGGGCGGCCGGAAGCGCCTCGAGTGCTGAAGGCGCGGGGGCGCAGACGGGGACACCCTACGGCATCCTCGTCAACGCGGGGTGGCAGATGCCGACCGGCGTGCTCTGTACGCGACCCCCTTACGGCGGCATTCGCGCGATCGATCTCGCCACCGGCAAAACGCTGTGGGATCGCCCATTCGGTTCGGCCCGGCGTAATGGTCCCTTCGGCATGCCCACCTTCATTCCGCTGGAGATCGGCACTCCGAATAATGGGGGACCCGTCGTGACCGCAGGCGGCCTGATCTTCATCGCGGCAGCAACCGACGATCTGATCAAGGCAATCGACATCAAGACCGGCGAGATCCTGTGGAGTGACGTGCTCCCCGCCGGCGGCCAGGCCACGCCGATTGTCTATGAGCAGGATGGCAAGGAGTATGTGGTTATCATGGCCGGCGGCCATCACTTCATGATGACGCCACCGGGCGACGCTCTGATCGCCTACGCCTTGCCGGATACGAAATAACGCGGCGTGCCATCTTCCCCACGTGCGGCATCCGTCGGCGGATGCCGTCGAACGTTGCGCGAGCAGCAGATTTTGCCTTGAGTGACCGCGTTGCCGTTTGAACCGGCGTGTCACCTGCCACGCGCTGTGTTTGTTGTTCTCCTGTTCGTTTTGAAAGATTTGCCGGGATTTGGCGGCATTTACTCGCAGCTTCGTGCTCCACCTTGTAGCAATCGTGAAGCTGCAAGAACGGTTGCGAACAAATACTCGGATTGAGGAAGCGACCATGAAGACGGCCGCGTTTCCCTTATCGCGCCTCCAGTTGGCTTCACGTTCCAGTTTGGCGGCGCGGCTGCCCGACTTCATTACGTTGATGAAGCCGCGCGTGATGGCGCTCGCGGTGTTCACCGCGCTTGTCGGAATGATGATCGCGCCGGTGCGGCCAGACCCCCTCCTTGGGTTCGTTGCAATTCTCGCAATCGCAGCAGGTGGCGGTGCCGCCGGCGTGCTTAACATGTGGTACGAGGCCGACATCGACGCGTTGATGACTCGCACCGCTCGGCGTCCGATTCCGCGCGGGGCCATCTCGCGCCCGGAAGCGCTGGCATTCGGGCTCATCCTCGCTTGCTGCGCCATCGCAATTCTTGCTCTTGCCGCCAATCTCAAAGCCGCAGCGCTACTTGCCTTTGCCATCTTGTTCTATGTCGTCGTTTACACGATTTGGCTCAAGCGAAGCACGCCGCAGAACATCGTCATTGGCGGGGCTGCCGGCGCGCTTCCGCCGGTGATCGGCTGGGCGGCGGCAGGCGGTGAGATCGCGCTCGAGCCGTTCGTCTTGTTCCTGATCGTGTTCCTGTGGACGCCGCCGCATTTCTGGGCGCTGTCGCTCAATCGCACTGACGAATACGCCCGTGCCGGTGTCCCGATGCTGCCGGTGGTGGCCGGCAGAGCTAAGACCAAACGGCAGATCCTGATCTACAGCATAATGCTGTCCCCGATTTCGCTGCTGCCATGGGCGCTTGGATTTGCCGGCGCAATCTATGGCGTGACCGCCGCCGCCGGCGGAACGACGTTCATTGCGCTCGCGCTGAGATTGATTAGGAGCAGTGACGCCGGTCGACGGCCTGCGCATCACCTGTTCGCGTTTTCCATCCTGTACCTGTTTGTGCTGTTCGCGGCTCTCCTGGCCGGCAAGGGAGTCTGATATGCGGCATGGTGCAATAGCCGTTTTGTTAATCGGCGCCGCTGCGCTCGGTGGCTGCTCCGAAGGCGTGCTCGATCCAAAAGGACCTGTCGCCGCCGCCGAGCGGCTCATTATGCTCAATTCGACCGGAATCATGCTGGCGATCGTGATCCCCACGATCCTCGCCACGCTCGGAACGGCCTTTTGGTTCCGTGCCTCTAACACACGGGCACGCTACATGCCGGATTTCGCCTATTCCGGCCGCCTGGAGCTGCTCGTCTGGTCGATCCCGATCATGACTGTGATTCTGGTGGGCGGCGTCACCTGGATCAGTTCATACGACCTCGATCCGCCAAAGCCGATCGCCTCTACGGAAAAGCCCGTCAGGGTTCAGGTCGTCGCGCTCGATTGGAAATGGCTGTTCATTTATCCCGACCACGGCATTGCGGCCGTCAATCAGCTGACCATCCCCGTGGGCACGCCGATCAGCTTCGAACTGACCTCTTCGGGGGTCATGAACAGTTTCTTTGTGCCGCAGCTCGGCGGTCAGATCTACACGATGGCCGGGATGGTGACGCGCCTTTATCTCAAGGCCGACCAACCCGGGACCTATCGAGGAATGTCGGCAAATTACAGCGGCGCCGGATTTTCCGACATGTACTTCAACGTCAATGCGGTTCCGGCCGAGAAATTTGCACAGTGGGTGGCTGCAACGCGCACCAATGGTCCGGTACTCGATGCGCAAACCTATGCCGCGCTGGCGAAGCCCAGCCAGGCGGTCACACCTTTCACCTATGGTGCCGTGGCTCCCGACCTGTTTAACGGCATCTTGAGCAACGTCAGCAGCGTAGTGCAGTCCGACGATCCCTTGTGCCTCGCGGCTCTCCCGTCACAAAGGGCAGAAAAATGAATCTCCTTGGCAAGTTGAGCTGGAGCGTGATTCCGTTTGACCAGCCGATCGTCATGGGCGCCTCGGGCGTCGTGATCCTGAGCATTGTGTTCGTCCTCGGGTGGGTCACGTTGAAGGGTTACGTGCCTTATCTGTGGAACGAGTGGCTCACCTCCGTCGATCATAAGCGCATCGGCGTCATGTATATCGTGCTGGGGTTGGTCATGCTGCTGCGCGGCTTCGCCGATGCGATTATGATGCGCGCGCAGCAGGCGGTGGCGGCCGGCGGCGCCCAGGGCTATCTGCCGCCGGAGCACTTCGACCAGATTTTCTCGGCGCACGGCACGATCATGATCTTCTTCGTGGCGATGCCGCTCGTGATCGGATTGATGAACTTTGCCGTCCCGCTGCAACTCGGCATCCGCGACGTGGCCTTCCCAACATTGAACTCGGTCAGCCTGTGGCTCACCGCATCAGGGATCCTGTTGACGAACATCTCGCTCGTGGTCGGAGAGTTCGCAAGGACCGGCTGGGTTGCTTATCCTCCGCTCAGCGAGCTTCGGTTCTCGCCCGGTGTCGGCGTCGATTACTACCTGTGGTCGCTGCAGATCTCCGGTGTCGGCACGTTGCTGACCGGGATCAATTTCGTCACCACGATTCTGAAAACGCGGGCGCCGGGAATGGGCTACACGCGCATGCCGGTCTTCTGCTGGACCGCGCTCGCCTCGAACCTGATGATTGTCGCAGTCTTTCCGATCCTGACCGCGACGTTCGCGATGCTGCTGCTTGACCGTTACCTAGGCTTCCACTTCTTTTCGGTCGACGCCGGCGGCAACGCGATGATGTACGTGAACCTGTTCTGGATGTGGGGCCACCCCGAAGTCTACATCCTCGTCCTGCCGGCGTTCGGCGTCTTCTCCGAGGTGAGCGCGACTTTCTCGGGCAAGCCGCTGTTCGGCTACCGCTCAATGGTCGCCGCGACCATGGTGATCTGCATTCTCTCCATGATGGTTTGGCTGCACCACTTCTTCACCATGGGCGCCAGCGCGAGCGTCAATGCCGTCTTCGGGGTCGCGAGCATGATCATCGGGGTGCCGACTGGGGTGAAAATCTACAACTGGCTGTTCACGATGTACGGCGGGCGCGTCCGGTTCTCGGTGCCGGTTCTATGGACCATCGGCTTCATGGTGACGTTCGTGCTCGGCGGCCTGACCGGCGTGCTGCTGGCCGTGCCCCCGGTTGATTGGCAGGTGCACAACAGCCTGTTCCTGGTCGCCCATTTCCATCACGTCATCATCCCTGGCGTCGTGTTCGGCGTCTTCGCCGGCTATATCTATTGGTTCCCCAAGGCGTTCGGCTTCAAGCTCGACGAAGGCTGGGGCAAGGCCGCGTTCTGGTGCTGGTTCATCGGCTTCCATATTGCTTTCATGCCTCTCTATGTGGTTGGCCTGATGGGCATGACGCGGCGCCTGCAGCACTACGACGTCGTCTCCTGGCAGCCGTGGCTTGTGGTGGCCGCAGCTGGTGCCGTCATTATTTTCGTGGGCGTGGTCTGCCAAATCATGCAGTTCGTCGTCTCGATCCGCGGCCGTGAAGAGCTCCGCGACGTGACCGGAGATCCCTGGAATGGCCGCACCCTCGAATGGTCCACGGCATCGCCGCCGCCGGCGTGGAACTTTGCCTTTCTGCCCCACGTCACTGACAGAGACGCCTACTGGGTCCAGAAGAAACTCGTGTGCGCAAAGCAAGGCCAACCGACGGAAGCGCGCAAGTACGAGCCGATCGAAATGCCAAAAAACACTCCGACCGGCTTCGTCAATGCCTTCTTTGCCGTGGTCACCGGCTTTGCGCTGATCTGGCACATCTGGTGGATGGCCGCTCTCGGAGCCTTCGGCGCATTCGTAACGTTCCTCGTATTCGCATTTCGCGAGAAGGAGGAGGTCGAGATACCCGCTGAGACGATTGCTCGGTTCGATCGAGCTCACCCCGCGGAGGTCGCGCTATGAGTGTCGCTGTCGCCGTCTATGATGTCAAAGAGGACGCATTTGCTCCCGCCAGCGAGGCCGGGCCGGCCCCAAAGCGGATCGTGGTCGCCTTCGGCTTCTGGGTCTTCCTGCTGAGCGACATCGTGATGTTCTCGGCGCTGTTTGCCGCCTACGCGGTGCTCGTGCGTGCGACTGCGGGCGGTCCAACTGGCGGTGAGCTGTTCAATCAAGTCAACGTCGCGGTCCAGACTGGTTGTCTCCTTATCTCAAGCTACACGTGCGGGTTGATGTTGCTAGCGGCCAGTGAGCGGCGACGAACAAATACCTACCTGTTCGCTTTGGTCACTTTCGTGCTGGGTGCCGCATTCCTCTATCTCGAGGTCCACGAGTTCGCCGGCATGATCGCCCGCGGCGCGGCCCCGCAGCGCAGCGCTTTTCTCTCCGCGTTCTTCACTCTCGTCGGCTGCCACGGCTTGCACGTCACCGCCGGGCTGATCTGGCTGGCCGTGATGATGGCGCAGGTCGAATTCAAGGGATTCCGCCCCTCCGTCGGGCGCCGCCTGCTCTGCTTTGCCCTGTTCTGGCACGCCCTCGACATCATCTGGGTCTGGCTATTCACGGCCGTTTACCTGATGGGGATTCGTCCATGACCGACACACCTTACGATCGCGCGCCTGGAGAGATCTCGATAACTCCCGAGGCGCAAAGGCTGACGCTGTCCGACTTTGGCATCTATACGGTCGGGTTTGCCCTCGCCGTGATGCTCACCGCCCTCTCGTTCTGGGTCGCCAACACCTCATTGCTCTGGGCACCTGGCGTCGCCATGGGTCTTGTCGTGCTCGCCATCGCCCAGATGGGCGTTCACCTGGTCTTTTTCCTGCACATCACCACCGGACCGGACAACACCAATAACGTGATGGCGCTGGCGTTCGGCGTTCTCATCGTGCTTCTGGTCGTCGTCGGTTCGGCCTGGATCATGACAAATCTGAACGACAACCTCATGCCATCGCGCGAGATGATGAATTTGCACATGCAGCGCTAACAGAAGCCGTCGCGCATAAGACGAAAGAAGGAGGCCCAAATGCTCATGACCTGGACGACTCCGACCCTCGTCGAAATATGCTTCGGACTCGAGATCGACGGTTATCTGCCCGCTGAGTTTTGACCGGTTCGACGTCCCTTTGACGCAGTGGAATCGGAGACTTGAGCGCGACGGAATGCTGTCAGGCGCTAAAGGCGGTCAGGCAACGCGCAATCACGGTTGGCCCACGGTCCAACTCGACGATAATTGTTCAGAGGTTTCAGACTAATAAGAGGCTCGCGTCCTATTTTGACCGTTGTTGACGAACGTAGCAGCGTTCGTGCCCATACAAGTGCGCCAGCCCGCAACACAAAGGAAAACTGATATGTCATACAACAAACCAATACACCGCATCGCGATTGTTGGCACCGGAGTCATCGGCGCTAGTTGGGCCGCTGAATATCTGGCCCGCGGATTCGATGTCGTCGCCACCGATCCTGCGCCAAACGCCGAATCGAATTTGCGCAACCTGATTGACGAGGCGTGGAAGGACCTAACAAAAATCGGCCTTTGGAAAGGCGCATCCCGAGACCGCTTGAGCTTCACGACCAGCATGAAGAAAGCACTCTCAGAGGCCGATCTTGTCCAAGAAAACGCGCCCGAACGACCGGATTTCAAGACGAAGCTCTACGCAGAGATGGATGAGGTTGTCCCGGTTGATTCCCTTCTCGCTTCGAGCTCGTCGGGGATCACGCCAAGTGTCATTCAGTCGCAATGCAAACACCCGGAGCGGGTGGTCATCGGACATCCGTTCAATCCGCCTCACATCATACCATTAGTCGAGGTAGTTGGCGGGAGTAGGACTTCGCCGGACGCGATTCAGCAAGCGATCAGCTTCTATGCTTCGATCGGCAAGAAGCCGATCCATTTGCAGAAGGAACTCCCGGGACATGTGGCGAACCGGTTCCAAGCCGCGCTCTACCGCGAGATGCTTTACCTGATCGAGCAAGGCGTCCTGAGCGTGGAGGACACTGATGCCGCCGTCTGCTATGGGCCCGGGCTTCGCTGGGGCGTGATGGGTCAAAGCTTGCAATGGCACCTGGGCGGTGGCGCGGGTGGAATCAAGCATTTTATGGATCATCTCATGCCCCCACTGGAAGGCATGATGAAGGCCCTTGGAACTCCAAACATCACGCCTGAGCTAAAGCAAAAGGTCATCAACGGAGTCATGCGGGAAGCTGCCGAGCGCTCGGTCGATCAGCTCGCTCAAGAGGAAAACCGAGTGTTAATCGGGCTTCTCAAGTTACGAGCAGAAATTGGTCTCAACAAAGAGAGCGCCCAACCAATAGCCGCAGCCTAATTAACTCAACGAAAGAAAAGGAGAACTAAACCGATCCAACAAAACTGGAGAACAACCGATGAGCACCGTGACAATGACTGACCGAACGGTTGAAACGAAGGGTGAGAGCAATGTTAACTGAGGCTCTAGAAGGCACGCTGAGTCATCCGGCAACGTCGCCAGACTTCGATCTGAAGAAAGGCGTGAATGAAGTCCTCGCGGATGTCGGCCTGACGAGCGATGATTGCGGCGGAGAGCTCAGTTTCTACGGACAAGATCCAATTCTTCCAAGCCCGCTGCGGTTCGGGACAATGGCTGCAGTCGGTCTGGCGGCAAGAAGCGTAGCGGTGGCCGCTCTTTGGAGACAAGCCACCGGCGAAGGACAGAACATCTCAGTAGACGTGCGCAAGGCGCTGCGGCGTTTCTGCGGCTTCTTTGAAGGCAAATGGGAAACCGTCAATGGCCGACCGCCCTCTCCAGGTGGTTATGCGGTTAGCCCATTCCTAAAGCTGGGGGATGCGTTCTTTCGCGAGACACGCGACGGACGATACGTGGTCGCGCTGGACTTTTATCCTCAACTCTTCGTGCGCACCCTCGATTTTCTCCGCTGCAGTCCAAGTACCGAATCGATTAACGCCGCCATACTCAAATGGAACGCTGTGGAATTAGAGCGGGCTGCGGCGTCCGAAGGGCTTGTTCTCGCGATGGTGCGGACGAACGAGGAATTTCGTTCAGAGCCTCAGTACACCGAGGTTCTCTCGAAAATGCCGCTGATCACAGTGGAGAAAATTGGGGAGAGCGACCCCGTTCCGCTCAAGGCGAGCGGCAATCTTCCTCTCTCTGGCATCCGCGCATTCGGAATGGGTCATGTCATCGCCGGAGGCGCGATCGGAAGAGACATGGCTCTGTACGGAGCAGACGTGCTCAACATCTGGAGACCCCGCGATTCGGAGGTCGAAGCCTTCGCGTGGGATGTCCAGGTGGGAATGCGTTCGACGATACTGGACGACTCGAAGGAGGATCGCGCAAGGTTCAATCAGCTTCTCCAAGATGCCGATGTGTTCTTTGCCAACAAGCGGCCAGGATTTTTGAAGAAGCACGACCTCGATGCCGATGCGCTTTGCAGACAGAAGCCCGGATTGATTCACGCAACCGTCGTTCTCCACGGCGAGAGGGGACCGTGGTCGAACCGGCCTGGGTTCGACGAAATCGGCGCCACGGTGTCTGGCCTTTTTACGATTGAAGGTTCTCCGACTCGGCCGCAGCAGCCGCCGATTGTGCCGATTTGCGATAACGTGGTCGCCTGGTTAGGCACGACGGGAATCCTTGCAGCCCTGCGCCGGCGCGCGATCGAGGGAGGCAGCTATCGCGTTGTGGTTTCGCTGACAAGGGTTGTGCTGTGGTTGCTCTCGTTAGGCATCTTCGACAAGGCGTACGCAAAAGCGACCGCGGGTTCGACCGACGAGCACACGTACATCGCTCCGGATCTGTTTACCGCGGATACGCCGCTTGGAACCTATCAGGGAATGACGGACCAGATCGTAATGTCGCGCACACCGGGAGCCTTCCGCACGATGCTGGTCCCGCGCGGTTCAAGCAAACCCGAATGGCTTCCGCGCAGCAAAGTCGAGAAGTTGAAGGCTTAGAGCGGGCATTGCAGCTTGTCTGCGATGTCCGCTTTGGATATGCAGCACTGAACCAGAAGCACATGACCCGTCCACGGCAAGCACCGTTGACCGTGAACTCCAAAATTTCCGCTTCGCTCTGGAGGGCGACGAGAAGTACGATTTCTGACAGCGAGACAATGCCCAGCTATCTGAGCAATAAGCCTTTTTGGCCGGCGTCCCGCTCAATCTCGAACGGTAGTTCAGGCAGAACACGCTGACTCCGCGCACACTGTTCCACCACTCCTCCAATACCGCGTGCTTATTAGGCGGTTTGAATACAAGCGGTCAGTACTCCCAGGGGCCCGGTACCCAACGAAAGACGTCGCCGTCGACCGCCACATGGCAGACGGACGGAAACGACAGGTGAGTGGCCACCAGCGACTCGCGGTTCGCCGCCAGCTCCCGCAGAAGACGGACCCGGACGCGGGCCGCCTCCTCGGGGTCGTGTTCGAAGCCGTTGTACCAGTCGGGGTGCTCGAACCCGACCTGAAACACGGCGTCGCCGGCGAACGTCAGCCGGTCGCCGCCGGACGCCAGGCGGACCACGCTGTGCCCGGGGGTGTGGCCGCCGGTGCGTGTGACGAGCACCCCCGGCGCCACCTCGTATTCGTTCTCGAACGGCCGCAGCTGGCTCTGGTACTCTTTCAAGAAATTCTTGGCCGTCCGCCGAAGCGCGTCCGGGAACCCCGGCGGCATGGAGACGCGGGAGAAATCGGGCGCCTCCCAGAACTTGGCCTCGGCGGCCGCCAGGTGGACCCGCAGGTCCGGACGCAGCCGCTCCCTCACCCCGTCGACGAGCAGCCCGCCACAGTGGTCCATGTGCAGGTGGGTCAGCACCACGTCGGTCACGGATGCGAGATCGATGCCGGCGTCCTCCAGTCGCTGGGCCAACTTCCCGGACCGCGGCAAGTCCGGGAACTCCATCCCCATCCCAGCGTCGATGAGTATGGTCCGGTCGCCGCTGCGCACCATGACCACGTTTAGTGCCCACTCGAGCACGTCTGGCGGCAGAAACATGTCGTTCAGCCAGGCCGCCCGGACGGCCGGGTCGACGTTGTGGCCCAACATCGCACCTGGCAGCGATAGCACCCCATCGCTGACCACCATCACGTCAATCGCGCCGACCTTCAGCGCGTAGCGCGACGGAACCAACTCGGGCTCCGGTCTACCGTGGCTGTACCTCGCGTTCACCTTGTCGGCGCAGTGCTTGACCGAGGGGTGTGGGGTGTTGTCCGAGCTTATGTTTGTCTCTGCTGCGGTGGTGCTGCGCCGGGTCGTTGATGAAGATTGTGCGGACATAATCATTCTCCCTCGAGGGAATGGTGTTGGACGTAGGTGAATGATTTCGCCCGCGACGATGAACCTAAGACCGGCGGTAATCGAGTTGGACGTTGGTCCCACGTCAAAATGTCCGCTTTGGGTCAAAAGCAGACATTTGCAGTGCATCAACCGATGTCCGCTTTACCCCCAAGGGCGGACATGTGCGAGCGACGCTAACCGACGCCGCCTCCAGATCGTCACGTACTAGCGCGATGGTCTCGCGAATGAGGTCGTTCACATCAAGCGCAACTCCGGCTGATCAGTTCGGCTGAACATTGCCCGGACTGACTGAACTACCTCGTTCGCTCTTTGGCCAGCAACCGCAATATCTTTAAGGGTGTCGCGTGCTTCGCCGAGACTTGGCGGCGTCAACGGATGGACGCCGTTACGGCCGGTGGGCTCAACGCGATCAAGGCTCTCTGACAGCTTTTTTTGCGCCTGTTAGCGAGCCTACTGCTAATTCGGCTCGGTGTTTCCACCTTACGCTGGACTCTGCGACGAGTGCTCAGAACTAAATCTTCTTTAGAGCACTCTCGCTAAATCCGCACACCGGCCACGCAGGACGCGTTCAGTGGCCCGCGCACGATAGCTGTTGAGTCACCGCCCGAAGTAGCTGACGTGACGATGGCTCGACATCAACTGGAGGCCTTTATGACGTTGGCCTCTTGACGAACTCCGCAGCGATTTCAACGTCATCACAATCTGCCGGGCTTGACGCCAAAGAATATGCTCATAGCGATTTAGCCGGCTCATTGGACAGATTGGCATTTCGGTCAAACGCACGAACGTCTCCGACATCTGCTTTTTTCGAATGTAATCGTTGCTGGGGACGTTGCTCGATTCCTCCTTACGCTCTAAGAACAACCGGGACGGCAATAGATCTGCAGTCGTTCGATTAAATACCTCTAATTGGCTGGATTGTTTTATTGCCGATTCAAAAAGGGAAGTCTCAATTTCAGTTGCGCGGCGAAGTCGCCACAGTACGCTTGCCAAACGGAGTACGAGCTCCCGTTCAACTGCTGACCGTGCGTCGTAATCAGCGATTACGGTAGCTTCGAAAGCTTCGTAATCGCCTGCATCTTCGAAGCCTACGATCACCGTCTCAGCGGTAAGGCCATGGCGTATCGCATTGCAGCGCGAGCGCTCTTTCCCTTCTGAGGTTTTTGGCCCAGTGCTTTTGAGCGCGTTGAGACGATTGGCCTGTATTTGCTTAAGAGAGCTCATTCGTTTGACTTACGCTGGATGGATTCGACGCCGACTTCTGATGCGTTTGCTCCCAAAGCCCTTTGGCAATTGCGAGCGGGTCAATATTCAGAGTCTTCCACCATGTCTCTTCATTTCCGGCTTGATGCAGTTGCCGGTGATGCGCGCGGCACAGGGGCACTGTAAACTCGTCGCTCACTTTCAAACCAATCGCCCTGGGCTGTGCAAACCGTAGATGATGAGGGTCCGATGGCTGCCTTTCGCAGATCAGACATGGCCGCGAGGCAACAAATTTCAAATGAGCTTTATCCCGAAGCCGCTTCGGGTGTGCGATCGTAAGTTGACTCACGTCGATACGCTCGGGTTTTTGATTGGCTCCTTCCGGAACAAGAGCGATAGCCGCACTTTCTTTCCGAAGCTGTTCGATCAAGGGAATGTAATTCCGACGCCCGTAGTACCGCGATGGACGCGGAATCGGAGTTGTGTCATCTGGGTGAAATCCAAGCCGCTCTGAACCGGCAGCAACTGCGTGAACCATCCTCTCGGGCTCAGGAGAGGGTGGCTTGCTGGATCGATAAAGGGCGAGCCCGAAAGGTTTTCCGAATGTAGCGAGTGCGCGTTTAGTAGCGTCTGTTTCAGCCGCTTTTAACGCCGTGTCATGTACTTCTCCAGGCGTGGCGCCACGGCCTTCGCCAGTCCCATGGCCTTCTCGAACGACTGTTGTGCCATCCGCTTGCACCGTAATTCGCACACGAGCCGTATACACCGCGAGGAATGATCCACGATTTTCGCGCGCAAGTACGCAACGAGATTCAATAGTTTCTCGATTCCAGGCATCAAAACCGAAAATCCGATTGGCTTCTGAAATCGCGTACCAACCTTCGATGTAGGAGAGCTCGCGACCCGCAGCTTGCCGTGTGCGGACCGAACGGTAATCGAGATTTCGCCGCAGAGCTTTGACCTGTTTTACTGAGAAGCCCATTATTTTGTCCTCACGCTCAAAACAGGTTCTGGATTGGAGAGGGTAACCCCCTCGATGCCGGCGCCGCCTTTGAGCTCGTTCAAAAGTTCTTGCCGATTGAGGCGTGGCTCCCTTGGCTCCCAGTAAATGCTCGGCACAGCTGCCTCGTCGAACACGAGGAGAGCCGGCATGCCGGGGCGGACCGACACCGTGAAATCGGGCGCCGTGATCTTTTTCAGATCGAGCTCGACCATCACGTCTTTGGCGATCTGCCGGCGTTTGGCGGCACAGC
>Ga0209382_10001215_pt1 | contig 41064 bp, 43 predicted proteins | sample SoiMetdeltSBSDD5_FD_187599 | JGI IMG/M metagenome (GOLD analysis project Ga0209382, IMG submission 187599) | Bulk soil microbial communities from a Populus tree surrounding site in Tennessee, USA - Soil MetaG P. deltoides SBSDD5 (SPAdes) (version 2) | ecosystem: Environmental > Terrestrial >... | reverse complement strand
GCCGCAGGCCGCCGGCGACGCTGGTGAGGACGGCGTCGTTGAGGGTTGCACCGCACAGGTCCTTGGCCGCGCGATGCAACCGGGCCAGCCCCGTCGAGGCGAACGCGACCTCCCGGCGGGTCCCGATGAGCCCGTCGAACGGCGAGCCGGCACGGGTTATGGCGAACTCCCGCATGAGGAACCCGACCAGGTGTCCGCGGCGACGTGCGTCGTCATCGGCATGCGAGACGGCGTGGTGGTGGGCAGGTCCGGCGGCCTTCGGCGAGGCATCCCAGAGCAGGTCGCGGGCATACCGCATCAACATGGTGCCGTCTGCGAGTGCGTGGTGGACGCGCCAGACGAGTGCCGCTTGCCCGCCCTGTACGGGTACGAGGTCGATGCGCCACAGGGGCCGTGACCGGTCCAGCCGTTCGGCGAAGAGATCGGCGACCACCGACCGGAGGGCCGCGCGCTCCCGCGGCGCACCGGGAACCTGGACGACGTGTGCGGTGAGGTCGAACCGGTCGTCGGGCACCCACGCCGGCCCGGACGGTGTCTCCGCCAGGCGGCGGGTGAGGGCCGGCGCCGACCCGAGGCGCTCGGCGACCCTCGCCCGCAGGGCAGTCAGCCCAGGCGCTTCGGCCCCGACGCGGATCACCTTGCAGGTGTGCCCGACGACGGTGGCGCTCTCCAGAGCAAGGATTGCCTGGTCCTCCGACGTCAGTGAAAAAGCCTCCACGCGGACATTATCGTCGGGCGCGGCAGGACCATCGCGCTCGATTGGTCGGGGGAAGGCGGGGGATGGCTGCGGCCGCTGCTGTCGTGCTCGTGAACTGGTGTACTTGAGCGATGGACGCTGCTGAGCTCGAGTGGGTCGCGTGGACGACGCCGATCACCACTGCGTTGGGTGCTGCGCTGGCAGGCTCCGACTTCAGCGGTCGCACCGTGGCCTGCCGTCAGCACATTCTGGCCGACACGATCTGCATCTTTACGCCGTTGGTCGAGGCCGGCGCCCGGATACGGCTGGCGGCTTGCAACCCCGACAGCACCGACGAGCGCACTGTCGCCCACCTGGCATCGATCGGCGTTGAGGTCCGGGCGCGTGCCGGGATGAGCGCCGACGAGCTCGACGAGTCGCTAGCGTGGCTGGTCAGCGAACCGGCCGATGCGCTGTGCGACATGGGCGGCGACCTGATCGTCGCCGCCGCTGCTGCCGGTCACGGGCCGACCGGAGCGCTTGAGGCGACGACGACCGGGCTGCACCGACTCGAGGGCTTGGAGATCCCGTTCCTGGTGCTCGACTGGAACGGGATCGCGCTCAAGGACCTGATCCACAACCGTCACCATGTCGGCGTCGAGACGTGGCCCGCCTTCACAGCGATCACGGGTCTGGCGTTGTACGGGCGCGAGGTGGTCGTGGTCGGGTTCGGGCCGGTGGGCCAGGGCGTCGCTGCTCGCGCCCGGGATCTCGGCGCTGTCGTGACGGTCGTCGATCTCGATCCGGTGCGGCTCGTCCAGGCACGGCACGAAGGGTGTCGTGTTGCCGAGATGGCCGCTGCCCTCGGCTCAGCGAGCGTGGTCGTCACTGCCACGGGGTTCGACGGGGTGCTGGGCGAGCAGGAGCTGTCGAAGGTCGCCGACGGCGCGATTCTGCTCAACGTCGGCCACAGCGACCGCGAGATCGACGTCGACTGGCTCGACCGTCATCCGAGCACCCCGATTCGACGACATCTCGAGCGCTATGAGCTCGACGGTCGGCGGGTGTTTCTGCTCAATCGGGGCAGCCTGGTCAACCTCACCGCCGGGCTCGGGATCGGTGCTCCCCAACTGTTCGATCCGTTTGCGGCGGTCATGCTGCTCGGGCTCGATGCCATTCTGAGCGGGCAGACCGCAGATCTGCCGAACGGTGTGCAGCGCTACCCGCATCCGCTGGAGGCGCGCGTGGCGCGGGCGCTCGCTGCTGGCTCCGGCTGATCGATGTTCCGGCCCGGTTTGCCGCAGACATGTTGACCGACGCGCTGGTCAGGCGCGACTTGCTCCCGAGACGCGCGCGCGGCGTGGTCGACAGTTGCTCTACGCGCTGTGGATTCCAACCCCGAGCGTCAGTCGGTCATGTTGGCGGGGCAGGCTGTGCCGCGCGGCAGCTTGTACGGCGCGGCGATCCGGTAGATCCCCGGCTTGGGTGCGTTCAGCACGGTCCACTCGTCCGCGGGTTGGCCGGATCCGGAGGCTTGCTCCTGATGGCTGAGGCACCCGTTGACGTTGACCGGCGGGACGCCGGTGGTCTCGGACTCGGGAGCCTCCACGGCGTTTCCGTGCCCGTCGATCAGACTCAGCCATGGTGAGTAGGGAATCCGCACCAGTACGCGGCCGGGCGAGGCGACGCGCAGCACCGCCTCGCTCGCGTCGAACTGGATTGTTTCGGCCGACGGGGCGGCGAGCGGGGTGGGATCGGCGACGGCGTAGAGCCGCCAGTCCGAGTCGGCCCAGACCTCGCGGAGGTAGGGCGGTTTTGTTCTCACCAGTGCCGCCTCGTCGGTGGCGGCGAAGTCCAGTGGCCCGGCCGGCAGGACGACGTACCGGACGGCCCAGCGGTCCAGCCATGCGTGGTAGGTCGCTGGGGTGAGCGTGTGGTTGTAGAAGATCGGGTTGCGCACGACGTCGGCCTGTCGGTTCCAACCACGGGCCAGGTTGACGTAGGGGACGAGGGCGGAGGCCTCGCGGTGGCTGAGCGTCGGAACCACCTCGACGCGGCCGAGCTCCGCGCCTCTCGTCTCGAGCTGGTGGACGAGCGGGTGGAGCCGCACTGTCCAGGACGCGGTCGGCGTCGATCGCAAGGGATCGTCGGCCGCGACTGAGACCTGCCAGATCGACAGGATGGTGATCCCGACGGCAAGCGTCGCCGCGGCTCGCCACACCCCCAGCCGGCCGGCCGCCAGCACGGACGGAACGTGTCGCGGCTTCCGGCAAGCGATCGCGACCAGGACGACGCCGCCGAAGAGCAGGCCGAGGCGGTCGATGTTGCTGCCGATCGGCGACGGAACCAGCCAGGCCAGGAGCACCGCCGCGATATAGAGCACCGATCCGATCCGGATCATGCGCCACTCCCGCGGCGCGAGCACAGCCACGAGCACGGCGCACAGGCAGGTACGGATCAGCGAACGGGTTTCCATCGGCTCCACACCGGAGAACGGGAAGAGCCAGGACAAGACCAGGACGAGCACGAGAGGCGGCAGCGCCAGGGTGTACGCCGCCGAGCGCCGGCCGCTGAGCCACATCGCCACCGCCACGAAGCCGACGAACAGCCCAGCGACCGGGCTCGAAGCGGTGGCCAGCGCGGCCAGCAAGCCGGCGACGACGGTCTGAGGCATCCGGTGCCATGCCCCGGTCGAGCGCGAGGCCTGGGGCCAGGCGAAGATCGCCGCCAGGGAGGCGAGACCGAACATGAGACCCAGCCCGAACGTGGTGCGACCGGACACGGCGTTTCCAGTGAGCGCGACCGCGCCGTACAGCGCCACCGGCAACGGATGCTCGAGGCGGTTGCTCCGGACCACCAGCAGTGCCAGCAGCCCCGCCGAAACGGTTCCGACGAGGACCATCGTGGTGCGAACGCCCAGTACGGCCATGACGTAAGGGGAGATGGCGCTGTAGGAGGCCGGCGACATGCCGCCATACCAGGCGAGGTCGTACGCGCTTGACGGGTGCGCGCTGGCGAAGGCGGCCCAGGCGTCCTGGGCCGCCAGGTCTCCGCCACCGTTCGCGAGCAGCGCCAGCCAGAGCAGGTGCAGCACAGCCGCCGTCGCCGTGGCGACCGCAACCGGATGCCTGACGAGCGCCAGCATCCGACGAGCTCGATCGCCGCGGAAATTGAAGGGACCGGATGGGGCGCGAGACGGCCTTGACGTAGCGGACGATGTCCTCGGCCGTTTCGGTCGGCGTCGGCGCGGCCCCGCCAGTTCCGGCGAGCTCGGCGAAATCGAGCGCGTCTTGGTCATGCATGCACAGCCATCAGTCCGCAGCACGCGACGAGGGAATCCGAGCCCGGCATCGCTAGCTCCTGGGAGAGCTTGGCCGGTCTGAGGTCCATGGTCATCATCGGCTTGCGTGCGAGGTGGCGACGTCGCATCGCGGCGCTCACGACACCTCCACGCCGACATCTACAACGTGTAGAGCAACTATATCTACACGTTGTAGAGACTGGCTAGGGCAGGGAAGCAGACCGCGACCTGGGGGACTCAGCCGAGTCCGGCCTCGCGGGCGCGGACGATGGCCTCGGCGCGGCTGGCGACATGCAGTTTGCTGAAGATGCTCGTCACGTGGTTGCCGACGGTGTTCGGCGAGACGCCGAGGCGGGCGGCGATGGCGGCGTTGCCCAGACCGGTGGCGATCAGGTCGAGCACCTCCCGCTCGCGGGCGGTCAGGGTGGGGAACGCCGGCTCGTCACGTCTGGCCGACATGTAGGCGAGTGTCCGGCTGGCCACGCCCGGGCCCAGAATCGCGTTGCCGGCCGCCACCGCGTGAATGGCGCGGACGATGTCCTCCGGGTCGGCTCCCTTGAGGACGTAGCCCATGGCACCGGCACGCATGGCCGCGAACACCGAGTCATCGTCGTCGAACATCGTGAGCATCAGGATGTGTACGTCGGGCGCCACGCGTGCCAGCTCGCCTGCGACGTCGATCCCGGAGCCGTCCGGCATATTGATGTCGAGGACGAGCACGTCGGGCCGCTCGGTCACCGCGGCGCGGGTGGCCTCGCGTGCCGTGCCGACGGAGGAGACGAGTTCGAGCCCGGGTACGGCGGCCAGCAGCGACCGCAGCCCCTCACGTACGACGGCGTGATCGTCGGCGATCGCCACCCGAACGGTCATGGTGCTCCTGCGATCGGGATCGTCACCTCGACGTGGCCACCCGTCCCGTCCGGCCCGGCGAGGAAGGTCCCGCCCAACTCGGCCACGCGGTCCTTCATGGAGGTGAGACCTACTCCCGGACGCCACGTGCCGTTGGTCGCGTGTCCGTCGTCCCGGACGTTGAGGCGGAGGTCGGCCCCGTCGACCTGGAGGGTCAACTTGGCCGCGGAGGCCTGCGAGTGACGGGTTACGTTATGCAGGGCCTCGACCGAGATCCGGTAGACGGCCACCTCGATCCCGGCCGGCAGCTGCGGAAGCGGTCCGGTGTCCACGGCGATCACGAGCGGACTGCCATCGGTGCGTTGGCGCACGGTGGCAGCATGCTCACGGATCGCGCCGGACAGCCCGAGGACGTCCAGCTCGGGTGGGCGCAGCTCGTTGACCAGGCGCCGGATCTCGTCGACGGTCTCAGTGGTACGCCGCCGGAGTGCATCCATCAGGTGTGCCGCCTCCGCCGGATCCGACTCGACGATCCGCCGTGCGGCATCGGCCTGCAGGATCACTCCGGTCAAGGCGGGTCCGATCCCGTCGTGGAGGTCCCGCCGGAGTCTGCGGCGCTCCTCCTCCCGCGCGGCCACGACGGCGTTGCGAGCCGCGCGCAGGCGTACGGCCATCGCGAGCGGTCCGGTGAGGACCGCCAGGATCCGCTGGTCGGCGCTGCTCAGCCGGGTCTCACCGCTGCGCAGCGCAACCACCAGTTCCCCCGCATCCGGCAGAGCCAGCGTCGTGGTCGCCTCGAGCTGGCCGTACCGGGCCACCTCCGTGCCGCCGCTGGTGACCGCCGCCCCGGGCAGCCGCAGCACCTCGCACATCCGGCTCAGCACATCGTCGAGCCCAGTGGCGTCGCCGAGCTGGGCACCGACCGCTGCCACTGCTCGGACCGGGTCGTTGCGCGCGCCGTAGAGCAGTCGGTCGACGCCGGCCTGCAGGCGCAGTCGCAGCGGGTTGAACACCAGCGCGGCGATGATGGCCGCGAGCACCGAGGGACCGAACGGTACCCGTTCTGACAACGTGCGCTCGGTCAGCGCGACCACGGTGACGTAGGTCAGGACGGTGAGTCCGGTGAGGGCGGCATAGACCAGCGACCGCGACACGACGAGCTTGATGTCCAGCAGTTGGTACCGCAGCACCGCGACCAGGATCGCCATCGGCACTAATGCGATCACGAAGATGTTCGCCCAGCTGTCGACGCCGAGCAGATCCGAGACCAGGAACAGCGAGACCATCAGGATGGCCGCGAACAGCAGCCACAGCACTTGCCGCCGCTCGCGGTCACTGCCGCGCCGGTAACGGAGCACGAGCCCGACCAGGGCGAGGGCGACAGCGACGTACCAGACCGCTCCGGCAACGACGATGAGCCAGGCCTGCTCGGAGAGCCATGGCCACTGCAGGTACCCGTCGATCCCGAGATCCGACACGGTCGAGTTCTCCGCGGTCAGGACCCCGAGCGAGAAGACCGAGCCCGCCGCCACCACGGCTCCGCAGGCGTACCTCCCGAACGGCGCGACGGAGCGTCCGTCCGGGAACAGCAGCAGGGCCAACGGGGTGAACACGGTCACCGCCAGCGGCCAGGCTCCGTTCGCGAACGTGGCCAGCAACCGCCAGCCCGCGGCCGTCTCACCCGGCTCGGTGCCCCACGCGAGCGCGGCGTATCCGGTGCCGCTGATCAGGAAGCTCAGTCCGCCGGCAAGCAGCAGCCAGCCGACCCCGTTCGCCGGTCGCGCCCGGGCGATCGGGTAGCCGGCGAGCGACAGCGACAGTCCGAGCACCGTGTTGCTGACCACGAAGCCTTCCATCAACTCGTGGGAGGTGAGCTCCGACGCCCACCCGAACGCCACCGCCAGCCCGGCTCCGACCAGCGCCAGCACGATGCCGGCGTCGGCGAGCAGCCTGTTGCGGTTCACCCCCACATGGTCCACCGACGGACCCCTAGATGCGTAGGGGCAGACCACTACTCCGCTCGGGAGAACTCGACCGGCCGGTTGGTGTCACGCGGTCTGCCGACCGGGGTCGCCCGGCGGTCACTGTCGATCTGTCAGCAAGGAACTACGACCAAGGGGAATGTCATGACCCAGACCAAAGCGGCCGATGTGGGCACCAAGCAGGTACGCGATGTGAGGGGGTACTTCCGCAAGGCGCTGGCCTTCACCGCGCCATTGCCGTTACTCGCCATGGGCATCAACTACCTGTTCCTGGACCTGCCGGAGAACGGCGACTTCAACGACATGGTCGACGCGGTATCGGCCAACCAGACGATGCTGAACATCGCGCACTGGACGACGCTGGTGTTCTTCGCGGGACTCATCCCGGCGGTCCTCGCCGTCGCGTTGGTCAGCTACCGCGCTGCGCCCCGGCTCACAGCGGTCGGTGCGACGATGTGCATGATCGGGATCCCACTGGGCATCGGGGGACCGAACGATCACGTGCTCGCCGAGCTCACCGTCGAGAAGCAACTCGATGTCGGCACGATCAAGCAGCTCGACGAGGCCTGGTGGGCTATGCCGTCCGTCGGTGTCGCGTCGCTGGCGTTCATCCTGGCGATCGTCATCGGGCTGCTCCTCCTCGGCCTGGCGCTGGCGCGATGCGACGTGGTCCCGAAGTGGTTCGGATACGCCCTCGCCGTCGGCGGCTTCACCCACCCGTTCATCCCGTACCACGAGCTTGTGGGGATCGGTCTGATCGTGGGCGCCGTGGGCTTCGCCGGTGCGAGCATCGCATTGCTGCGGACGTCCGACGACGAGTTCCTCCCCGCCTGATCGTCACATGTCGTCGGTCAACCGGAAGGCACGCGTATGGCGGATCGCCTGGGAGCAGGCGGTCTGCCGACCGCGTGCGCGGTCAGGACGCGAGGATCCCGGCCGGCTCCCGGTCGAGACCGGTTCCATGCCGACGGGCGATGGGGGTCGCTCCGCAGCCGAGCGCTGCGTCCAGGTCGGCGATCAGGTCGTCGACATCCTCAAGACCGATCGACAGCCTGACCAGGCCCAGCGGTGGCCGTGCCTCGGCGGCGACGGGACGGTGGGTCAGCGCGGCGGGGTGTTGCAGGAGGGAGTCCACGCCTCCGAGCGACACGGCATGGGTGAACAGGCGTACGCCATCGGTCAGTCGCCGCGCCCGGTCGAACCCGCCGCGCAGCAGGACCGACACCATCGGTCCCGGGCCGCGCATCTGTCGGCCGAGCAGGCCTCGGTCGTCGAGGCCGGGGAAGTAGACCGACTCGACAATGGGATGCCCGGTCAGCCAGGCGGCCACCCTTCGAGCGGATTCCTGCTGGTGCCGGATGCGTAGCGGCAGCGTGGCCAGGCCGCGGTGCAGCAGGTAGGCGCCCATCGGATGAAGAAGCGCACCGGTGATCGCCCGGACCCGCCGCAGCGCGGCCGCGGTCTGTTCGTCAGCGCAGGCCACCACCCCGCCCATGACATCCCCGTGGCCGCCGAGGTACTTCGTGGCGCTGTGCAGGACCAGCGTCGCTCCCTGGTTGATCGGGTTCTGCAGGACCGGCGTCGCGAACGTGTTGTCCACCAGCACGGGCACTCCGCCCGGCCGTGCCTGCGCGACGACCGCGGCGATGTCCGCGAGCTCGAGCGTCGGGTTGGCCGGCGTCTCCACGACCACGACCGCGGTCTCCGGGCGGATCGCGGCGGCGACCTCGTCCTCGCGGCAGAACGTCGTGGACGTGCCGAGCAGCCCGGATGCGAGCAGGTGGTCGGTGCCGCCGTACAGCGGACGGATGGCGACCACGTGCCGCCGCCGGTCCTCGCTCAGCGCCAGCAGGGCCGCCGTCATCGCGGCCATCCCGCTGGAGAACGCGACGGCTGAGGCCGCGTGCTCGAGTCGGGCCAGCGCCGTCTCGAACCGCGCGACCGTCGGGTTCCACAGCCGCGCGTAGACCGCGCTGCCGTCGGCCGGCGGTTCGCCGCCCGACGCGATGGTCTCGTACGACTCGCCGCCGCAGTCGATGCTCGGCAGTGGGTTCGTGGTCGACAGGTCGATCGGCAGGGCATGTACGCCAAGGCCCTCGAGGTCCTCGCGACCGGCATGAACCGCCACCGAATCAGTCCGAAGCTCATCAGTCCACATGGCCTTAAGATGACGCTGAACGCAGGATCTGCACAGATGTCTTGCTGAACCGCTCAACAGATCGCTACAACCCGTCGATCTCAGCAGCAACTAGTACGTCCGGAGACACCGTCTTGCCGAGAACCCAACCCTCCGGGGCCAACCAGGCCGGCGCCGCCGTCCGTGCTGGGCTCGACCAGACCGACCTGGCGATCCTGCGCGCCCTGACCGCCGACCCGGACCTGACGAACAAGGCGCTGGCCACGCGGCTCGGCATCGCCGAGTCCACCTGCGCCTACCGGCTCCGCGCCATGCGCGACCGCGGCATCATCCGCGGCACCCGGATCCAGCTCGCCCCGGACCTCCTCGGCGTTCCGATCCAGGCCGTGATCAAGGTCCGCCTGGGCAGCCACGACCGCGAGCACGTCAACCAGCTCTACGCCGAGCTGACCCACGTCCCCGGAGTCCTGCAGGCACTGCACGTCGCCGGCGAGGACGACTTCCACCTCCATGTCGCGGTCGAAAGCCCCGAAGCCCTGCGCGACCTCGTCCTCGAACACATCACCGTGCACCGCGTCGTTCGCCAGACCCAGACCCAGCTTGTCTTCGAAACCCGTGACGGCGCCGGCATCCTGCCTCGCGTCACCCCAGTCGGTCCGTCGCGCTGACGGCCCACCTGAGATCGGGCGCTAGCTTCTCGTGACGCGGATGGTGCCGAGGGAGGGATCGGCCGCGTACGCGATGCGAATGCCGGCTGCGCGGGCGTGATCGAGAGCCGCGAAGGTGTCGTCGGTGATTGCCTCGCCGGGCGCAAGGACCGGGATCCCGGGCGGGTATGGCGCGACGAGCTCGGCGCAGATCCGTCCGACGGCCCGGTCGATGGACACCGTCTCGGCCTCGGCGAAGAACGCCTCGCGCGGTGTTATGGCGCTGATCGCGTCGACACCGTAGACGGCGGCTCGCACAACGGGTCTGGGGGCGTCGCGGTGCCGCTCGATCGACTCCACCATGACTGCGGCGAGGGCGTCGAGGCTGGCGCCGGTGTCGGCGAGGGAAGCCACGGCGACGAGGACATCGCGGTCGGCGGACTCGATCGGCAGACCGGCGGCGAGGAGATCTCGCTCGACAGCGTTGCCGTCGGCGCCGGTTCCGGCCAGGACTAGCGTCAGCTTGAGGGGATCGACCGTTGGACCGTCGAGGACGGTGAGGCCCTTCACGGCGCGGAGCCGGTCTCGTACCACTCGGGTGGCTGCGAGTGCCTCGCCGAGTAGGACCTGGCCATCCCGCTCCAGCAGCGCCCTCGCGGCGTCGATGCTGGCGAGGATCGCACCGGCCGGGCTCGTGGTCGCGGACGCCTCGACGCCGGCGTCCAGACGAGCCGGATCGATCCGCTCCGTACGAGCGAGGACCAGCGCCGCCTGGCTCCACGCCGGCAGCGTCTTGTGGGCACTGGTCACCATCACGTCGGCACCGAGCTGGAGCGGATGCCGGGGGAGATCGGAGTGGAAGCCGAAGTGGGCCGCCCAGGCCGCATCGACCAACCAACGGCACCCCGTGCTCATGCGCTGCGTCCGCGAGCCCGGCGACGTCACCGACGGTGCCGACATAGGACGGATCGCCGACGAAGACGGCCGCGACATCCGGGTTCTCGGTCAGGGCGCGGCGCACCGTCTCCGGTGCGATGCCCAGAGGCAGACCCGTGGCGGGGTTGACCTCCGGCCGCACCCACACCGGCGTGAGGCCGGCCAGCACCAGTCCGAGCAGGAGCGAACGGTGCAACGTACGGCTGACCACAACCCGATCGCCGTCGCCTGCGAGGGCGAGCGCGACGGCTTGGTTGGCATGGGTGGCGCCGCCGGTCGAGAACCGGCAGACGTCGGCGCCCCAGAGCCGCGCCGCTCGCGCCTCGGCCTCGGTGAGCACGCCCGTGGTCAGCTTCATCGTGTCCAGCCCGGCGTAGAGCGGAGCGTCGCCGGCAACCACATCGCCGACGAGGTCGGTGCGCTGCTTGTGGCCCGGGATGGTGAATGGGGTCGGCCGTTGCTCGTAGAAGCGCAGCCAGGCGTCCAGCAGCGGGGCATCACCGCGTAACCCACGGGGATCAGTCGGCATCTGGCGTCCAGCCCGCGCCTCGATGTCCGACATAGCGCGAGCCTACGGGCGGGCCGTCACCAGCGAGCCGGTCACTGCTGCATCCTGGGATCCTGTGTCGGGTCGGCGTACCTGGCAGGGCAACCGTGATCGATGGCCGCGGGGCGCAGTTCGTAGTGCCAGGGCTCGTTGCCGTAGATCTGGCACAGCCCGTACACGGCGCCGTGTTCGGACAGCCACGCCGTCGCATCAGAGGGCCCGATGTCGACCGCGTCTCCGGACACGTGAGCGGACGTCTTGGGAGTGGCGACCCATCGGGCAGCCTCCTCCTCCGAGCCGTACTCCGAGATCGCCTGGTCGAGGAGTTGTTCCTGGTACGCCCGGGAGCGCCAGCCACTGGTGACCAAGAACTCGACCCCGTCGCCCGCAGCGTCAGTCGCAGCCTGGCGCAGAGCGCGAAGCAGCCTCGGATCGAGGTTGGCCACGGCCGGAAACTGGTCATCGAAGACGGTCACGCCGTCGGGCACGACGCCGTCAGCCTCGCCGATGAGCGACGTCGCCGACGAAGACGAGGCCGCCAGCGACTGGTAACCGACGAAACCGACAAGCGCCGCGCTGAGGGCGACCAGCGCGGCCAGGATGGTCGATCGGGTACGGCGGGCTGCTGTTCGTGCTGACTCCCGGTAGGACATGCCTCCAGACAAGGCAGCGCGGTGTTGCCAGCGCGTACGCGGTTTTCGATACGCCGACGATATGGCCGTGCCTCGTAGCATCGAGCGCATGCGTGTGTTGGTCGTCGAGGACGAGCCCTACATGGCGGAGGCGATCCGCGATGGGCTGCGCCTGGAGGCGATCGCGGCCGACATCGCCGGTGACGGGGACATGGCGCTGGAGCTGCTGAGCATCAACGCGTACGACATCGCCGTCCTCGATCGAGACATCCCCGGTCCGTCTGGCGACGAGATCGCCGAACGCGTTGTGGCGTCCGGCAGCGGCATGCCGATCCTCATGCTCACCGCTGCCGACCGGCTCGACGACAAGGCCTCCGGGTTCGAGCTCGGCGCCGACGACTACCTGACCAAGCCCTTCGAGCTCCAGGAGCTCGTACTCCGGCTCAGAGCGCTCGACCGCAGACGCGCCCATCATCGGCCACCCGTGCGGGAGATCGCCGGTCTGCGGCTCGATCCGTTCCGCCGCGAGGTCTACCGCGACGGCCGGTACGTCGCCCTGACCCGGAAGCAGTTCGCCGTCCTCGAAGTCCTCGTCGGGGCCGAAGGCGGTGTCGTCAGCGCCGAAGAACTGCTGGAACGGGCGTGGGACGAGAACGCCGACCCGTTCACCAACGCCGTACGCATCACGGTCTCGGCACTGCGCAAGCGGCTCGGCGAACCCTGGATCATCGCCACCGTGGCCGCCGTCGGCTACCGCATCGACACCCAACCCGACACCGGGCCTGGGGGAGGAGACCGTGGATAGAGCCCCTGGATGGAGCGTTCGCCTCAAGCTCACGCTCAGCTACGCCGGATTCCTCGTGCTCGCAGGTGTCCTGCTGCTCGCCCTCTGGGTGCTCCTCTTGCGACTGTTCCCGCACGCCGTGTTCGTCGAGGACACCAGATCTGGCATCGGCGGAGCATTCGTTCCGGGCCGCTCCGGCACCCAGCGAGCCTTCGGTCAGGTGGCAGTCGCAGTGCTGGGGTTCCTGCTGGTGTTCGGTCTCGCAGGCGGATGGTTCCTCGCCGGCCGGATGCTCGCCCCGCTCACTCGCATCACCGATGCCACCCGGATGGCCGCGGACGGATCACTGTCCCACCGGATCCGGTTCGAGGGCCGCAATGATGAGTTCCGCGAGCTTGCCGACAGCTTCGACACGATGCTGGCCCGGCTCGAATCACACGTCGCCGAACAGCAGCGATTCGCGGCCAATGCCTCCCACGAACTGCGTACCCCGCTGGCGATCACGCAGACCCTGCTCGACGTGGCCCGCAGCGATCCGAACCGCGACAACGGCGAGCTCGACGAACGCCTCCGTGCTGTCAACACCCGAGCGATCGACCTCACCGAAGCGCTGCTCCTGCTCACCCGCGCCGACCAGCGGTCCTTCACCCGAGCACACGTCGACCTGTCGCTTCTGGCGGAAGAAGCGACCGAGACGTTGCTCCCGCTCGCAGAGGAACGCGGCGTCACCATCGAAGCCTCAGGCGACGTGGCCCCGACCATCGGCTCACACGCCTTGCTGCTGCAGCTGACGACGAACCTCGTGCACAACGCGATCGTCCACAACCTGCCCGACCACGGCACCGTGTGCGTCACGACCAGTGCTCACCCCAACGGTGTGGTGCTGACGGTCGAGAACACCGGCGACAAGCTCGCCCCGCAGGCGGTCGCCACGCTGGTCGAGCCCTTCCAGCGCGGCACCGAACGCCTCCGCACCGATCACGCAGGCGTCGGCCTGGGCCTCGCCATCGTCAAGAGCATCACCCGGGCGCACGACGGAACGCTCACCCTCGCGGCCCGTCCCACCGGTGGGCTCCATGTCACGGTGCAACTGCCCGCCGTACGGCCGTCGGCTAGTTGATGTCGAACTCGTTGCCTTCCGGATCGGCCATCGCGACCGCATAGTGGTCCAGGCCCTCCTCGACGATCGCGTGCAGCCGGGTCGCACCGAGAGACTCGAGCCGCGTCGCCTCGGCCTCGACCCGCTCGCGCCTGGTGTCGAGCGACGAGCCGCGGCCACCGCTCGCGTTCACGTCGATGTGGATGCGGTTCTTGATCGACTTCTTCTCGGGGACGATCTGGAACCAGATGCGCGGACCCTCACCGTTCGGGTCCTCGATGATGTCGGCGCCGTTGCCGAGGTCCGCCTCGGGCACACCGATCGACCGGAAGTAGTCGTCCCACGAGTCGAAGCCGGGCGGCGGCGGTGCGATCACGTAGTGCAAGGCCTCGGCCCAGAAATGCGCGAGAGGTTCGGGCTCTGCGCAGTCGATCACCAGTTGGTACGACACGGCCATCTGACACCTCCGGGGTGCTCGGATCGGCTCACACTTGCACGCGCTACCGACGTCCACCGAGCGGGTCAACTTTTCGAGTTTCGTCCATCGACGTACTGGACCATCAGGGCTAGAGTCAGTCGGCGGAGCGCTCGGCCCCACTTCTTTCATAGGAGGGCTCGCGATGACGCAAGACGCTCGCGAACGGCAGACCCAGGGACTACGAAGGGGAGCCGTCGGCTCCACGGGGGTGCTTTTCCAGTCCATCACATTCATGGCACCGGCCATCGCAACCGCGTTCTCGATTCCCGCGGGCATCGCGTTCAGTGGTGGCAGCGCCGTGCTCTCGGTGATACTCGCGCTGATCGCCTCGATGCTGGCCGCGGTCTCGATCGGCCAGCTCGCCAAGCACATGCCGACGGCCGGCTCCTTCTACACCTACGTCAGCAATGGGATCCATCCCGCCGTCGGCTTCCTGGTCGGATGGGCCTTCCTGTTGGGAATTCTCGTCGGCGGTCCGTTCCTCGCCCTGCAGATGGGCTTCGTCGTCGCCGGCACCACCAACTCGGAATGGGGCTGGTCGCCGGACCTCTGGTGGATCTGGGCGGTCCTGGTCTGTCTTTTCGTGTTCTGGTTGGGTTACCGCGGCATCAAGGCGTCGACCGGGACCGGCATCCTCCTCGGTGCCTTCGAGATTCTGGTGTTCGTCGCGCTGTCACTGACGCTGATCGTCCAGGCCGGCGGTGACAACACGCTCGAGGTGTTCGGCACGCACTACGCCAACAACCCCGACTACTCCGGCTTCTCCGGTGTGATCGTCGGCTCGATCTACACGATCCTCGCCTTCATCGGGTTCGAGGAGGCAGCGCCGATCGCGGAAGAGGCGCACGAGCCGCACCGGACCGTCAACCGGGCCATCATCTATTCCTGCCTGGGGATCGGCCTGTTCTACATCCTCAACACGTACGCGAGCACTATCACGTTCGGTCCAGCGCAGATGACCGGTTTCGTCGGTGCGGGGGACGGCAACCCGTGGCAGAACCTGCTGGCTCGTGACGCCTGGGGGACGGTCGGCTTCGTGCTGGTCTTCTTCGCGCTGATCAACTCCGTGATCGCCAATCAGAACGCTGCCAACAACTCGTCCACCCGCACGATGTTCTCGATGGGGCGGATCCGGCTGCTCCCGGCGCAGTTCGGCGCCTTGACCCGCGGTTCGCCGATGCTCGCGCTGATCGCCCAGCTCGTGGTGAGTATCGGCGTGGCGCTGTGGCTCGGCAAGCAGTACGACCCCTACACGGGCTTCGTCATCCTGGCCACGATCCTGGTGGACATCTTCGCGCCGATGTACATCCTGCTGAACATCGCCTGCATCGCGTACTTCTGGCGCTACCGCAGGGATGAGTTCAGTTGGTGGCTCCATGGGTTGGTTCCGGTCGCGGGAGCGATTGCGTTCATCCCGGCATTCTGTGCCGGTGCCGGGATTCCGGTCTTCAGCTTCATCACGGCGTTGCCGAAGCCCTTGTCGTACGCCGGTCCGGCAGCCGCGATCTGGATGGTGATCGGCCTGGTGTACCTCATCGTGCTCATGCTGAAACGTCCGGATCGGATCCTCGAGACCAGGCGAGTCTTCGCAGAGGAGGAGAACGGTGGAGGTTCTCAACTACCGGCCGGAGCCGGGTGAGTTCGCCTGGACCTTCGGCGGGGTGGCGCCGGTACGCCGAGTCCAGCCCGGCACGGTGCTCGAGCTGTGGACGGAGGACGCCTTCGGCGGCAACGTCCGAGGAGCTGACGACCTGGTGTCGCAGGTCATCGAGTTCCCGTTCGTCAACCCGGTGACCGGGCCGTTCTACGTGGAGGGCGCGGAGCCCGGCGACACGCTGGCCGCGCACTTCATCTCGATCGAGCCGTCTCGCGACTGGGCGGCGTCCTCGACCATCCCGCTGTTCGGCGCGCTCACCTCCACCCATGTCACGGCCACCTTGCAGGATCCACTTCCCGAGCGGATCTGGATGTATGACGTCGACCGCACCGGACGGACGGTGACGTTCAGAGCGAGCCGTGGTGATGCCGAGATCGTGATGCCGTTGGACCCGATGCACGGGACGGTGGGCGTGGCACCGGCCAGTTTCGAGGCGCGCTCGACGCTCGTGCCCGACATGCACGGCGGCAACATGGACACGCCGGAGATGCGCGCCGGCGTGACCTGCTACCTCGGCGTCAACGTCGAGGGCGCCCTGTTCGCGCTCGGCGACGGACACGATCGGCAGGGCGAAGGAGAGACCTGTGGAGTCGCGGTTGAGGCCGCGATGGACACGGTGGTCATCCTCGACCTGATCAAGGGTGTGCCGACGCCATGGCCGCGGCTCGAGAGCGACGGTTACCTGATGAGCACCGGCTCTGCCCGGCCGCTCGAAGACGCCTTTCGGATCGCCCAGCACGACCTCATCACGTGGATCGGGAGCGAGTGCGGCCTCGACCCATTGGACGGCTACCAGCTGGTCACCCAGGCGTCCGAGAGCCCGATCGCCAATGTCTGCGATCCCAACTACACGGTCGTCGCGAAGATCCAGAAGTCCTATCTGCCAAGCCACGACGCGTACGCGGGCATGCACACCCGGCTGCGCGAGATGAGTGCGGCGTACAAAGCCGAGCGGTAGGACGGGCCCGAGGTGGTTAGCGACGAAAGCCGCCTTCGGAGTTGAGCACCTGTCCGACCACCCATGCTCCTTCGTCGCTGACCAGCCAGGCGATCAACCGAGCGGGGTCGTCCGGCTGTCCGATTCGGTGCTGCGGAAAACTGTCGAGCAGCGCGGGTGGAGCGGCGTCGAGGTAGCCGGTGTTCACCGGGCCGGGGTTGATCGTGTTGAGCACAATCCCCTTGTCGACGAGCTCGTCCGCGACGGTCAGGGTCGCTCCGGCGAGCGCGGCCTTCGAGGTGGCGTATGCGAGGTTGTCGCTCATCGGTCCGAGCATCTGTCCCGAGGTCATCCAGATCACTCGTCCGCCCTGGCGGCCGTCGTGTTGGGCTACGAAGGCTTTGGTGAGCAACAGCGTTGAACGCGTGTTCACCGCCCAGTGCCGGTCCAGAGCCGCCGCATTGAGGTCGGCCAGCCCGACCGCATCACCGCCGTGAGCGTGGTTGCAGACGAGTATGTCCAGATGGCCGAGCATGCCATTCACAATCGGGATCAGCTCCTCGGCCGTCGCGGCGTCGCCGAGATCACCCGCCACGTCGACCAGGTCCGCGTCGTCGCGAAGCGAGCTGCGGAGCGCGGCCATGAGTTCGGCAAGACTGTCGGAATCGCCGTACTGCTCCGTGTCATGTGGCAGATGGTGATGCACCGCGAGGGACGCACCCATCGACGCAAGTCGAGATGCGATCGCGAATCCGATGCCGCGTCTGCGACTCACGCCTGTGACGAGCGCTGACCGACCTGTCAGAGGCAACGACATGGACGCGAGCGTACCGACGGACTTGGACACGTCCGCGCATCGGCAGTTTCAGGCACGCGTGCTCGGGGACACCTCGCGCACCATCACGCAGTTGCCCTGTCCCTTGGGCCGGTCGTAGGTGAAGCCTTCTCGCTCGTACATCGTGCGGGTGCCGTTGTAGAGGAACGACGAGTTCTTCTTGCGGACCCCGCCGGTGTCGTGCGGGTAGCCCTCGACCAGGCCGCCGCCGGCCTGCGCGATCAGCTTGACGGCTCCGCGCAGGGCGGTCGCCGCCAGGCTCTGACCGCGAAAGCCGCGCTCGACCAGGATGCAGGTGACCCGGTAGTCGGGCAGCCGCTCGGCCGTGGCCAGGTACTCCTTGCGGTGCTGGATGCCGGGCAGCTCCTCGGGTGATCCGTACTCCGCCCAGGCGACGGCCCGGTCGCCGTCGTAGACCAGCGCCGCGTGCGCGATCCCGTCGGCCACCAGACGTTGCTTGAGCGCCCGTCTCGCCTCACGGCTCTCGTCCTTCTCCGCGCAGTCGGGATGGAACTTCGTGCACCAGCAACCGGCGAACATGCCCCCATTCCGCTCAACGAGAGCGGCGAAGTCGCCGAACGTCTCCGGCGTGAGCGCCTTGATCGTGAAGTCGGACATGCCGGCAACCTAACCCGGATTGCGGACGTTCGGCGTCCGGTAACTCACGCTAGACACACAGTCATCGGCAGGACCGAGCACGATCGGGTATGGCGTACTTCTGGCCATCACGGCAGATCTGGCGATGACGTACTCAGGGTGCTTCGAGAACGAAGAAGAGAAAGCACACGAACGCCCTCCGATCTCCCAACTCGGGAGGTAGGAGTTCCCGCGGCGTATCGGTGGCGTACGGAGGCTCGCTGACCTCGCGGGCCTGGAACCCGGCATCGGTGAACGCATCGGTCATGGCGTGCAGTGGCCGGTGCCAGTAGGTCAGCGTTCCTTCCACCCCGGCGAACGTGAAGGTCTCGGAGTACTGGGTGACAGCGAAGTAGTCACGGTCCGGGTAGTTCACCAGGTAGGCGCTGGGGTGGGGCACCGACACGATGAGCCGTCCGCCGGGCCGCAGCACGCGACCCAGCTCCGTAAGTGGTGCCGCCCAGTCCTCCAGGTAGTGCAGGCACAGCGAGGCGACGACGGAATCGAAGGCGTCGTCGTCGAACGGCAGCGGTTCACCGAGGTCGGCGACGTGCAGGTCCGCGTCGGACCCCAGCCGCTGCCGGGCCAGGTCGATCATCGCCGCGCTCAGGTCGAAGCCGGTCACGATGGCTCCCCGGTCGCGCAGTGCCGCAGCCAGCGGACCTGAGCCGCAGCCGGCGTCCAGGACCCGCTGACCGTCGACGTCCTCGGTCAGGCTGATCATCGCCGGTCGCGCGTAATAGGCGTTCAGCAGGCTGGACTCGTTTTCACGCGAGTAGGAGGCCGCGAAGATGTCGTAATCGGTGGTCACTCCTGAGCCCTCCGGTGGAGATCTGTCGATCGGTCCGATCATCAACCTAGTGCCAAGAGTCGGTGGCGCGAGTGGTCTGCTGGGCATCCGCTGATCCGATCAGGAATCGAGAAGCAACACGGTGTGACCAGGCCTAGCCTTCTAGGTGCGGCTGGCAGCTCGCCGGTCAAGACCAGCGTCGAGAGGAAACCTGACAATGCCTGCGAAGAAGGCCAAGACCACGTCCGACGGTTTCAGCGCCGAGGAGCGCGCCGCCATGAAGGAGCGTGCCGCTGAGCTGCGCGCCGAGGGCAAGAAGGGCGCCAAGAAGGCCGAGGGCTTGCAGGCGGTCCTTGACGCGATCGCGAAGATGGCACCGGAGGATCGGGAGCTCGCCGAGCGAGTGCATGTCACGGTGACTGCCACCGCGCCCGACTTGTCGCCGAAGACCTGGTACGGGATGCCCTCCTACGCGAACGCGAACGGCAAGGTTGTCGTCTTCTTCCAGGACGCGGGCAAGTTCAACTATCGGTACTCGACCTTGGGCTTCCAGGACACTGCGAACCTCGACGACGGCGACCTGTGGCCGGTGTCGTACGCGCTCCAGAAGTGGAGCTCCGCGGTGGAGAAGAAGATCGTCGAGCTGGTGACGGCAGCGATCTCCTGACCGGATCCGCCACCACAACCCGGACCGCACGCCGAGGCGCCGCCACTGAGTGATGAGTTATCGCGTCCGCGGCCGTCACACCTACAACGGAACGTGACGAGACGGAAGGATGACGTGATGAGTGCGGACACGCGGCTGGAGGAGCTCGGCGTGAACGGTCTTGACGAGGTTGACGAGCCGGCGTTCTCGGGGCTGGCGGAGCGGCATCGGCGAGAGCTGCACGTGCACTGCTACCGGATGCTCGGGTCGTTCGAGGACGCCGAGGACACCGTGCAGGAGACGTTCCTCCGGGCCTGGCGGCGGCGCGAGACCTTCGAGGGACGGTCGACATTCCGGGCTTGGCTGTACCGGATCGCCACCAACGCCTGCCTGGACCTGCTCGACAAGCGCCGCCCGGAGCCCGCGACCGGCGGTGAGGTGCTGTGGCTGCAGCCCTACCCGGACCGGCTACTTGACGAGCTGGCTGCGGACGACGCGGACGAGCCGGAGACCGTCGCCGTCGCGCGGGAGACGATCGAGCTGGCGTACGTGGTCGCCGTCCAACACCTCGCCCCGCGCCCGCGGGCCGTGCTGATCCTGCGGGACGTACTCGGCTGGCCGGCGAAGGACGTCGCGGAGCTCCTCGGGGACTCGGTCAACTCGGTGAACAGCGCGCTGCAGCGGGCCCGCGCCGGCATGCGGGAGCACCTGCCGGCCGAGCGACAGGACTGGACCGGCGGCCAGGAGAACGCCGAGACGCGTGGGTTGGTGCGCCGCTACATGAACGCCGGCATGGCCACGGACATCGACCGGCTCGCCGAACTGCTGCGGGACGACGTCCGCTCCTCGATGCCGCCCACCCCGGGCCTCTACGTCGGCCGCGACGCCGTCGTGAACGACTGGCTCGAGAGCGGCTTCGAGGACATGGACGGCCTGCGCGCCGTCCTCACCTCCGCGAACCGGCAGCCCGCCGTCGCCTTCTACGACTGGCATAAGCAGGAGGGCGCCTACCTGCCACTGACGATCGACGTTCTGCGCGTCACCGGCGGAGCGATCACCGAGATTGTCACGTTCCACGATGACCAGTTCTCACGGCTCGGGCTGCCGGAGCGCCTTCCGGCGGACGACACCGAGTAGTCCGCCGCGGACGCTCCGAAGGATCGAGGAACGACATGAACAGCATGAATGACACCGGGGTCGTCGCAGGTCGGGCATCGGGCCAGACCCGCCAGACGCACCGACTCCGCGGGCTCGCCGTCACCGGCATCATCGCCGCCCTCGCAGCGGTGCTGGCCACCACCGTCGTCGCTGCCCTTGCCCAGGTGGTCGGCGTCGACTTCGAGATCCCCGATGGTGGCGAGACCATCCCGTTGTCCGGGATCGCCGTGATGACCGGCTTCTTCTCGGCTGTGGGCGTTGTCATTGCCGTCGCGCTTCTCCGGTGGAGCGCTCGCCCCGCCGAGCGATTCGTCTGGACGGCAGTGTCGCTGACCGCGATCTCGCTGGTCGCGCCGCTTCTCTCCGGGGCAGACACCGCCACCACTCTTGCCCTCATCGGACTCCACCTGGTCGCTGCGACGGTGATGATCCCGACCCTGGCGAGAAGCCTCCGCACCCGTACCGCCTGACGATCCCTTGCGGTGATGTACGCCGCCGCGATGAGTTTTCGTCCTGCCGGAAGTCCATCCCTGGGGAACGCACGATGGAGGTTCACAATGGATCGGATGGCGACGGTCGACGCGAATGGCGTCACGCTCGGGATCGAGCACTTCGGCGACCCGGCGGCGCCGCTCGTGCTGTGCGCTGGCGGCACGACCATGCTCTCTTGGCCCGACGCGCTCTGCGAGGCACTTGCGCGCGGGGGTCGTCACATCGTGCGCTACGACCTGCGCGATTCCGGTACGTCGCTCACCGCCGATCCCGAAGCGCCGGCGTACACGCTGCGTGATCTTGCCGCCGATGCTGCGGCACTCGCCAGCGAGCTCGATGATCGGCCGGCGCACCTGGCGGGCATCGGCGTCGGCGGGATGGTCGCCCAGGTCGCCGCGCTCGACCACCCGGAGGCGTTCTCGGCGCTCACCCTCGCCGGTACGCGGCCGGTCGCACCGGGTCCGGTCGACGAGGACCTGCCCGACCATGACGCGGCGACGATGAACCGGCTGTTCTCGCGCTCGATGCCCGACTGGTCCGACCGCGACGCGGTGGCGGAGTTCGCCGCTGGTGGCGCTGAGATCCTCGGCGACGACCCTGCCGCCGCCAGGGCGGTCGCCGAGCGCAAGTGGGATCGCACGCCGGGCACACTGCCCGCGGTGCAGATGGCCAATCAGCTAGGCCTGGTGTTCGCCAGGCTCGATTGCAAGCCGCGCTGGCGCGAGCGGCTGGCCGAGCTCGCGATGCCGGCGCTGGTGGTGCACGGTCGTTGCGACCCGTTCTTCCCGGTCGGCAACGGCGAAGCGCTCGCACGCGAGATTCCCGGTGCGCGGCTGCTCGTGCTCGACGGGGCATCGACGGCGATCCCAGAGGCGGCTGCCGGTGAGGTCGCGACGGCGATGCTCGTCCTCTAGCCACTCACGATCCCCTGTCAGGACTCGTCGGGCGTACGGTGCTGTACGGCGCGCACGAGTGCGTTGGGAGGGGGAGCAATGAGCCAGCCTTCACCGAGCGAGCCGATCGGCTCCATCGGATGGACCGAACGCACCGGCGGAGTTCTCACGACGCGGGAACGAATCTCGCTCGCGAGGCCGCTGCTCCGGAGTGAACTGCAGATCGTCTACGGCATGGTCGCGATGGCGCTCCGGCTGCACTCCGGCCGGCGCCGCGATCTCGACCCGGCGGTCCTCCGGCCGCCGGACTCGCTGCTCGCCAAGGATGCCGAATCGGCGGCCCGGGACGGGTTGTCACCGGCGCTTCTCAACCACTCGCGCCGCGCGTACGCCTGGGGTGCCGCACTCGCGGCACTCGACGGGATCACGTTCGACCGGGAGCTGCTCTACGTGGCCGCGATGTTCCACGACACCGGGCTCCCCAGCCCGGTGCCGCAGGTCGACTTCACGGTGCACAGCGCTGGGTTGGCACGTGCCTTCGCCGACGACCACGGGGTGCTCGCGAGCGACCGGGAAGTCATCGCGAATGCGATCGCGATGCACTACACCCCCGGCGTCGGTCTCGACAGTGGTCCCGAGGCGTTCCTGCTCTCAGCAGGCGCAGGGGTCGACGTCTTCGGACTTCGTAGTGACCACGTCCCCGACGCCATTCGCCGGCACGTCGTGGCGCAGTACCCACGCAGCGGCTTCAAGCGCGAGTTCGCCCGCCTGTTCCGGGCCGAGGCCAAACAGGTTCCTCATGGCCGAGCGTGGTACCTGCACCGCTTCGCCGCCAGTGACGCGACCATCCGGCTGGCGCCGTTCCGAGGCTGACCAGACAGCGATGAGTTTCGCGGTTGTCCCAGGTCTGTATCCACGAACCCGATCGACGCAAGCGAGGAGACCATCATGACCGCCACCTACACCTTTGACGTCTTCTCCAGCCTCGACGGCTACGGCGGCGTCAGCAGCGGCGACTGGGGCGGCTACTGGGGCAAACAGGGCCCCGAACTGCTCGACCACCGCCTCGCCTTGTACGACACGGCTCAGCGGATGGTCTTCGGGGCCAACACCTATCGGGCGTTCGCGCAGCTCCTGGCGTCGGGCACCGAGGAGACGGTGCACGACCAATGGGTCACCCGGATGAGGAGCCTGCCGGCGACGGTGGTGTCGTCCACCCTGGACGGCACCCTCGACTGGCCGGACGCGACCGTCGTGAGCGGTGACGCCGTCGACGTCGTGGCCAGGCTCAAGGAGGAGTCCGACGTGCCGCTGCGCTCGCACGGCAGCCTGTCGATGAACCGGGCGCTGATGGCTGCCGGCCTGGTCGACCGCGTCCAGGTGACGCTGTTCCCGGTGATCACCGGCCAGACCGGCGATGACCCGATCTTCCAGGGTGTGGCCGACTTCGACCTCGAGCTGCTTGAGACTCGGACGCTCGACGGTCACATCCAAGAGCTGATCTACCGGCCGACCCTCCACTGACCTCCTTCGGGACAGGATCACCTGGTCTCGACGTTCGCAACCTCACCTGACTGCTGACCTATCACCCTCCGGATGTGCTCGGCCAGTTCGTGCACGGGGGCAGGCCGACCTGCTGGCCCTTGTCGATCGTGACGTTCAACTGGTGGGTGCCGTCGTTCGGCGTCTGACACGTGAGTGTCCAACTCTCATCGAGGAACCCGTTGGGTCCGGTGTGCTCGCCATCTGCCCGGAACGCAGGCGTCGGGCGCAGCGACGGGTTGACTGCCGCTGTGAAGTGACCGTTGTCCGGGACAACCAGTGTGGACTCGAGATCCGTGGGGATTGCCTGCGGCGGGTTGGTCGTGGCAGGCGTGGTGTTCTGGAGGATCGGAGCGGTGTACAGGTCGAAGTGCTTCTCGATCGTCACGGTGCTGCCGGACGGAGCGTTCGCACGGATGACGGAGTGGCCCTGCGCGAGGCTGGCGTACACGAGTGACAGCCAGAACATGTTGCGGGCGGGATGGCCGCCGTACGTCGCGGTCTGCGCCGGAGTCGAGGTGGGGCCGGGTGTGCCGGTGTAGTCGGCTGCGGTGCAGTTCAGGAAATTGTCCGTGACGCGGCCGCAACCGGTGCCCGAGCCGCCGGAGTGCTCGAGCGTGAAGGCGAGACCGCGGGTCGCGTAGTAGGACCAGTCGATCGTCTCGCCGGCGGACTCGAAATCGAGCGCCGACTGCTTGATGTTCGTGTAGCCCCGGTCGGTCGCCTCGCCGAGCGCCTGCGCGAGGTCGGCGTAGCCGTTGTTGAGGTCGGGGGTGTCACCGGCCGCAAGGTCTAGCGGCGGGAAGAAGATCGCGTGCTCGTTGGTGTGGCCGGTCGTCAGCATGACGACCTGGTTGTGCTCCACGATGTCGATGATGTTTTTGACCTCGGGCTCCGAGCCCGGGCCGGACCCACGGTGCCCGAACGTGACGGCGATGTTCGAGCCCCAGCCGTACGGGTAGTTCCGGTTCAGATCGACGCCGAGCGCGTTGGACGTCGGACACGTGGCCGGCGGAGTCGCGCCGGCGCAGTTGTAGCGGCGTTGGTGCACGAGGCCGTCGGGGCTGACCAGCGGCATGTCGATCAGGCGTACGTGATCGAAGAGCGCTCGTACGGCGGGATTCGTCTTGGCCTGCTGGACGACGTCGTAGGCGAAGTCCAAGGCCTCCTCGCCGGACGGTGTCTCGAGGCCATGAATGGAGGCCATGGCGAAGTAGACCGGCTTGCCGTCCTGGGCGGTGACGTCGTTGGTGATCTCCAGGTACTTGATCTCGCGACCCTCGATGCTTCGGAAGGGCGCGGTCTTGATCTCCACGAAGTCGGGGTTCGCCGCCGCGAGCGCCTGCATCTCGTTGTTGTAGTCGTCGTAGGTGCGGTAGCTGACCCGGCCGCTCGGCATCGCGGTCAGCTGCTTGAGCCGGAGGCCGTGCAGCTTGCCGACGACCGCCTGCACGGTCGGATCCGTGCCCTGTCCAGCGGAGTCCGTGCCCTGTGCCGCGACATGGCTGGGTGGCGCAGCGACGGTCGGACTGGTCATCGCGAGCGCGGACAGGACGCAGGAGAGTGCCCCAAGCCCGGCCGTTGTCCTGATCAGATATCGACGACGCTTCGAACGCGACACGAGTCCAGACGGTGTGTTCTGTGTAGCGGGCACGACAGATCAACCTCCCGCAGGTGGGGATTCCTGACCGAACCAATCCACTGAAACGCTGCGGAGCCCAGCCGTCACCGGACACATGCACGAAATCGGCGCCACCCTGTCGGACATCTGTTCGGGCCGCCCGGTGCTCGATGGGCCTTGCACCGGTGGCACGCGGGGGAGTTAGATGAGCGCCACTTCCGACTCCCGCCCCTCCGACAGGAGATTGCGATGTTCGCGATCCTCGCCGCAGGAATCTTTGCGTTGTCGCTCATCTTGGACTGGGCCGACACCAAGGTCAGCGACGCGTTCACCCCACAGACGCTCTTGACGGCAGGACTGCTCTGCCTAGCACTCCATCTGGCCGGTGTCGGTACCTCCACCAAGTGGCTCGGGCGGCGCCGAAGCTGGAGCCGATGACCGGCCCTATTCGTCCAGCCGGCGTTCGTAGAAGACCTTCGAGTCGTCTCGCTTGACCTCGGACAGGCCGGCGTTGATCAGGACGTGCTGGGAAGCGATGTTGTCCGTGTCGGTGTCAGCCGCGGCGATGCGCGCACCGTGACGTGTCGCGAAGTCGAGCGCGGCCTGGACCGCCTCGGTTGCGAGGCCGTCGCCTCGGGCACTGGGGACCAGGCCGTAGCCAAACTCGATCCGCCCGTCCTCGCCGGGTGGGCCGAAGAAGCCGAAGCCGCCGACGGCCAGCCCATCTGAGCGTCGTCGCAGCAGATACAGCGTGAACGCCGGATCGGCTTCCTTGGAATCGGCCAGGCCCTGCAGCGGATCCAGCTCGTCGGCGAACGGGTACTCCGGGTGCCAGTGGTCGTCGGGGCGCTCGTCGCGGTCCACGATTCGTCGAGCAAGGGCGGGAGAGATCGGCTCCAGGCTGATTCGGGACGTGCTGATCACCATGCCGCCATCATCACGCCATGCTGCTGCCGGCCGCGATCGGGATCCGCTCCGGCTTCACCAGGTGAGCTCGATCTCCAGCTCGCTCTCGTCGTCTCCGATCTCGACCTCGATCTTCAGGTTGACCTCGTCGGGGATGCGCACGGTGATGTGACCGCTCTCGCGCTCGAACTGGACATCGTTGTTGCGAGCGAGCGCGTCGGCAAGGGCATGGAGCCGGGCCGCAGCCTCCTCGCGGCGAAGGCGCCGGGTCTCATCGATCTCGAACAGGTCCATGTCGTCTCCTCGGGACGTGCATTCGAAGCCTGGCATGAACCGTACTGACGCCTGGCATGTGGCGCAGCAACACGTACGCCGGTTGCGCGGCGCCACCGGTTGGGACTGGGAGACTGGGTGACCGTGACCGAATCGCTCAGCCCCACCGACATCGCCTCATTGTGGTGCCCGAACGACGTCCGGATCGCCTCGGACGGCCGACATGTCGCCTGGTCCGCCAGCGTTCTGGGCGCCGAGGGAGAACACGACGAGAGCGGCCTGTGGGTCGCTGCTCTCGACGACGACGGGTCGGCCCGACGGTGGACGCACGCCGCGAACGACACGACGCCCCGCTGGGCTCCCGACAGCCGGCGCCTGGCGTTCTGCTCCGACCGCAAGGAGCGTGGCACGGCCGGGTTGTACGTCCTGGACGTCGGTGGTGGAGAGGCCGAGCCGCTGGTCGTACGCAAGCGGGACGTCACCGCGCCGGCCTGGTCGCCGGACGGTGAGTCGATCGTGTTCCTGGCTGCCGACGAGCCGGACGAGGAGGACGAGCGCCGGGAGAAGGAACGCGACGACGCCGACGTCTACGGTGATCGCTGGCCCTTCCAGCGCCTGCACCGGGTCTCGGTCGCGACCGGCGAGGCCGAGATGCTGTGGGATCCCGACCTGCACGTGACCGAGGTGGCCTGGTCGCCGGACGGCACTCGGCTCGCGGTGCTGACCCAAGACACTCCGCAGATCGACGACGGCTGGAGTGCGAGCATCTGGGTGGTGAGCGCGGACGGCGCCGATGCGTGGCGGCTGTGTCCGACGCCCTGGCAGCCCGAGGACCTGGCCTGGACCCGCGACGGCACACGGCTGGTCTATGTCACGACGCATCGGCCGCGGGCGACGTCGGGGTGGACGGTGTGGGCGGTCGGCGTCGAGGAGGGCGCCGAGCCGGTGGTCATCGGCCCGCAGCGTGATGAGCCGCGCTGCGGCGTCGGGGTACGCGTGGTGCCGGACGACGACCGGGTGGTGATCTGCGTCGCCGACGGCCTGGGCACCCGCCTGGAGTGGTGCGACCCGGCCGACGGGTCGCGCGAGACGATCTGGGACTCGCCGGGTGACATCGACGCCTACGACGTCGGATCGGGCGGCGTGGTCGCGGCTGTCGCGCATCGGCTGGACCGCTGGCCCGAGGTGTGGGCCGGCCCGATCGACCGGTTGCGGCCGCGGTCGAACCACGGGACTCCGCTGGATGGCAAGGCGCTCGGCAGGGTCGAGGACTTCACGTACACCGCGGCCGACGGGCGCGAGCTCGACGGGATTCTGATCCGGCCGCCAGCGCCGCCGGACGGGCCGGCGCCGACGATCGTGTTGCCGCACGGTGGGCCGTACGGACGATCCGGGCGTTCGCTGCAGATCTGGTCACTCAACTGGGGACAACTGCTGGCGACGGCCGGCTACGTCATCCTGAAGCCCAACTACCGCGGTGGACTCGGGCACGGCGACGAGTTCGCCGCCCTGGCCGAGGGAGACATGGGCGGTGACGAGTTCGGCGACGTGCTCGCGGCCGTTGACGCGGCGGTCGAGCGCGGCATCGCCGACCCGGATCGGCTGGGCATCGGCGGTTGGAGCCAGGGCGGTTTCCTCACTGCCTGGGCAGTGACCCAGACCGACCGGTTCGCCGCAGCTGTGATGGGCGCCGGGGTCAGCGACTGGAACATGATGGCGCTGACCAGCGATCTGCCGACGTTCGAAGGACAGCTTGGCGGCAGCCTGCCGTGGGACGGGCCAGGCCCCCATCGGGCCGTCGAGCGCTCACCGATCTCCTACGCGGCGCAATGCACCACGCCGCTGCTGATCCTGCACGGGCAGCAGGACGAGCGGGTGCCGGTCAGCCAGGCGATCGGGTTCCACCGGGCATTACGAGACCGTGACGTGCCGGTCGAGTTGGTGACCTATCCACGGGAGCCGCACGGCATCAAGGAGCGTCGCCACCAAGAGGATCTGATGCGCCGCGTACTCGAGTTCTTCGACCGCTGGCTACCCGCCGTCGACGCGGGGTCATGAGGGCGGCGAGACACGAGATACTCGGCCCGTGAGGGCGAGTGGGGTGGTACGGACCTGGCGGGCCGAAGACGGCTGGGGAGTGATCGACTCCCCGGACACCCCGGGCGGGTGCTGGGCATCCTTCGTGTCCGTTCTGGTGCCCGGCCATCGAGCCTTGGTGGCAGGTCAGTCGGTGGAGTTCGACTACGAATCGGCTGAGCAGGACGGCTTCAGCTTCCGAGCGATCGAGGTGTGGCCCGAGGGACAGGAGCCGGACGGAAGCAGGCGCGAAGTTATGGGTGGCGCGTCCGACGCCTATCGATCCAGCCGGACCGTCACATTCGATCAGCCGGACGAACCCGGGCGCGCTTGAGACCGTCCGTGGTTGGTCTGGTTGTGGCCCGGTCTACGGCTGCGGCACCAGGTCGAGCTGGTACCAGGTGCCCGCCTTGCCGCCGAGGTCGGACGGGTCCGCCGGGCCGACCGGGACGAACCCGGCCTTGGTCAGCACCCGCTGGGACGCGACATTGTGGTGGGAAGTGGCCGCCCGCAGCGCGTGCAGCCCGTGCCGCTCCGCCGCCAGCCGGCAGAGCTCCCGTACGCCCGCGGTTGCCACGCCGCGGCCGGCGACCTGCTGCGCGACCCGGTAGCCGAGCTCAGCAGTGCCGTCCTCGATGCGGTACAGGTTGAACCGGCCCAGAACCGAGCCATCTTCGGCAACGAGCACGTAGTAGGCGCCGATGCCGGCCGCTTGCTCAGCCATCATGTCGCCGTAACCGTCGGCGAACTCGTCGAAGAACTCGTCACCGCGGTCGGAGACCGAGGCGGCGAAGTAGTCGCGGTTCCCCACCTCGAACGCCAGGACCGCCGAAGCATGGCCGGCATCCAGCCGCTCCAGCTCGGGCACCGCCCGACTCTAGCCGGATGACCCGCCGGCCCGTGACAGGGTTGCTGCCATGGCAGTTCCAGCTCGGTACCTCGGGGTCGTGCTCGAGACGGATCGCCTGCTGCTCCGGCCTTGGCGGGTCTCCGAGGCTGCTATCCAGCGTGAGCTGTGGACCGAGCGTGACCCGCGGGTGCCGCCGCACCGCCGAATCGACGCGGATGGGCACCCCACGCTCGCGGACATCGAGGAGGGGATCCGCTCCGCCCCGCCGTCGTCGTCGATCGGGTTGCTGGCGGTCGAGCGGAAAGCAGCTGGTGACGTCATCGGCTACTGCGGGCTGGTCGACAGCGGGCGAGGAGCGGAACGGGAGCCGGAGCTGGCCTTCGAGCTGCTCCGTCGGGTCTGGGGTCAGGGCTACGCGACCGAGGCCTCGTGGGCGGTGCTCGACTGGGCGAGATCGGCCGGTTACGAGCGGCTGTGGGCCACGGTCTGGGACTGGAACGCCGCGTCTCGCCGGGTGCTCGCGAAGGTCGGATTCACCGAGACGGACCGCAAGGAAGTGGATCCGATCCGCGGGACCACCCTGTTCGCCACGAGACGACTCTGACCGTCGCACCAGATCCAGAGGCATGCCGACGCAACAGACGGGTACGGAGAACGCGTCCGCACTGGAGGCGCGCATGATCGACCATGGGCAGCACGAGAGCCTGGGGTATCTGGAGTTGGGGCGGCTGCCGTATTGGTCGAGACGACGGGCCCGGCGACAGCTCGCCGAGTTCTTGGCCCAGGTAGACGTGAAGGCCGACGTGCAGCTGCGCTGGGTGCGGACCCCGCCGTCCGATCTGCGGTCGTTGGCCGATCAGCTCGGAGCCGAGGCAGACCGGCTGTACGGGCTCGACGATCCTATCGCCGTGGTCTTCGAGGCATGGGCGGAGTCGGCTCGACTGGCCGACCGGGTCTGGAAGATGGAGCCCGAGAACATCACGTAGCGGGCCGACCAGAGCGCGGAGTCTGACCTAGCCGCGGTTGATGTTGTGGGACAGCCTGTGCGCACCGACATCGTGGTGGTCCATGTGGTCCATGTGCTCATGGGGTCCGTCGTCCTCGGAGGTGGCTCCGTGGTCGCCCTCCGATGAGTCGGCCAGGGCCCATGATGTTGCTCCGACCGTGGCGAAGCAGGCGAGCACGAAGACGGCGGTGATCGACCGCGCAGTGAGCCCTGCCAGTCGACCCACTGCCAACATCGCGAGGCAGCCGACCACCAGAAGTCCCTCTGCCGCGGTTGCCACGACGTCGATGAGTTCGGCAGGCTCGGTCTCGCCGGCTTCCGGACCGATGGGGAGTCCCAGGGTTCTCGACCACAGCCAGATCACCAGGACTGCTCCATTGGCGATCGCGCAGAACAGCAGCAGCGAGCGGGATGGGCGTACGACGATCAGGACCGCCCAGGCCGCCTGGAACCAGGCAAGGACGAGAAAGAACGCTCCGAAGGCCCAATACTCCGCGAAGTGCTCCCCGATCACGGCGAAATGGATGGCGGCTGCTGCTCCGGAGAGTACACAGAGCGTCGCCACCGCTCCGTCGGGCAAGGCGCGCTGCTCGGATATGGGAGCCACTGTGGTTTCACTCCTCGTAGGCGCTGATCCTCAGACCAGCAGTGCGGCCCTTGCGGCCGCGCCGGTCGGCGACCTCGCATCGGTCGTACGTCGGTCGATGCGAGGTCGCCGATGTCAGCTAGGACAGCCGGTCCTGCATCTGCTGCATCATGTCGATCTGGACGGTCTGCACCGACAGCATGTCGAGCGCCCACTCCTGCATTTGCGGGTCGCTGCCGTTGGTGATGACGTCCAGCAACATGTTGATCGCACCTTGGTGGTGCTTGATCATCAACTGGAGGAACAGCACGTCGGCGGCCGTGCCGTGAGCCGAGCTGAGGTCCTCCAGCTCGGCTGGCGTGGCCATGCCCATCGCCTCCACCATCTCTGGATCCTGCAGCATTTCCTGGTAGGCCTCCTCGGCGTTCGTGACCTCGAGGCCGTTCGAGCCCTGCCATCCCTGCATCATCAGGATCTCGCCGTGCTGCTCTACCTCGATCCGCTCGGCCAACGCACGTACCTCTGCGTCCGAGCCCCCGTCCTCGACCAGACCGCTCAGGACGAGCGCCTGGAAGTGGTGCGGGATCATCATCATGACGAAATCGGCGTCAGCCGAGTTCACCGCGGCCTGCATAGCGGTCACGGACGCCTGGGTGGCGCCTGACGACGCTGCGCCAGACGATGCCGCCGAAGTGGCGGATGCGGTCGCCGCGCCACCCAGGAGGCACGCCGCCGTCAGGGCGGCGCCGGTTGCTTGTCGAAGCCCCATGGTGTGCCTGTCCTTCCTGCTCGCCGCGTGACGGGTCTGCCGATACGGCGGGCTTGACGATGGGGTGGAACGGTGGCCCCGACATGAGTCGCCGGGGCCACCGTGTTCAGGTCAGTTCCATCCCTGGTGGAGGCTGTACTGGGTCTGTGCGTTGAAGAAGTGCTGGTGGACCCGGTTGGCGCTGGCCAGGTTTCCTCCGCCCTCAAGCCTCAGAACGTCCAGTCCCTTGGTGATGTCGCTGGAGTAGATGTAGCCGTTGTAGTAGTACGCCGACCAGGAGCCGCCGAGTACCAACTGCTCGTTGGAGATGGGGCCACGCTCGAAGTACCCGATCTCCTGGGGGTTCTCAGGATCGGTGAACTCCCAGATGGAGACGCCGCCCTGGTACCAGGACTGCACCATGATGTCGCGGCCCTTGACCGGGACCAGCGATCCGTTGTGCGCAACACAGTTCTCGGTGTTCTGCTGGAAGCGCGGGATCTTGAAGTAGCTGCGGAAGACCAGGTGACGGTCGTCGCCCGAACCGGCGATGTCGAAGATCGCGTCTGCTCCGTGCTCCGGACCGGTCGCCTCGTTGCACGTCGGTGCGCCACCTCCGCCGAGCTCATCGGTGAAGATCACGCGGTTCCCGTCGTTGGTGAACGTCGCCGAGTGCCAGAACGCGAAGTTGGGGTCGGACACCGAGCTGATCACGTACGGGTTCTCGGGATCCGAGATGTCGATCAAAGCGCCCTCACCCATGCACGCGCCGGCGGCCAGATCCTTCTCGGGGAAGACGGTGATGTCGTGGCAGCCCTGGGTGCGAGTCGTCGCCCCGCCCGCCGGGAAGAGGACCGGCTCGTTGACCACGGACGCGGACGCCGGGTCATCCAGCGGCACCTTCACGATGGAGATCTTGTCGTGCGGGGGCTGGCAGTTCGGGAAGGCCGCGTTGGGGCTGTAGGAGGAGATGTAGAGGTAGACCACATCGCCACTGGGGCCCGGCACCATCGTGTTGGTGTGGGATCCGCAGTCGGTCTGCACCGACTTGACGTACACCGGGTTGGTCTTGTCGCTGACGTCGAAGATGCGGATGCCTTCCCACGCGGTCGGGTTGACCGGTGAGGAGGGCGTGCTGTGGCAGCTGTCGTCCGACTGCGGAGCGTCGACCGACATGAACACCAGCGATCCGTCCTGGCTGACGCTGGGGTCGCCCTGGCTCCCAGGACAGCTGACCTGGGACACCAGCTGTGGGTTCTCGGGATCCTCGATGTTGTAGAAGTTCAGACCACCGTAGGAGCCCTGGATGGCCCAGTTGTGCCAGAACGCCAGGTCACTGTGGAAGAACCCGTTGTTCGGGCCCTGCCTCGGGATGTTGGCGACATGGCGGATGTTCGCGCTGTGCGATATCTCGTCCACGGCGAGCTCGTCCGGCTGCGCCGAGGACGGGCTGACCAGCGCTAGCGCCACGAGGGCGATGCTGGCCGCGCCGAGCATGGCGGCCATCAGTCCGCGACGCGATTTACGTTCGAGAGAGTCGAATCTCACAGACAACCTCCTTAGTACGCCGGGGCCGCGGGCACGGTCCCGGAGATCTTCGCTACGCGGCACGGTCGATCGGCGTCAGTCCCTTCGAGTCCAGTGGCCGGTCGGGCCTCATCACATCGGTCATGACGACCTCGACCCGTGCGTCAACAGCGGCGGCACGACGGCATGCGGAAGAGTCCAGCGGGTCATGGGATCCCTTACGGCATAGAGAACTGGCGGAGACCAGGCTGTTGACAGTGGTCTGAAATCGTCAGCGAGTGAGCTCACCCTCCACCGACGCCGCCTTCGACGGGTCCGCCCCGATCGTGGCGGTGATCGTCACCTACGCGCGGACTCAGAGGCGCCGTTATCGGCCGATCGTAGGTGCCTGCTCGACCGGTGGTCACCCGACACCTGTACAGAGTTCGAGCCGGTGATCGGGACATCTGTAGACAATGGGGTGAGAACACAACTCCGACAGCGAAATCAAGCGTGCCCTTCGGCCGAAAAGCCAGTCCTGTATTTCAAGCTGCTTCCCAGTGGGTGCCTTTCGCTCAGCATCGCCGGGTTCGCAGGCTTGTTGATAGCAAAGGGCTTGTGGTATCGAGCGCCGTCAACTGGGCTGTGCCTCCGACGTCGACGAGCCCGGAAGACTGATCTTTCAATCAAGCAGCGACGATGGGAAGACAATCTGTGGATGAGTTTGCCGAGTAGCTGACCACAGAAGGAAAGAGGAGCGCAGGTCAAACGCGCAGGTGCCGAATTCAGTAAAGGATATAACCCCTGGTCAGAAAGCCACAAAGCGAAACGCAGCCGGAGACCCGATCTTGTGTCAGCGCGTTCGCAGTGGACTTCCTCGCCTAGCCGCTCAGATCGGTCAACGGCGCACCCGATAACGCAGGTGAAGCACCCGGTTGCCCTGAATCACCACGTCAGGATCGTCCAGCAGGTGCTGCGCGCGGACCGACCCGAAGTAGCGCTTGCCGGACCCGAACACGACGGGTACGACGTCCATGCGCACCTCGTCGACCAGGCCCGCGGCAAGCACCTGGCCACCGACGTCGCCGGCGGCGACCTCGACCATGCGGTCACCCGCAAGCTCCTGCGCTTTGGCCACGGCTGCCTCGACGCCGTCGACGAAGTGAAACGGCGCCTCGGGGTCCCAGCCCTCTGGCTTCGGCCGGTGCGTCACGACGACCACGTGGTCGACCCCGCCTGGAGGCTTTCCGTCCCAGCCGTCGGTCATGTCGAAGACGTGGCGGCCCGCGATTGTCGCCCCGATCTGGTCCCAGTACGGCCGGGTGTAGTCGTAGGACGCCTGCGACACCTTCAGCACGCCGCTCTCGTCCAACGGGACGTCACCGCTGGTCAGCCAGTCGAACAGGGGTCCGGGCTGGTCCTTCTCGTCCGCGACGAAGCCGTCCACCGACACCGAGCTGTACATGACCACCTTGCCCACGGGGCTCTCCTCTGCCTTGGGGTGCCCCAAACTAGCGAGTCGTCAGCCGTCGCTCTTGTAAGAAATCAATCGGCCGGCAGCGGCCAGCCGTCCAGCGCGTGGCCGGGATGTTCGCGCAGGAACCGCCGCCGAACTTCGGCGTACCGGGTCGGCGTGAGCCCGGTGAACGCCCGGAACTCGTGGCTGAAGTGGGCTTGGTCGAAGTAGCCTGCGCCACCGGCAACGTCGCCCCAGTCGATCGGTTCGGCGAAGTTGATGGCCAACACGGTGGCGGCGAAGCGGTGGGAGCGGGCCAGCCGCTTCGGCGTGACGCCGATGAGCTCCTTGAACCGCTGTGCCAGATGAGTGCTGCTGACACCGGCTGCCACTCTGAGGTCGCCGATCGCCACCGCCCCGCTGGTCGCCGCGATGACGCTGCTCGTATGGCGGACCAGGCCCAGGCCGGCGGTCTCGCACAGCCGTCGCATCAGCTCCTCCTCGAGCAGCGTCAGCATCTCGTGCGGTCCGTCCGCCGTGGCCAGCCGGTCTCGCAACTCAGCGACGGCGGGCCGCCCCCAAACCTGCTCTACCGTCACCGGCCGGTCACACAGCTCGGCCGCGGGCATCGGAAGGAACGGCGCCAGCCCCCACGGCTTGAAATGCACGCCGACGGACCGGGTCCGGAGTGGGTAGCCGAACTCCCACGCGCGGGTGGGCATGGTGACCACGCAGCCGTCGGCGTACTCGGCCATCTCGATGTCGGTGCCGGTGCGGATGAGAAACGGCGCCCCGAGGTTGACGATGAGCAGCGCCGCCGGTGCCGTCGGCAGCGTCAGCCGGGCGTACGGCGGCGCACCCTCCAGGTAGTAGAGGTCGTCGATCAGCCCGTCCAGCGGCGGTCGCGGCACTCTGGACACATACTCCATGCCCACAGCATCGCCGATGCCCCGCCGGCATCGCGCGCCTTGATGGTTCGGCCGCGCTCGCGTCTGACTTGGTGCGCCCGGCAGGATTCGAACCTGCGACCGGTGGATTAGAAGAGCCCTGCTCGCAGTACATTCTGGCCGACTTCAGGCGACGATAGTCGTCCTCGACGCCTCTGGGACCACTTCAGGAACGTTGGTTGACGCCATTTCATGTCACGAACCATGTCACGCGCCAACGGGGTCGGGGCTCACGACGCGGCGCATTGCCGCTAGTGGCTCGACCGCCGGATCGATGGACTGTCCAGTCATGATCTCCGTGGCTCTGGCCGGAGGCCGCGCACCAGTATCCCGGGGCCGACGTGGTCGACCCAGGTCCATTCGCAGTGATATGACACAGGTCGAGCGGTGCTCGATCGGCGGCATATCGGTGCGATTCCGGCTCAGTTCTGAGCGGGCTGGCACGTCCCTGTTCGGTTCAGAACGAGTGGGCGCTGAGGCCAGACACCTCGTCCCGACCGCCGCCCTGGTTGCCCGGGCCGATCCTCAACCCGTCGTAGAGGTCATACGACCGGATGAAGTTCAGATCCTGGCCTATTGCCGAGGTGGAGTAGGTCGCCGCGAGGTCGAGCTTGCCGTAGTACGGGCCCCCAGCCGGGTTCTCGAGTGGGACGCAGTAATCCGCGGGGCAACTCAGTTCGGCAGATCCGGTCGTGACGGCGAGTCGACTCGCGGATGCTTGGTCAGTAGCAGCCGTTCAGTTCCAGGGTGTCGAGCATCGCCCAGCACGAGGCCAGGTAGCCGTTGTCGCAGTAGGCGTTGAATATGGTCCAGCCGTCGTCACAGACACTGGCATTGGCGGGTCCGGTAGGGATCGCGAGAAGACCGGCTGTCGCCGCGGCCGTCGTCGCGCCCATGATCGCGAGCCTCACGGAGAGTTTGTTGGTCATGGCGTCCTCCTTGGTTTGCTCCGAGGCGGCCTCGACCACGCTGAAGGCCAAGACGCGCACCTTGCGCACAGAGTTCGGATCGCGCGTGGTGTCGGATTGGTCGCACGCCCACGCTGGCCAGGCGGGCAGGGTCAGCGAGTCTCCGCTCGCGACGGATTGGTTCTAGGCTGCGGTCATGGAGCGCATCCCTTTCACCGCTGCCACGGAGTCCGGTGAGCTTTCGGGTTGGGTCAGCGGCGAGGGGCCGCGGGTGCTGGCGATCCACGGCGGTCCGGGCATGAGCTACGACTATCTCGACGATGCTGTGGCAGAGCTCGCCACCCGGTACCGGGTGGCGACCTTCCAGCAACGGGGTCTTGGGCCGTCGACCGAGCAGGGTGAGTTCACGATCGCTGAGGCGGTGGCCGACATTGCCGCCGTGCTGGTCGGACTGGGGTGGGACACCGCCTACCTGGTCGGGCATTCGTGGGGAGGTCATCTGGTGTTCCACGCTGCGGCCAGCATCCCCGACAGGCTCGCTGGCGTGTTATCCGTCGACCCGCTTGGCGCGGTCGGCGACGGTGGAATGCAGGCATTCGAGGCCGAGATGCTCGCGCGAGTACCCGAGGCGGCGCGTGATCGGGCCCGTGAGCTGGACGAGAAGGAGACCGCCGGCGAGGCGACGCCGGAGGAGCAGCTTGAGGCCTTCACTTTGTTTTGGGGTTCGTACTTCGCCGATCCGCTCACTGCTCCGCCGATGCCGCGTGTGGAGTTCTGCCAGCCAGCCGGCGAGGGGTTGTGGGCCGATCTGACCGCCCGCCTGCCCGAGCTCGCGTCGTCGCTCGCCTCGATCAGAGTCCGGTTCGGTGTGCTCGTCGGTGAGCTGAGCCCGATGCCGCCCAGCGCCGGCACCGAGACCGCCGGTCTCATCCCTGGCGCCTGGTCGCACGTCGAGCCAGGAGCGGGCCACTTCGTCTGGTACGAAGCGCCGGGCTGCCTGCTTGCTGCGATGGACCGCCTCGTCGTGGACGACACCTGACACCAACCGCTGCTCGCGGCATGACGCTGGTCGACGGACGCGCCAATCGCGGTCGCCGTGCGCGAACCAGGGTCAACTTTCCGTCCGGGGCAAGGTCCCTGGACCCCACGCCTAGCTAGGAGCCGTATTCGTCCTTCTGGCCGATCGGGATGATGACCTCGTTATCAGCGCGGGCCGCTCACGTTGAGGGCACGCGGCTCGGTCGAGGGCCGCGGGCGGTTTCGAGAACGGTCGCGATGGGCACCTCCGGGTCCACGATGTAGCTGCCGGAGATCATCGACGTGCTGCCGCGGTTCGTGTCGGATTCGTGCACCTGAGGCTCGACCGAGTGCACGCCGAAGCCGAGGACGGCGTCCTAGCCGCCGCTCGGGTTGCCGACAGCGGGCTTGGGGTCGGTCCGGGAGGTCAAAAGTTGATGCCGTCGAACGTCGCGCCGAGGTCGACGAAGAACGGATCGTCGACCGGCCCGACGAAGGACTTGCCGCTGGCGAGCATGATCCGGTCGCCAGAACGGTCAGACGAGTTGAAGACGCCGGTCGTGACCGGCGTCGCCGCAACGGTCGCGGCAGCGAGCGCGGCGACCGCAGCCGCCAACGCCACATACTTCTTGAGCATGGTGTGTGTCCTCCTGATTGAGATGTGAGCGCTGACCGGACGGCAAAAGTTGCCGGTGGCCGAGCACCCGTTGCGGCAGTCATTCGGAGCCGACCCGCGATTTGATTGCCTAGATCTGCCAGGAGAGCTGCACCTGGGTCCCATCGCGCCCGCGCAAATCTCAAGTGACCGGACATCGGCGCGACCGCGCACTAGCTACGGCATGAGCGGTGTGTTCGGTGGCACGGTGTCGTCGCGTCTGAGAGGGGTTCCTATCGTGAGCAAACGAGACCCGGGGCGCCAGTCAGAAGCGAAGTGGCGCCGTCGTCGCGGGGCGGCCGTGGGGGTATGCCTGCGGCGCCTGGCGACCCCATCGCCTACACCGCGCTGCGGCCCACGCCGGTGCATACGAACGATGGGCACTAGTTCGCTACGGTCCATGCCGTGCTGGTCGACGAGAAGGTCCTCAGCGACCGGTGCACTGGTGACGGATCGTTGAGTCGGTCGGAGGGTCCCTGTCTGGGCCGGACGATGTTCGTGCAGACGACGCCAGGTCAGGTTGAGGCCGGGGGGTGGATGCGCCAGGGTGGGGTGGTCCCTCCCGGAAGGAGACTGCCGTGGACGTGGACGTCGTCGAGGTCGCGCCGGGCGTCTGGCACGCGCGCGCCAAGCACGTGGGATGGGTGCTGGTCAGCGACGGCGACGCGGTGACGCTGGTCGACACCGGTTACCCGGGCGATCTCGAACGGGTGCTGGCGTCCCTGGACCGCATCGGAAGCAGCCCGGCGGACGTGACCGCTGTCTTGCTGACCCACGCCCACCCAGACCACCTCGGCGGTGCCGAGTACTTCCGCTCGGTCGTGTCCGCACCCGTCCTGGTGCACGAGGACGAGGTGGCCAACGCCACGGGCCGGCGGATCGAGCAGGTCTCCTCGCTCACCCTGCTCAGAAGAGCGTGGCGGCCGTCGGTGCTGGTGTGGGCGCGGGATGTGATCGCTCTGAAGGCCGAACGCGTCGAGCGTCTGGTCGCGGTCGACACCTTCGGCGGCCCGGTCCTCGACGTCCCCGGGCAGCCGCGACCCGTGCACACGCCTGGCCACACGTCGGGGCACTGCGTCCTCCATCTGCCGGAGCGGGGCGTGCTGCTGGCCGGTGACGCGCTGATGACCGACCATGCCCTGGTCGGCTCCCCGGGACCGCAACTGTTGCCCGACTTCTTCAACCTGGATTCCGATCGCGCACGGTCGTCGCTGCGCCTGCTGGCCGATCTGGACGCCGAGGTGGTGGTGCCGGGTCATGGTCCCGCATTCCTGGGTACTCCGGCGGACGCCGTGGGTGCCGCGCTCGAGGTTGGTGCTGGCCACAAGCCTGCGCGGTCGCCTCAGCCGGTGCGGATCAGCTACGGCGCCCTGCTCCCGATCCCAAGGTCCGAGGCGTTCGCCTTCGTCTCCGACCCGCGGAACTGGCCGGCGTTCATCGTCGGTCTCCGCTCGGCCGACCGGGACGACGACTGGGCCGGAGTGGGCGGGCATGGGCACATGACGACCAGGTTCCTCGGACGGAGGGTCGAGTCAACCATGGAGGTGACCGTCTGGGACCCGCCCCGCGAGTTCCGCTACGTGTCCCGCCAGCACGGCGCACCCGACCTCGACAACCGACGTGTGTTCGAGCCGATCCCGGGCGGAACGCGACTTCGCGGAACCACCGAGGTCGTGCCGCGGCAAGGGATGGCGCACGCGGTGGACCGGGCCCAGCTGCTCGTCCTACGCAGGCTCTACGCCGAAGCGATGAAGCGGCTACCACAGGTCGTCGGCCCGGATCGCCGGAAACCGAAACCCTGACGTGAGAGCTGCGAACGTGATCCAGTCACCAGCTTATGCCTGGGCAAGTAAGTCCGCCGTCATCGCGCGCCCCCGATCGCTGCCACATCCGGCTGTCCGGGCAGCGAGCCCGTAGAGACACCGGCGCGAGCCTTGACGAGGACGTGTACATGGCCTCGCGCGGCGACCCAACAAGACCCAGCCACGCTCGCCGCGAACCCGGCGACGCACCGAGACCCGGCGCTAACCCGGCAGAGGCAGCCCGAGTCCGCTCGCGGCGAAAGTGACGCGCGTCGCTCCTTTGCGGGAGTCGGGGCCGCCGATATGTGGCTCGAGACGGACCGTCGCCGACGTGCTGGTCGAGCGATGCACCCCGCGAGTACACTCACTGCCCTCAGGGGCATCGTCGTGGAGGCGGCTATGAGGCGCGTCATCCTCGCTATCGACGGACTGCCTAGGCGCTACGAGATCGCGCAGATACCCGACAACGCCGGACCCGCCGAGATCGCTACCGCTCTGCATATGGCAGCCGACACCATCACACTGGTAGACACACTCGACTCACTCGACGAGTTCGAAGACGACTAAGGCGATAGCGCATTCGAGCATATGTTCGGTGGCAGGTGCGCTCCTCAACCGGAAGACGCTGGGCGGCTCGGCGGACAAGTCCTGTCCAGCACGGCCTGAAGCAAGAGGGCGGCCGCCCGCACGCACCCCGACAGATCCGGTCGTACCGGCGAGCCGATTCGCGGCGACATGACGCATGCTGGCTCCAGTGTCCCGACCTACGCCTCCGGACCTCGGTTCAGCTTCACCCGCTCGGGCAAGCAACCCGTCCGGGTTCCCGTTGCTTGTCAATCGGCGCCGCCGTAACCCCGGCACAACATGGGAAGACGGCGACTTAGTCACCCGTGCATGGTCAATTGAGATTCTTGGTGGACGGCAGGTTCGCCGACAGTGATTCGGTGAGGCGTCGCAGGGCATACTCCGTCACGCGGATCAGTGCCTGCTTGGCCGACTCCCGGTCGCGAGCGTCGACTTCGATGATCGGTACGTTGGGCGGCAGCGCCAGCG
>Ga0209382_10001214_pt1 | contig 41076 bp, 41 predicted proteins | sample SoiMetdeltSBSDD5_FD_187599 | JGI IMG/M metagenome (GOLD analysis project Ga0209382, IMG submission 187599) | Bulk soil microbial communities from a Populus tree surrounding site in Tennessee, USA - Soil MetaG P. deltoides SBSDD5 (SPAdes) (version 2) | ecosystem: Environmental > Terrestrial >... | reverse complement strand
GAGCCGATAGTACGTCCCGGCATCGCGGGGATTCCGCTGAAGCAGACGCTGGGAGTACGCGATGTGGTTGTCGGCAACGCTCAGCTGTGCCGCGGCCGCTACCGGCCACCACGCCCCGACAAGCCCCACGCCAAGGACGATCGTCCGGATGGTTGTCACGCCGTCTACCTGCCGTCCTACCTGAAGAGCGGTTCGTTAGGTCCGCCTTGGAGCGGCGATGCTGGGCTTCGTCCTGGATTCGGCGTGGGCAGGAAGGGGAATGTGAGGGCGACATTGTTGCCGGCATTGACGTCCGGCGTGCCCTCGCGCACCCGATTCACGTTCACCCCGTCGCCGAGGCACGGCACGGGGTTGAGGAGCACGCCCGCCACGACGCGCAGGGCGATATCCGTCACGTCATCGTTCGGACGGCGCCCGTTCGGCCAGCCCGCAGGATCCAGCCCGAGGTCGACGGTCGACACGCAGCCGAAGGTGGCGTTTGGCAAGCTGGATAGCACGGTCAGCCGGCGCTGGTTCGCGGGCGCGGTCGGTGGTATCGCAAGATTCACCCGCAGTAGCTCCGAGATGATCCCCGGAGGCGCCGAGAAGACCGGGGGAAAATACTGGAGGAGCACCGTCTTGATGTCATCGCGATTCGTCGTCGGCAACGACGTGTGAAACACGGCGTTGATGAGGAAAGCAAGGCGCGATGTCTCGTAGAAGTCGAGGAACTGTGACTCATTCTCCGGCTCCTGGCTGTTCCAGAAGTCCTTGAATCCGGTGCCGATGATGACTTCGTTCACGAGAGGGTTGGCCAGTCGTGCCACCTGGACGAATTGGCCGGCCCCGAATGACGTGCCATCGTCTCGGAGATGCCGGTTCCGCGGGCGGCTCGTCGACGCATACATTCCCACCGTGTTGACGCCAAGCAGCTTCAGGGGGATCTCGATGGCAATGGTCGTCACGTTGAGACCTTCGAAGCCATCGTCGACGCCGAACGCGTTCTGATCATTGCGTAAGTCCTCGGCGACCGTCAGGATCGGTGGCTTGCGCCGGAAATTCAGGGTGTCGAACGTGGCGCCGAGATCGATGTAGAACGTCTCTTCTCGCTGTCCGACGAACACCCGAATGCCCTCGCCGAGGTTGAAGACGCCCTGCGCGGCCAGGGCAGGGTAGTCCGGAATCGTCGCAGGCCCGACATTGGACGGCACGGCGATGAGGGGTGACCCGTTCGCGTCCGATGACCGCGTGCCGATCGCCCGCGCGACGTGCTTCCCCGCGCTGGTGCGAGACACCGCGCGTACCGTATAGCGCTGGCGAAGGCCGATCCCTGCCGATTCGGGGCCGTCCAGCGCTGTGATCGGCGGCACACCGGCGTACGAGATCGGCACATCCTTGAAGTTCAGACCACTCACGCCGCTGTTGTCGCGGATCTCCGTGGTGAAGCGGAATTCGATATCAAGGTCGTCGGCTTTACCGTCTTGGTCGAGGTCGAGATGGAACGCGTACCGCACTTGATCGTCGAGGTTGAAGAAGTTCGGCCCTGACGCGGGCACCTGCGCCGGGATCACGTTCATGATCAGGACCAGCTTGTCGGGGTTCTCCCAGCTTCGAAAGGCGTAGACGTCCGTCAGGTCGGCGGTCGGGTCCAGCGCGATGAGTGGCGCCTCACGGTGACTCGCCCCCCAGGCCTCGGGAGCCATTGGTGTCACAAGGCTCAGCACCGCCAAGAGTCCCGCCGCTACACGAACCGCCAGCCAACTAGATTTTGGGCCACTCATCGTTTCCTCCGGTGCCCGGCAGGTCGAGACAACGTTTACCGGCCATTTGAGCCAAAAAGTTCCTCAGATCACGCGTTCACCCCACTCCCCGCCCCGACGACTCACGAATGTGGCTTGGTGACTGTTAACGTTCACTACGGGCCGACCACGGCACTCGGATTGAGGACTTCACGAGATCGTGCGCGCCTCAAAGGCGGCGCCCGCGGACAGCAAAGACCATTCCAGAGGAAGATGCTGCAGCCTGAACACTGACCTTTGAGCTGAAACGAAAAACGCTACGAGGTGAGTCGTAGGACCGTTTCGGTGCCCGCTGGATCGCTAAGGCGTACTATTCGCTCGCGGCGACGTCATGAAATTGGCGAAGACAACCCGTCCCATGCAGGCGGGGATCCTCGTGCGTCGGCGGCTCGTGCGGCGGCTCGATCTGGCCCGGAAGAAACCGGTCACCTGGGTCTGGGCGCCGCCAGGCGCGGGCAAGACGACGCTGGTCGCGAGCTACCTCGCGGCGCGCAAGACCCGCGGGGTCTGGTACCAGATCGACGAAGGCGACGCCGACGTTGCCACTTTCTTCTACTATCTCGGCCTGGCCGCGCCCCGTCGCCGGCGGCCGCTCCCACTGCTGACGCCCGAGTACCGCCAGGGCGTCGCTGTGTTCGCTCGGCGCTTCTTCCGCGAGCTCTACAGCCGACTGAAGCCTCCCTTCACCGTCGTCTTCGACAACTACCAAGACGTGCCGCTCGATTCTGCTCTCCACGACGTCATGGCGGAGACCATCGCCGAGATCCCGGACGGCGGGCGGGTCATCTTCATCAGTCGTAGCGATCCGCCGCCGGCCTTCGCCCGTCACCGCGTCCACCAGCACCTCGAGATTTTGGATGGGTCGCAGCTCCGCTTCACGCCAACGGAGGCGGCGGGGCTGACCCGGAAGCTTGCACCGGGCCTTTGGTCGCCCGAGACGATTCGCTCGCTCTATCACATCGCCGATGGCTGGTGCGCGGGGCTCGTCTTGCTGCTCGAGCAACTTCGCTCGCAAGGCCAGGCGTCACCGGCCCCACACACGCCATCGTCGGAGGTCTTGTTCGACTACTTTGCGGGAGAGATCTTCAAGAAGGCCGATCCCACCGTTCAGGCCGTGTTGCTTCACACCGCGTTTCTGCCGCGGGCGACGGGCGCCATGGCCGTGGCCCTCACGGGCCGTCCGGCCGCCGGCGAGGTGCTCACCGCGCTGCACGAGCAGAATTACTTCACCAACAAGCAGGCGGGCGCCGGCGAGCCCGCGTACGAGTATCATCCTCTCTTCCGCGATTTCCTGCTGTCACAGGCGCTTCGCGTCTTTTCGCCCGCGGACTGCGCAAGGATCCGCCGGACTGCGGCGGGCCTGCTCGACGCCGCGGGTCAAATCGAGCCGGCGGCGCGACTGCTGCGAGACGCCGAGGACTGGAACACGCTCGAACAGCTGATCCGTCGCCACGCGCAGAGCCTGGTGGCTCAGGGTCGGGTCCAGACGCTGGAGGAATGGCTGGGCGGCATCCCCGCGGCCGTCGTCGCTGAGCGGCCATGGCTGCTCTTCTGGCGAGGCTGGATCGTGGAGCGGCACGCCGACCGCCAGCAGAGCCTCGAGCAGGCGTTCACGATCTTTCGCCGCGATGGAGACACGATCGGGATGTTGCTCGCTTGGGCCGGCGTGATCTTCGGTTTCCTGAGCGAAGGCGTCCTGGTTGCCATGGATCGCTGGATCGCGCTGCTCGACGACATCATGACGGATGCTCCGCCGTTTCCGTCGAGAGGGGCCGAGGCGCGTGTCGCCACCGCAATGTTCGCCGCGATCACGCTGCGGCAGCCCTCCCATCCGAAGGCCGCGTATTGGGCCGAGCGAGCGATCGATATGGGCCGGCGACACCCGGACCAATTCACGCGGGCGATCAGCGCAATCATCTGGTTTCACCACCAACTCCAGACCGGTGACCTCGCGAGGGTGGCGGCGGTGGTCGATGAGATGCGCGCGGTCATGCGCTCTCGCGACGTCTCCCCGACTGCGACCGTGAACGCCAGCATGGTGGTGGCCTGGTACGAAGCAGCCACGGCGCTGCCGTCGTACCGGCACACCGTAGCTCGAACGCTCGAGCTGGCGCACACGACGGGTGCGTTGCACTCGCTACGGGAAAGCGGATGGAGGTCGGCGAGACACGCGGTGCTCTGTGGCGGCCTCATGGGGGCCCTGAGCGACGGCGATCTCGTGACGGCGGCGTCCTGGCTGCAAGAGCTGGAGCGAGACGTCCACCATCTCGGGCCGCTGTTTCGCTTCTGGCATCACTGGTTCATCGTGTGGGAGGCGCTGATCCGCCGCGACGTCGCGCGCGCGAACACCTACGAGCCGGAGATGTTGCGGCTCGCGCTCGACGCGGGGCGTCCGCTGGACGAAGCCGTCGCCCATCTCTTGTCGGCCCAGGTGCTTCACGCGCAAGGTGCGCCGAGCGATGCGCGACGACATCTCGACCGGGCATTCGGCATTGGGCGCGCCATCAGCAGCGCCTACGTGGAGTTCATGGCTCGCCTCACCGAGGCGCAGCTCTCTCTGGACTGTGGCCAGGAGTCCGACGGCCTGCACGCACTCCGCATCGCGATGACGGTCGGCCGCGAGCGTGGTTACGTGAGCTCGCACGTCTGGATTCCCACGATCATGGCGGGGCTCTGCGCTCGCGCGCTGGAAGCGGGCATCGAGCAGGACTATGTGCGCGGCCTCGTCCAGAAGCGCGGCCTCATGCCGGAGAGCCCGCCCGTTGAGGCCGAAGGGTGGCCCTGGCCCATCAAGATCCTCACGCTCGGTCGCTTCGAGGTGCTGCGCAACGGCGAGCCGGTGAGATTCGCCCGCAAGGTCCAGCGCAAGCCCCTGGCGCTGTTGAAAGCGCTGATCGCCTTCGGCGGGCGTGGCGTGCGCGAGGAGCTCGTGATGGATGCGCTGTGGCCCGACGCGGAAGGCGACGCGGCCCGCGTGGCGCTGGCGAGCGCGCTGCACCGGCTGCGCGGTCTGTTGGGTCGTGAACCCGCCGTCGTCCGGCAGGAGGGACGGCTGAGCCTGGAGGGCCGGCTCTGCTGGGTGGACCTCTGGGCGGTCGAGCGCCTGCTGGGACGGGCGGAATCCGCGGCAAATCACGCGGAGCTTATACGCAAAGCCGCCGGCCTCTACCGAGGCGCGTTCCTCGACGAGCGAGAGGTCGAGCTTCCCCAGGCTACAGCGATGGCCGAGCGCCTCCGTCGTCGCTTGCTCCGGCACCTCGTGCGCGCCGGGCGGCAGTGCGAGCAGGCGAATCCGCAGGAAGCCGTGGATTGGTACGAAGAAGCGCTCCGCGTGGATCCGTGTGCCGAGGATGTCTGCCGGAGCCTTATGACCGCCTATCACCGGCTAAAGCGTTCCACTGATGTCGTCGCCACCTATGATCGCTGCCGAGCCGCGCTCGCCGACGTACGGGGCCTCGCGCCCTCTGTGGCAACCCAGGGGCTCTTCAAGACCTTTTCGGCCCGCTAAGTCAGCGAGTTCCTTCGGCTTCATCGCCGTCTAATCCGAACACGATCCGTCATCACGTGGCGCTAGCGTGCCTACATGAAACGACGACGGTCGACGCCGCCGGCGAGCCTGATGTGATGATGACCCGCCGTGAGCGCGGACTGATCATCGTCGGCGGATGTCTCTATCTCACCGTTCTCGGATTCCTGACCGGCATGATCGTGGAACGCGTTCGCTTCGACAGGCAACGCGCCACCGTGCTGCAGCATCTCGCCGCAACGCAGGAGCGGCTGCACACCCACCTCATGGATCTGGAGCGGCAAACGCAGGTTCCTCGACGTGCCGGGAGGCCTTAGCGCCGACGAAGAGAAAGGGCACACTATGAAACACCACAGGTCGATCATTCCCGGGGCGGTGGCGCTGATCATGCTCGCAACCGGCTGCGCCGGGCCGGATGCCGAAGCTCGTTCAGCAGCTCATCTCAAGGGGACCTGGCGTGGATCTTTCGGACAGGTCATGGCAGGCGACCCCGGACACGCTCATGGCGAGATCGTGTGCCACATTAACGCCGATGGCACATACAAAACCTGGATAACGCGGTCGGTTGCAGCGTCCGCGAGCCGCCGCCGACTCGAGATGTCGGGAACGTTCGTTGCCAACGGTCCCAGCGTCATGTTGAACGCCCCCCGTTTCGGGTCGCGAATGGTTCTCAAGCATGATGGCGACACGCTCTATGGACTCGCCATCGATCGAACGACGAAACGCATCACAGTTGCCGTCGTCGAGCTGCGGAAGGTCGCTGAAGGGCTGTCGAGCTCGGCACCGTTCTCTAATGAGCTGTGAGTTCATCGATCGCATCGTCACAGGCGTCAGGCTCGAAGGAGTTGGGCGGAAGCCGAAGGACAGCGTTCAGATAGACCGTCCAGACTCGGGTTGGTGTTGACACTCTCGTCGTCCCCGAGCGACGCATTGAATCAGCGGGCGGCCGCCACGGCGCCGTGGAAAACCGCGGCCGCCGTGGCCTTTAAACCGTGGCCGCCGTGGCCGTGGACAGCAGTGGGGTGGTCCACCCGGCTGCGCGATCCCGTCTATCGCGCGCTCGTCCGATACGCCCCGCGGCCCGTCGACAAGTCTTGTATCAACGTGCCAACTTTGTGCAACAACAAGCGCCAACTTTGTGGAAGAAATTTCCCCGAGCCACGCCTGAAGGCCAGCCACACCTCGACTTAAGCCGTGGCGCGGTCTCTGCAACAAACATCGAGCTATGCGATACAGCAACTCTCGCCGATGCGCCTTGTGGGTCAGCCCCCGGGCATTCGTCGTGGCCGAGGAACTCGCACACTCAATCGGTCTCGACGTCGATACATTCATCGAGAGCACCGTGTTGGCGCTACGTGACCAAGAAGCGCCAGAGAGCCGGCCGGGGGCTCGAGATGCAGCAGTCGAAAAAGGCCACGTCATATCGATGGCCGATCGCAGAGGGCGGTTACGCCGGTCAGGGTAACGGGTTCCTCCCGCCCATGTCCGAACCTACGGCGATGGCGTTGACCTCGATTCTGTAGCCGCGGTAATCGGACTCGATCAGCACAGCGTCCCCGAGTCGCCCGAGTATGTTGGCCGCGAATCACGACGCGAATCACAAATGGTTCGGCGGCTCAGCGGGTGGACTGTCGGGACGTCGCCTGAAGATCGCGGCCTTCCCCGGCCCCATGACGTTCGGCGCCGAGAACGCCGCTCTCCCCTGGATCATGGTCGCACCTGTCCCGTCCCAAGTCGGCTGAAAGAAATCAGCTCGGAAGAAATCGGATTGAAAGAAATCGTCTTGCGATGACGTTCTACAAATCATCGGCCGATGCGAAAGCTCGGCGAGGTGCGCGGTTGCTCGTGACGATCGCAACGCGCTCGTTGGCGCCTCTATTGCGTGTCGGCGCGCTGCGACGCTAGCGGCTGGGTCGATACCTTCCAAGTACGACATGTAGACCTCCGCCACGGAGAAGGAGGATCCTGGTGACCACCCACAGAGCCAGGGACGACCGCTCGATGCCGGAGGCGTGGGCCGACGTCTGGCAAGCCTGGATTCACGCGTCAGGACTCCGGTTCCCGGTGGCGAACCCCTGGCAGGCGACGTGGGACTACTGGATGGGGGCGTGGCAGCGCACGCCTCATCTGTGGGCCGACCTCTTCAAGGCATGGGCTCCCGTCTCGGGATTGGGATCCGCTCATGCTTTGGCACGCACGTCGGACGGAGAACAGATTAAAGAAGTCGTGCCCATGCCGGCGACGGCGGTGTGGGACTACTGGGTCGACGCCTGGCAGCGCACGATCCTATTCTTAGACGTGCTGCGGCAACGCAGTGACCAATATTACGCGCAGAAGGCGAAGGCCGTGCCGCACGTGCTCAGCTTCGAAGGCGAACTGGTGATGGACGGCCGGACCTTCGACCCGCCGGTGAATTACGGACTGGTGCGGATCAAGCCCCCGACGGGAGTGACCATCGACCCCAAGAAACGCCCGTTCGTGGTGGTGGACCCGCGCGCCGGGCACGGCCCGGGCATCGGCGGTTTCAAAGCCGACAGCGAGTTGGGCGTGGCGATGCGCGCCGGTCATATCTGCTACCACGTCGGCTTCACCCCCGAACCGATGCCGGGTCAGACGATCGAAGACATCATGCACGCCGAGGCAAGGTTTCTGGAGAAGGTCATCGCCCTCCACCCCGACGCTGAAGGCAAGCCCTGCGTGATCGGCAATTGCCAGGCCGGCTGGGCGGTGGCAATGATGGCCGCGACCCGACCGGAGCTGTGCGGGCCGATCATCCTCGCCGGCGCGCCGCTGTCCTACTGGGCCGGAATCGAAGGTAAGAACCCGATGCGCTATACCGGCGGGCTGCTGGGCGGAAGCTGGCTGACCGCGCTGACCGGCGACCTCGGCGCCGGCAAGTTCGACGGCGCCTATCTGGTCGGCAACTTCGAGAATCTCAACCCCGCCAACACCCTGTGGACGAAGAACTTCAACGTGTGGGCCAAGGCTGACACCGAGGGTCCGCGCTTCCTGGAATTCGAAAAATGGTGGGGCGGCCACGTCAACACGAACGCCGAGGAAATGCAGTGGATCGTCGATAACCTGTTCGTCGGAAACCGGCTGGCCACCGCTGAAGTCGTCACCGGCGACGGGGAGCGGATCGACCTGCGCAACATCCGCTCGCCCATCATCTGCTTCTGCTCCAAGGGCGACAACATCACCCCACCGCAGCAGGCGCTCGGTTGGATCTGCGACCTGTATCAAAAGGACGAGGACATCGCCGCCCAGGGGCAGACCATCGTCTATCTCATCCACGAGACCATCGGCCATCTCGGAATCTTCGTCTCCGGCGGCGTGGCCCGGAAAGAGCATGATGAATTCGCGTCCAACATCGACTTGATCGACGTGCTGCCGCCCGGTCTGTACGAGGCGGTGCTGACTCCGAAGACGACGGAAACGGTCCATCCGGAACTTCTCAGCGGCGAAGGTGACTGGATCGTCCGCTTCGAGCGGCGCACCCTGGCTGACGTCCGGGCAATTGTCCGGCCCGATCCCGAGAACGAACGCCGGTTCGCGACCGTGCGGCGCGTGTCGGAGATCAATCTCAACCTGTATCGCGCCCTGCTGCAACCGTTCGTTCAGGCGTCCGCCAGCAAGCAGACCGCCGAATGGCTACACATGCTCAATCCCTCCGAGTTGCCCTTCGAGCTCTTCTCCGAGCAGAACCCTCTGATGCGGCACATCGCTCAGTTGGCCGAGCAGGTCCGCCACCAGCGGCATCAGTCTTCACCCGACAACCCCATGCTCCGGGTGCAGGCGATGGTCTCGGAGTGGATGATCTCGGCGCTCGACGGCTGGCGCGATCTACGCGATCACAGCCTCGAGCAGATTTTCCTGATGATCTACAGCCAGCCGCTGCTGCAAGCGCTGATGGGGGTACGCGCGCCGGATGGGAGTCCGCGGCGGCAGCCGGCGATCGAGGCAGAACGAAGGGCCTTCATCCAGAAGCGGATCGCCGAAATCACGGGCGGGATTGCGGAAGGCGGGCCGCGCGAGGCGGCGATTCGCAGCATGCTCTACATCGGCATGGCGGGACCGGGGGCGGACGAGCGCGCGTTCAACCAGCTGCGCCGGATACGTGCCGAACACGGCGGCCTGACGCTGGAGGAGTTCAAGCGAATACTGCGCGAGCAGTTCTTCGTCTTGGCACTCGACCCGGAGGGCGCGGTGGCCGCGATTCCAAAAATGGTAACCGCCGTCGATCGAAAGAAGGCGCTGACCGCGATCCGGGCCGTCGCGTCAGCGGCCGGCGAAGTGAAGGGCGAACGGGCGGAGCGCCTCGCCCGGATCGAGAGCCTTCTGGGAGAGTCGGCGCTCGCGGCCCGGTCGGACGCGGCATAGGAGGGGCAATTGTCCAAACGACCGGCCGAGAACACGGAGCGCCGGGGCACCGGCAAGTACGAGGAGCTGCTGGCCCGTTGCAAGGACATCGGCGCAATCCCGACGGCGGTCGTCCACCCCTGCGACGAGGTTTCGCTCGGCGCCGCCGTGGAGGCCGCTCGGGCGGGGATCATCACGCCCATTCTCGTGGGCCCGGCCGAGAAGATCCGGGCGACCGCGAAGGAGTTCGGGCTCGACATCACGCCCTACGAGATCGTCGACGTCCCACATAGCCACGCCGCGGCGGCGAAGGCGGTCGAGCTGGTGCGGCAGGGCCGGGCCGAGCTCCTGATGAAAGGCAGTCTCCACACCGACGAGTTGATGAGCGAGGTGGTCAAGCGCGACACGGGCCTCAGGACCGCGCACCGGATCAGCCACGTCTTCGTGATGGACGTCCCGACCTACCACAAGGTGTTCGCCGTCACCGATGCCGCCATCAACATCTTCCCCAGCCTCGAGGACAAAGTGGGCATCCTGGAGAACGCCATCGACTTCTTGCACGCCCTGGGCCGGGAGCGGCCCAAGGTCGCCATCCTCTCCGCAGTGGAGACCGTCAATCCGAAGATCCCTTCCACCATCGAGGCGGCGGCGCTGTGCAAGATGGCTGAGCGGGGGCAGATCCAGGGAGCGACGCTCGACGGCCCGCTCGCCTTCGACAACGCCATCAGCGCCGAGGCAGCCAGGATCAAGAAGATCGACTCGCCTGTGGCCGGCGATCCCGACATCCTGCTGGTGCCGGACCTCGAGGCGGGAAACATGCTTGCGAAGAACCTGACGTTCCTCTCTCGGGCGGACGCGGCCGGCATCGTGCTCGGGGCACGAGTGCCCATCATCCTCACCAGCCGCGCCGACAACCAGCGGACCCGGATGGCTTCGTGCGGCGCCGCCGCCCTCTATGCGCACGCACGCCGGGGCCGCGCTGCCGTTGCCGCAGCAGCCTAGGAAAAGGTCGTGGCCGACACGATTCTCGTCATCAACGCAGGGTCGTCTAGCATCAAGTTCTCCGTCTACGGGATTGAAGGCGCGTCCAACCTTGCGCTGTCTTGCAAGGGTCAGGTGGAGGGGCTCGGCACTCACCCGCGCCTTCGGGCGAGTGACGCCGGCGGCCGCCCGCTGGTGGATCAGACGTTCCCGGTCCCCGAGATCCCGGACGTGGGAGCCGCCATGGGGCGCGTCGCCGCCTGGCTTCGGGAGCGTTTTCCGGGGGCGGTGCCGGCGGCCGTCGGACATCGGGTGGGCCACGGCGGTAACTACGCGGCGCCCATGGCGGTGAACGACGCCATCCTGGCGGAGCTGGAGCGGCTCATCCCGCTCGTCCCGCTGCACCAGCCCAATAACCTCCGTCCGATCCGCGCGATCCAGGAGCGCTTTCCCCACACCCTGCAGGTCGCCTGCTTCGACACCGCCTTCCACCGCGGGCATCCGGAAGTGGCGGACCGGTTCGCCATCCCCGAGGCGCTCTACCGCGAGGGGGTCCGCCGCTACGGGTTCCACGGCATCTCCTGCGAATACATCGCGCGTGCCCTTCCCAGCGTCGCTCCCGAGATCGCCCAGGGCGCCGTCGTGATCGCGCACCTGGGCAGCGGTGCCAGCATGTGCGCGATCAAGGGCGGGAAGAGCGTGGACAGCAGCATGGCCTTCTCGGCGCTCGAGGGCCTGCCCATGGGCACGCGCTGCGGACAGCTCGACCCCGGGGTCCTGATCTACCTCGTGGCCGAGAAGGGCTACGGCTCCAAGGAGCTGGAACACCTCCTCTACCACGAGTGCGGGCTCCGCGGACTTTCGGGCATCAGCAACGACGTGCGCGACCTGCTGGCGAGTGATGCGCCGCAGGCGCGGCTTGCGCTCGACTACTTCGTCTACCGCGTGGCGCAGGAACTGGGAGCCCTGGCGGCGGCTCTGGGGGGACTCGATGCGCTGGTCCTCACGGCCGGCATCAGCGAGAACTCTCCCGAGATGCGCGCCCGCATCTGCAAGCGCGCGGCCTGGATGGGGCTGCGCCTGGACGAGGCCGCCAACCACGCCGGCGGCCCGCGCATCTCGACACCGGACTCGAGAGTCTCAGCGTGGGTCATTCCGACGGACGAGGAACGGATGATCGCCGAGCACACCGTGGCAATCTGGCGGCAGCAGGCTGTCTCGCGCGTCGCCTAGGCCACCTCGCGTTCCGCCGGCGACGCCATCGCCGCTACGACCTCCGCGAGCCGCGCACGATCAATCGCCGCCGTCCTCTACGATCGACAATGCCAGCTTCGGACAGCGCCGCACCGCGTGCTCCACACGTTCCCGCAGCGTCTCGGGCGGCTGCTCCTGCTTGATCTGCAGCTGGTCGTCGTCGTCGACGACGAATATTTCCGGCACGAGCCGCGCGCACACGGCATTGCTCTCGCACAATGTGCGATTCACGACTATTCTCATGCGTCCCCCTCCGCCTGGGCCTTGACAGAGTTTAGTCGACACGATACTGCGTACTCCATCATCGGCGGTGACAAGGAGCCTGTATGAGGACCATTTCCGCCCCGACGACCACCCTCACCCTCGACGAGATCAACCCGGCCAGCTTCGACTTCTGGCTCCGCGACGACGTGGAGGGCGCGCTGGCGAAACTACGTAACGAGCGGCCGGTGGCGTGGCACCAGCATCCCGATTCGGGCAAGGGCTTCTGGTCGATCACCCGCTATGACGACGTCGCCGCCGCCACGCGCGACTGGGAGACCTTCAGCTCCGCCCATGGCATCCAGGTGATGACCGATCCTGAGGATATGCCGTACATGACCGCCATCCGGTCGATGATCTCCACCGATCCCCCGAAGCACACCAAGCTCCGAGCGGTGGTGAACCGTGGCTTCACGCCAAAGATGATCGCGAAGGCCGAAGGCGCGGTGCGGGAGCGCGCTCGCCGAATCGTCGATGCCATCGCCCCGAAGGGCGAGGCGGAATTCGTCACCGAGGTCGCGGACGCGCTGCCCGTCGCGATCATCTGCGACATGATGGGCGTGCCGGAGGGCGATCGTGTGAAGCTGCTCGACCTGACCAACCGCCTTCTCGCCGGCGGCGACCGGGATTTCGGGGGCACGCGCGAGTCCCTCCTGCAAGCAGCGGGCGAGCTGCGCGAGTATGGGCTCTGGCTCGGCAAGAAGCGCCTCGAGCATCCCGAGAACGATCTCACGACGACGCTGGTGCATGCCGAGGTGGACGGTGAGGCGATGCCGCCAGAGGACCTCGGACCGTTTTTCCTCCTGTTGATCGCCGCCGGTAACGAGACCACACGCACCGCCATCAGTCAGGGGATGTGGGCCTTCACGCAATTCCCGGACGAGAAGCGCAGATGGCAGGCCGACCTTGCAGGGCTGAGCACGTCGGCGGTCGAGGAGATCATCCGCTGGGCGAGCCCCGTGATGCACATGCGGCGGACCGTCACACGAGACACCACGTTCTCCGGCGTAGACATGCAGAAGGGCCAGAAGATCGCGATGTGGTACATCTCCGCCAACCGAGACGAGAAGTACTTCTCGGATCCCTACCGCTTCGACATTGCGCGCACACCGAACGAGCAGGGCGCCTTCGGGACCGGCGGCGCCCACTTCTGCCTGGGCTCACACCTGGCGCGCCGCGAAGTCACGGCGATGTTCGCGGAGCTGTTCCGCCGACTGCCGGACATCAAAGCTACAGCAGAGCCGGAGAAGCTTCGCTCGAACTTCATCCGTGGCATCAAGCGGCTGCCGGTGGCGTTCAGGCCAGCCTGAACAGGAGCTCCTTAGAGGAGGCCCACGTGGCCGAGAGCGTCGTCACGCCCGAGCGATTCGCCAGAGGCATGACGTTCGAGCAATACGTGACCTGTACGGGGAGTCCCGAGAATCTTGCCCGCGAGGGGTTTGGCAGCTACTACCCCGACGGCGGATCGATCGGGACCGCGCGCCGGGACAACAGCGCGGTGTTTCGCGACCGCTGGGAGCGGACGCAGCTCGCCGACTACCAGGTGCGCGCCATCAAATGGCTGGCGGCGCAGCCGAACGGGCCCGCGAAAATCCTCGTCGTCTCCGAGGACTGGTCGTCCGACTGCCGCCGCGACGTGCCGATGCTCGCGCGACTGGCCGAGGCGGGCGGGCTCGAGATGCGAATCTTCAATCGTGACGGCAAGAAGATTCTCGGGACGCGGCGGCCGGATCCGGCCGCGTATCCAGACGGCAACCACGACATCATGCTCGAGTTCATGAACGCGAAGAACGGCGGCGAGTGGGCATCGCTACCGGTCGCGGTGTTCTACACCAGCCACTTCCATGAGCTGCACCGGTACATCGAGTACCCGGCCATCTATCACAAGGACTACATTCGCGGACACATGTGGGCACCGCGGCCCGGCGAGACCGCCGCGCAGGCGAAGGAGCGGGACCAGCGTGAGTTCCTCGCGTTGCAGCGCTCGCCGTTCTTCGATCTCTGGGCCTCGGCCGGCATCGACGAGGTCCTGAGCGCTCTCTATGAAAAGCTGACGGTCAAGCCTTAGCGGTCAGCCACCTCCGAGTCGCTCACCGACTGCAGGGCCGCATTCAGGACTTCGAGGAAGTACTCGACCTCGGCTTCCCCCATGGCAGTCGAGAGGCAGCCGAGCCCCGTCGGCGAGATGAGGACGCCGTGATCGATCAGATGTCGATGCAGTCGTGCGAGGCGTGCCGCTTCCTGCGTCGACTGCACGGTGCTGCGGAAGTCCACGAACGTGCATTGCGCCGGATGAAGACGGAAGAGTGAGCCGAGCCCGGTGACCCCGCCGGGCACGCCTGCGCGCTCGAAGCACGCCTCGATGCCACTCCGCAGCTTGTGTCCGATTTCATCGAGACGATCGAAGGCCTTCTCGTCCATCAGCTGCATGGCGACAAGGCCCGCCGCCATCGTGACCGGATTCGCGTTGAACGTGCCGCCGTGCGGGGACGGCGGGTTCCCGCCCCGCGGATCGAACACCGCCATCACGTCCGCGCGGCCGCCGACGGCGCCAACCGGAAGCCCGCCGCCGATGATCTTGCCGAGCGTCGTGAGGTCTGGCCGGACGTCGAACATGCCCTGGGCGCCGTGATAGCCGAGACGGAAGCTGATGACCTCGTCGAAGATCAAGCAGATTCCGTGCGCACTGGTGACCTCGCGAATCGCGCGGAGAAACTCCGGGCGCGCGGGGATCAAGCCGGCGCGATTGGGCATTGGATCGATGACGACCGCGGCGAGATTCCTGGCCTCGCGTTCGATCCGAGCCACCGCGAGCTCTGTTCGATTGAACGGCAGCACGATGACCTCCTCGAGCACCGAGGGCGGCGTCCCCTTCGCGTACGCGACACTCGTCGGCGCGTCGGCAGGGCCCCAGTCGTGAGATCCCGAGCTGAGACTCACTTCGGCCCAATCGTAGGAGCCGTGGTATGCGCCCTCGAACTTCGCGATCTTCGGCCGGCCCGTGAATCCGCGCGTGGCCTTGATGGCCATCATCACGGCTTCGCTTCCCGAATTCGTGAAGCGAAGCTGCTCGATGCCCGGCACACGGTCGACGATGAGCGCGGCGAGATCGATCTCTTCAGGCGTCGGCAGCGGGAATGACGTTCCGCGGGCAAGGCGCTGCGTCGCGGCACTCGTCACCGCAGGATGCGCGTGGCCATGGATGAGCGATGTGTAGTTGTTGAGGAGATCCAACCGCCGGTCGCCATCGACGTCCGTGATCCAGCATCCGTCGCCCGATGCGGCATAGATCGGCCGGGGTGCCATGTGGACGGTCGTCCGCGAATTGCCCCCGGGGAGGACGCGCTGCGCGCGCTCCCATAGTGTCGCGGAGTTCGAATCAGGACGCGAATACGCCTGCGTCGGCGTGATCGTTTTGGTCGGTGTCATGGGACCGCCTCTCTTCCGTCGATCTGTCGTTCGTAACCACGCGTAGCCGCGAGCCGCTGCGCCCGCAGCGCCGAGCGTCGCACCTTGCCGTCGTCGCCTCGCAGCGGTTCGCTCACGAACTCATACGTGCGCGGGCACTTGTACGTTGTGAGCTTCGAGCGCAGGAATTCGTCGAGCTCGGCGGAGGTCAACGGCCCGGCCGCCTGCACGATCGCGTGAACGATGTTGCCATACTCGTCGTCGGGCAGGCCGATCGCGCACGACGACGTGACGGCCGGGTGCTCGTCGAGGGCGGATTCGATCTCGGCCGGATATACGTTCGCTCCGCCGACGAGGATCATGTCCGTGTCGCGGTCGCTGAGGTAGACATAGCCGTCCGCGTCCTTGGCGCCCATGTCGCCGAGCGATTCCCAGTTGCCCGGCCGCGACTTCGGCCGCGCGCCGATGTACCGGTAGGATGGTGGCTCGTCGAGACCGCGACGCATCCAGATCTCGCCGACCTCGCCGGGCGGCAGCTCGTTGCCGCTCCCGTCCAGCACGACCATCTCGCCGAGGATCACGCGGCCAACGGAGCCGCGGTGGGCGACCACTCGTCGCCCGTGATGAACGTAACGGCCTGGGCCTCGGTTCCGCCGTAGAGCTCGAGGATGCGGTCGCCGCCGAGCCAGTCGATCCACTCCTGCTTGAGCCACGGCGGACACGGCGCTGCCATGTGGAACACCGAGCGGAGCGACGAGACGTCGAACCGTCGCCGCTCGCGTTCCGGCAGCCGCCAGATGCGGTGCATCATCGTCGGCACCGCGTACATCCAGTCGACGCGGTGCCGCTCGATCAGCGCCAGCGCGGTGGTTGCGTCGAATCGCTCCATGATCACGAGATGGTTACCCCGGAGCAGCGCGAGCAGCGACGTGACGAACGGTCCGTTGTGGTAGAGCGGTCCGGTCACCAGGTGCACGCCGTCCGGCGGGATCGTCAACAAGTTTGCGAAGTCCTCGACCGACTCCCACGTCGCCGCCTGGGTGGCCACGATGAGCTTCGGCCGGCCGGTGCTCCCGCCCGACGTCGGCGCCTTGAACGACGTGGCGATCAGCGGCGGCAACGGATCGGACAATAGCGACGTCTCCGGCTGGAATCCGCCCGGAATCGTGGTCCGGCCCGGCGTTTCGGACGGCTCGACGCCGACCACGAGCGACGGGTTCGCGAGATCGATGATCGCGCGCCGCTCGGCGGCCGGCAGCCGCGACGAGATCGGCTGCGGTGTCGCGCCGAGCTTCCACACCGCGAGCACGGCCTCGAAGAACTCGATACCGTTCGGCAAACCGATGGTGACGAACGAGTCCGGCATGACGCCGAGCTGGCGGTAGGCGCGGGCGAGCCGGTTGGTGCGCGTCTCGAGCGCCGCTCGCGAGATGGTGTGCACACCACACGTGAGCGCCGCACGACCCGGAGCGGCGTGCGCGAGGTTGCGGATGACGGTGCCGAAGGCAGTCTCAGTCACACGACGAGATTCACGAGCTTTCCGGGCACAACGATGACCTTTCGCGGACTGCGCCCGGCGAGAAGCTGCCGGACGCGAGGCTCCGCTAGCGCCGCGGCCTCGATCGCCGCGGCCTGTGCGTCGGCCGGCAATGTGATCCGGCTGCGCATCTTGCCGTTGAGCTGCACGATGACGTCGACCGTCTCCTCTTTCGTCAGCGCGAGAACGTACGCCGGCCACGGCTCGTAGGCGAGCGTCGTCGCGTGACCGAGAGCCTGCCACATCTCCTCGGCGATGTGCGGCGCAAGTGGCGCCAGCATCAAAACGAAGGACTCCATGCATGATCGCGGTCGTCCTGACTGGCCAGTAAAAAAATTGACGAATTCCATCAGCCGGGCGATCGCGGTGTTGAACCGCAGCGCTTCCATGTCTTCGGACACGGCTTTGATCGTCCGGTGCAGCACGCGCGCTTGCTCGTCGCTCGGCGCATCCTCCGACACAGCGGAATGCAGCTGCATCGGCTCCGCACTCTCGTCGACGATAAGACGCCATGCGCGAGCGAGAAAGCGGCTCACGCCCTCGACGCCCTGCATGCTCCAGGGCTTCGTGTCCTCCAGTGGTCCCATGAACATCTCGTACAGACGCGTCACGTCGGCGCCATACTGCTCGATCGGCACGTCGACCGGAATCACGTTGCCGCGCGACTTCGACATCCGCTCCGTCGCGCCCTCGAGGACGTCGCCGGTCCCGGCATGCCGCGGCGTTCCGTCCGCGAACGCAATGTCCGCGTACGGCACCACACGTCCGGTCGCGTCGCGATACGTGGTAGAGAGGATCAGTCCCTGATTGATGAGCCGCTGGAACGGCTCGGGTGTCGAGACGTGGCCGCGGTCGAATAGCACCTTGTGCCAGAAGCGCGCGTACAACAGGTGCAGCACGGCGTGCTCGGCGCCACCGATATAGAGGTCGACGGGCATCCAGTATCGCTCGGCGTCGCGCGACCACGCCTCGCTGTCGTTGTCAGGATCGCAGAACCGTAGGAAGTACCAGCACGAGCCCGCCCACTGCGGCATCGTATTGGTCTCACGCTGGTAGCGGCGCCCGTCTCGCTCGACTTCGACCCAGGCGGTGGCCTTTGCCAGCGGCGGCTCCGGTCGCCCGGACGGCCGATAATCTTCGAGCTCAGGGAGCCGCACCGGCAGCTCGTCGAAGGGGACCGTCCGCGTCAGCCCGGTTCGGCGCTCGTGCTCGTCCAGCTCGTGCAGGATCGGAAACGGCTCGCCCCAGTAGCGTTGCCGGCTGAACAGCCAGTCGCGTAAACGGTACCGCACAGCGCGTCGACCTTTGCCGGCGGCCTCGAGCCACTCGCTGATCCGTCGCGTTGCGTCCGGTGTCGTGAGACCGTTGAGTCTCAGGCCATTCGACGCCGACTGGATCGCGACCCCGTCGTCGCAGAACGGCGACGGCCACGCGTCCGGGTGCCTCACGTAATCGGCGCGCGCGGCGTTCGGGTCGATGCCCGGCCGCGCCGCGGCCAGCCACGCGTCTGGCGGCGAGACGACCGCACGCATGGGCAAGCCGAGCTCACGTGCGAACTCGAAGTCACGCTCGTCGTGCGCAGGTACGGCCATGATGGCGCCGGTGCCGTAGCCGCCGAGCACGTAGTCCGCGATCCAGATCGGAATGCGCTCAGCGTTGACCGGATTCACTGCGTAGGCGCCGGTGAACACGCCGGTCTTGTCTCGCCCCGCGACGCGGTCCTCTTCGCTCCTCGTCGACATTCGCTCCTGATAGGCGCGCACAGCCTCACGTGGACTCGACGCGGGCGGAGAGCCGCGCCACGCTGCTGGCGTGTCGTCCGGCCACCCCTCGGTGACCAGGGAATCCGGGAACGAGAGATCGACGAAAGGATGCTCAGGGGCCAACACCATGTATGTCGCGCCGAATAGCGTGTCTGGACGCGTCGTGTATACGCGAATCGCGCCACGATCGGTGCGAAAGTCGACCTCCGCACCTTCGCTGCGGCCGACCCAGTGGCGCTGCATCTCCTTGATGGCTGGTGGCCAGTCGAGGAGGTTCAGGTCCTCGAGCAGTCGATCCGCATACGCAGTGATTCGCAGGAGCCACTGGCGGAGCGGAATCCGCACCACGGGATAATTCCCGCGTTCGGAGCGACCGTTGATGACCTCCTCATCGGCAAGCACCGTGCCGAGGCCCTCGCACCAGTTCACGGGCGCCTTGGCCTGGAACGCGAGACGCCTCGCATCCTGGTAACGCCGGATGGCCGCCTCTCCTTTCGCGCGCACGGCCTCGGGAATCGGCAGGTCTGCGATGGCTCGTCCGCGGCCGCGGCGCCGTCGGCCCTGCACATCGGTCCACTCGTCATCGGCGTCGAACCACGTGTCGTGCAGCACAAGGAAGATCCACTGGGTCCACTTCACGTACGCGGGATCGGTGGTCGCAATCTCGCGGTCCCAGTCATAGCTGAAGCCGAGCCGCTTGATCTGTCGCCGGATGTTCGCGATGTTCCTCTCGGTCGAGACGCGCGGGTGCGTGCCCGTCTGGATCGCGTACTGCTCCGCGGGCAGTCCAAAGGCGTCGTAGCCCATCGGATGCAACACGTTGAACCCGCGCATGCGCTGGTAACGGCACCACACGTCGGTCGCCGTATAGCCTTCAGGATGGCCGACATGCAGTCCCTCGCCCGAGGGATACGGAAACATGTCGAGCACGTACAGCTTCGGCACGCCCGGCCGCTCGACCGCGCGAAAGGTCCTCTCCGCCTCCCAGAACTGTTGCCACTTCGGCTCGATCGCGTGCGGCCTATAGCGCGGCATCGATCGCCATCATAGCGTCCGAAAACATTCGGTGCTTTGGGGGTCTCTACTTTATGGTGGACCGATGATACCTATCATCGGCACGACGCTGTATAACATCTACATTCATCAGGCTGTGAACACCGCCCATGCTGTCGCAGTTGCCGTTGCGAGTGACCTCGGCTCCCGTCACCGCGCGCTGGAATTTCGGCTGGGCGACTCGACGTTCCAAGGTCCGAAGCTCGCGATCCCTTCCTCACGTCGAGCAACATTTTGTGAGCAGCTTCGGCTGATCCGCCGGGCTTACGACGCGTTCGAGGGCAACTGCGAGGGTGACCGCGCTTTCATCGAGAGTAAGATGCACGAGGCATTCGGCGATGATGTCGCGGTCGAAGTGAATCGCGTGCCTCCAGCGGCACGACTCGTCCGCTAGTTCGCAGCGTCGCAAGGGACCACCGCATGAAATTCGGCCTCTACAGCTCGATCGCGAATCCGCCACGCGGCGAGCATCTCGATCGCTGCATCGACGAGGTGATCGCCGAAGCCCAGCTGGCCGAAGCCAGCGGCTTCGACTCCTGCTTCTTCGGCGAACACCATCAGGACCATGACGGGTTCCTGCCCTCGCCGCTCATCGTCGCGACGGCGGTCGCAGCACGCACAACGCGGCTCCGCGTCGGCACCTCTGTGATCCTGCTCCCGCTCCATCACCCGGTCCGCGTGGCGGAGGACGTCATCACGCTCGACCTGGTCTCGAAGGGCCGCGTCGTCCTCGGCGTGGGCATCGGCTATCAGCCGGCCGACTTCCGCGCTTTTTCCGTCCCGATGGAGGACCGCGCTGGGCGCTTCGAAGAGAGCATCGAGATCCTGCGCCTCTGCTGGGCTGGCGAGACGTTTTCCTTCCGTGGCAAGCACTACACGCTAGACGATATCCAGATCCGTCCGCGGCCATATCAGAAGCCCGGGCCGCCACTGTGGATCGGCGCCAGTATCGAAGCCGCCGCCCGCCGCGCTGGCCGAATAGCCGATGCCTTCGTCGGCACGCCCAGCACGAGCATGGCGAACGCGACGCATCTTGCCGACGTCTACAAGGAGGCGGCGCGCGAGGCCGGACGGCCCGCCGAGGTCGTCCAGATGCGAGATGCCTGGGTCGCGCCGTCGCTCGCGGAGGCCGAGGCCGTCTACGGCCCGCACGTGATGACCGCCTACCGGTACTACTGGGAGAATCGTCTGGCCGAGTTCCGCAACCTCGCCGCCGGCTCGGAGTTCACGCTCCAGAATCTCGCCCCGGATCGCCTCGTCCTGGGAGATCCCGAAACGTGCATCCGAGAATTCCTTCGCTGGCAGAAGACGACCGGCGCGAGCACGTTCCTGCTCCGGCTACGCCACGCTCATTCAGGTGGGCCGGCGCACGACGAGATCATGGACGCGATCAGGCTCTTCGGCGAGCGCGTCCTGCCCTACGTCTGAGCTTGTTCGCCTAACTCCTCGTTGCCCGCTTGCGCTCGGTCAGGTCGACGAAACCGAGTGATGCGTGTGTCGGGGCTACGAGCGGACGCTCGTGAGAAATCGGAGTAAGAATGCTCAACGGGAAGAGCGGCGGTTCACAGGACACGTACTACGGAACGTACCGCCATATGTAGCACACCGGTCCGTTAGGATCGGCCATCTCCGCAGGCGTACACGGGCGGGCCGTATTCCTCACGCTCTCCGGCAGGCGACACGGAACGCCCCACGTTCTCACCGACGGAATGCCCCACGGGGCGGAAGGGAAGACGTCGCCTCGATAGACAAAGCCAGCCTGGTCGACCACGGCAACCGGTGCACCCCAGCTGGCTCTATTCGTAAGGTCGTCAGACGAGCACGTGGCACACCCGTTCGCCAAGGCGAGTACCGCGAGGGCCGCGATGACCGTTTGTCTGAAAGTCCAGCCGCGAAGTTCATCCTTGGCGGTCGGCCAACCGTCCGGATCCCGCTGCGTCGTTAAGAGGCGCCGGATCAGCAGCGCCAGGCGCGGAGAGGGCAGGTAGCCGAGTGTTCGCAATCCTTGTCGGAATGCGTCGGACAGTTCGCGCTGAGGGTGCCCAGAAGAGAAGGTCATCGTCGTTAATAGACCTACCGCCAAACCTTCCCACCCTGCTGCGCCTCGACAGCGAGCGGTGCGGCTAGCACGGCTCCGAGGCCAGTCACGAAGGCGCGCCGGTTCATTGCACGCGGGATGCTAGCGCCCTAGGAATAGGTCGGCAACAGCCGGAACAAATGATGGCCGTTCTTCTGGGCGTGCGGCGTGACACCGCATGCCAAGGGCGAGGATTCGTCCCTAGTACCGAGCGCGCGCGATTCAGTCCGTGAATCGACATGGGCCTCGGGATCGCATTACAATGCCCGCGGGCTCGATGGCGCGGACCTCGCTCATGCGTTCGCTCGTCAGGCTCGTGCGGAGGCACACCGAGGCCGAGGTCGCATTGCATTCCGCGAGCACTCGGCGATCGATGACAATGCATTCGCCGGGCGCGGCTTACGAAGCCGGGCTCACTCGGCGGCAATTCGTCTCGGCGACCGCCGCCCTGGGTGTGGCCGGCTGCGTTCGCTTCCCTCGGTCCGTTTCAAAAACGCCTCCGGTCGCAATTGTGGGCGGCGGCATTGCAGGGCTCACCGCGGCCCATACGCTCGTCGGCGCCGGCATTCCGGCAGTCATCTACGAGGCGTCGACCAGGGTCGGCGGGCGGATGCACTCCCACCGCGACGACTACTGGGACGATGGGCAAGTGACAGAGTGGTGCGGAGAGCTCATCGACACGAGCCACCAGACGCTCCTGGCTCTTGCCCGACGCTTTGACCTCCCGATCGTCGATCTGCAGGCCGACCAGCCCGCCGCCGCGCGGCCGACGTACTTCGTCCTAGGCCAGCATTACCGGTGGGAACGTGCGGAAGAGGACTTCAAGCCCGTGCGTGCGGCCCTCGCGCGCGACTTCGACGAAGCCGGAGTCTCGACCTTCGCGACCAGCACCCCGGCGGCTGTGCGACTCGACCGCATGAGCGTGCAAGAGTGGATCGAATCGCGCGTGCCGGGCGGCACCAGGTCGCCCCTCGGCGCCATCCTCGACGTCGCGTTCGCCAGCGACTATGGCGCGGACACCGCCGACCTGTCGGCGTTGAATCTTGCCTACCTGCTCGGTAACCGGCAGTTCGGGATGCCGAGCGAGCGGCAATACCACATCGCCGGTGGCAACGAGCAATTGCCGCTGCGGATGGCGGAGCTTCTTCCGCCCGGTGTCATCGCGCTCGGGTGGCGGCTCGTAGCCCTCGCGCGACGGAGTGATGATTCCGTCGTCCTTATCTTCGCCACACCGAAAGGAACCCGCGAGGTGAACGCGGACCACGTAATCCTGGCTCTGCCATTCGCCGTGCTCCGCACGCTTGATTACGAGCACGCGGGGTTCGATGTCCTCAAGCGTCGGGCGATCCAAGAGGTCGGCCGCGGGCGCAACGCGAAACTTCACATGCAGTTCCGACACCGCATTTGGACAGCACCTGGACCTTGGGGGCTCGGTAACGGGGCCTCGGTGACCGACCTCGGGTATCAGACGGTGTATGAGGTCTCGCGTGGCCAAGCCGGGGCGAGTGGCGTTCTGGTCAACTATCGCGGCGGAGCCGTGGCGGATCGCATCCGTCCCTCGTCGCCCTACACGAGCGGCTCGACCCCCGCGCTCGCCGCGGAAGTGCGTTGGCTGCTTGCGCGCCTCGATCGCGTGTGGCCGGGGATCGCCAATGCGTGGAATGGGAAGATGGCACTCTCGGCCCCCGCGCTCGATCCGAACCTCGGCTGCTCGTACTCGTATTGGCGGGTTGGCCAGTACCATACGCTGCGCGGCTACGAGCGCATCCGGCAGCGCAACATCCACTTCGCCGGCGAGCATTGCTCGATCGAGTTCCAGGGCTATATGGAAGGCGCCGCCGCCGAGGGGATCCGAGCGGCGAACGAGGTCCGCCGCGACCTCGGGGCGTTTAGCGGCGCTGACGTCCGCTGACCCCTCGTCGTTCATGGTTGCGGGGGCCCGTACCGGTGGATCCGAGCAGGCCACCAGTACTGCGTTACGCTTCTTTTGCCGGATCTGATGGCGGCTCGCCGAAGGCTGGAAAGGATACCAAGCCGGTCTGCGCCCCGTCACACCTCGCAGGAACTCATTCGTTGCGGCGCGCATCCTCCCACAATTCGGCCGACGGCATATCGCGTACTCACAGCATGTCGCGGAGCGGGAACATGAAGAGCTCGAACAACCGCGCCTGCATACCGCGATGTTGCCACTGCTCGTGGTGCACCGGTTTCGCATAGGCGAGGTCGGCCTGGAAGACCTCCTCCAGCCTGCGCGCGATGGCTCGGTCATAGACGACGATGTTCAGCTCCTGAGAGAGCGCGAACGATCGTGGATCGAGATTGGCGCTGCCTATCGTCGCCCAACGGCCGTCGATCACCATGGTTTTGGCGTGGAGCAGGGCCGGCTGGTACTCGTAGATCTTCACGCCGGCCTTGAGGAGGGGACCCCAGGTGGCGCGGCTGGCCTGGCGAACGAACTTGTGGTCGATGGTACCCGGCACGAGAACCTCCACTCTCACGCCCTGCCGCAAACGATTCAGCACGGCATCCATCATCGGTTCATCGAGAAGGAAGTAGGGGTTGGTGATTCGGATGGATTGGCGGGCGGCGTTAAGCGCGATCAGCAGCGTGTTGTACATCGCAAAGCTGCCGCCTTCCGGCGAGCTCCGAACCACCTGCACTGCGACCTGGCCACGCGACGGTTGCGGCCGTGGGAAGTACGCGTCGCCGCCGAGCGCCTCGCCGGCGGACTCCATCCAGTTCTCTACGAACGCCGCCTGCATCCATTCGACGGCCGGGCCTTCCACACGTACGTCCGTGTCGCGCCAGTGGTCCGCCGTACGACCGTCGCCCATCCATTTCTGGCTCACTCCCGAGCCCCCGGCGAAGCCAACTCGACCATCGACGACCAGGATGCGGCGATGGTTTCGGTTGTTGGCCCGCCGCAGAGCCCACAGGCGAACTGGCCGGAACGTCTTCACCTGGCAGCCCGCGTCCTTGAGCTCGTCCGTGTAGTGTGCCGGCATGCCGACCGTCCCGACGCCGTCGAGGAGCACTTGAGCGGGCACACCGGCCCGGCAGCGCTCGGCGAGCGCGCTGATCACGTCTTCTGAGACAGGGCCTTCCTCGAAGAAGTACTGGGCGTACGTGATCGACTTCCGCGCGCTCCGGATCGCGGCCGTGAGCGCTGGAAAAATCTGCTCACCGTTCAGCAGTACCTGCACTTCGTTGCCATTGATGATCGGCGTCCCGGCGTAAGCCTGGAGGGTCGGGTAGAAACTGGGCTCGCCGAGCTCGACAGCCGGCAGTCTCGTGATGCCCGCGTTGATGTGGGCGCACCCGGTCAGGAGGAGGAGAATACCAGCGAGCACGGCGCTCAGGGCGACTGCGAGCCGCAGGCGCCCGTCGGCAGGAGTCTCGCCCATGTTCGCAGTCGTCGCCACGGCGGCGAAGCCGAGCGAGGCCTCGTCGCCGCCTGTCATCTGTTTCGCGCCGTTTCCTGACCGTCGACGTTCGCGGCCGCGCGCGTGCGCACTCGCTCCAGCTCCTCGTGAAGCGCCTCGAGTTCCTCGTCAGTCATCTGCTCGAGCCCCATTTGCGACATTTCTCTCTCTTGCTTGCCGTCACGCCGATGGTTTGGTTCCGCGTTCGGAGTGCCTCGCGTTTGCATCCGATCGGCGGAGGCCGATTTTCCGTAGGCCCTCCTCGAATCCGCGTCGATCGAGGGAGCCGAAAACATACCGCCGGCGTAATTCGTAAAGAGCGCGGTGCCGCCGATGGAGTCCGGCACCCTGTCGACGCCAAGTGTTGGTGATCACCGTCCATGTCTCGATGACGGCTCGTATCAGCGTGGCGATGACGCTACCGAGAGTCGCGAACCACCGCGCGGGAGACGGGTCCATCGAAAATCTAGTGGCCGATGCCGAGGAGGAACAAAAGAATGATCAAGCCCAGCGGGACTCCGAGCAGCCACAAGAGGATCAGCAACATGATCCGCCTCCTGTCGGTCTAGGGAGCAAGGCCGGTGCCAGCCAGCGGACCACCTCTTCTGTTCGCGGGCAGATCCAAACCCTCAGTTGAGGTTCTCAGGCGTGATCAAGAGATGTTTTTGAGTGGTGCGATAGGTCAGAAAGGGTGAGCGAGGGGAGCTCCTCAGACAAGCAAGAGGGGGAGTGGGCGACGGTGCGCCTGCTACTCCCCCGTTCTGGCTATGCGCCCCAACAAAAGTCGGGGCCTTAGGAGGTTGAAACCACCGCCGAGAGCTACGACGACACTCTCGGCGGCCTCTTTCTGGCCGGGTGGAGTGGCCTCCATGCGCTACCACCTACTCCCTCGGCGCCCCGCAGTCAAGTGGGTCGCCAGCACGTAGGAGCTCAACGGGAGTGCGCCCGCAATTGGTGAGCGGCCTTTGGTGAGCGGCCTTCTCCAGACAGAAGAAATTCCTCAGGCGGCGGCACGTGGGACTGAAATTGCGCGTTCTATTGCCCTCGCGACAGTATCCGGGGTATCGACACGGGCCTCGCCACTACCAGCGGTTGCCTCCTCCACCGCGGTAGCCGCCGCCGGAGCGGTAACCACCACCGGATCGAAAATTGCCTCCCCCTCGCGAGCCAGACGGCTTAGAGATCTCGACCTTGAGCGTGCGGCCACCGAGCTCATAGCCGTTGAACTTTCGGATCGCCTCGTCGGCCGCCTCGGACGTGGCCATCTGAACGAAGGCGAAACCTCGCGACCGACCGGTGTCACGATCGGTGATAACCTCGACGCCCTCGACGCCGGTGACCTGGTTGAACAACTGGCTAAGCTCCGCGGTGGATGTACTGAACGAAAGACCGCCGACGAAAAGCTTTTGACTCATGAACTTCTCCTGACTCCGCGGCTGAACCACGCGCCCTGGAACGGCGGAGGTGAGCGCCAAAGCGTGGACTGATGGAGGGCGAGGAGACCACGGTGGTCGCCGACCCGAACCAGACCCTTGCAGCGTACCACCGCGTCATGGCGCCGGCACAGCGGCGCTTCTAGGCGCGAGAACATCTTCCCTAAACGAACACTTCGCCGCTCCTTATGAGGCGTGCGCCTCGCGCTCACGCTTTCCGTGTTGCGGAGAACAACAGCAAATCGCGCAACTCGCATCTTCGTCACGTGTTACAGTGCTTCCGCCACACCCTGGCCTTCCTGACTGACGCGTCTGGCGTCGAGACCCTGGTGAAATGGCCTTCGCCAGCAAGTTAACCGGGGAGTCTCATGCACGTTTCGTCGTGGCCCATCACCTTTCCCGCGACCGAAAACGCCGTCGCCGATGGAGTCCAGCGAATGCGCGCCTGCAACGATCGGGATGACGGGAACATGCCGCCTCGCAGCCTTCGAGAGCACCCATGTTTGAGGACACGATGAGCGTGCCGGACGACGACCGCAAAATGTTTGCCCCGCTGCGGCGGGCTCAGATGATTTCGCCGGAGCTGAAACTCGTTGCCTTGCTGATGCGTCACCAGGCGGGCGCAACGGCGGAGGTCCTCGCTAACGATCTCGCCAGTGCGGGAATGGTGGTCGGCAGCAGAGCGCCGATTATCAAGCGCATCGGTGAGCTGCTCGGTGATCTCGAACGGGCAGGTCAGGTTGAGCGGATCCCTGACGGGCGGTATCGGACCGTTCGCGGGCGCTGACCCAGCCAAAAGATGTGCATTGGATCTCTCGTGAGGCTCCAGTGGCAGGACGGCTGGGTCGTCGTGCTTGTCGCTGTCGCCCTGGCCCAAGTCGCCTCCGTCGCGACGTCGCCGCTTCTGCGTCGAGAAAACGCCCGGCGTTCGATGGCCATTCGCCCTCTCAGCGACGTGCTGCTGGGCGGCCTCGCGGGTGTCGGGCTCGGTATCGCGCAGGCCACTGCATGATGGCCGATAGCCCGATCCCGCGGGACGATGATCGCCACAAGAGATCACTCCGTCGCGTGCCGCCGAAGCTCCGCCAGCGCAGCGACGAGGTCGAGAGCCCGCTGCCAAACGCGTGGCCTACCGGCTTGCGAACCATGGGGTGTCTGGCATGCGATGCACCATTCCTCAGCTCGGGTAGGCACGAGCGCTTGTGTGCATCGTGCCGGCGGAACAAGGCCTGATGATGTCGTGTCGCCAGCGCGCGCTCGACATCCCTCACTCGAGCGCCGAGACCGCTCGCATGGAAGCCAACAGCGCAAGGGAAACTCCGGCGCTTCAGCGTGCTAGTCACGGTTCGGCAGTAAGCTCACTGCGAGCGCCGACGACGCACCAGGCTCGACCCTTGTTGACCCTTGACACGCAGGACTTCTGCAGCGTTGCATGATCGTATGACCAAACTGATCAGTCCGTACTCGCAAGGGCGTCAACCATGCCGCGCGTTCGAAGAGGATCGTCTGAACCAACCGAGGACGTGTCCGAGGTGTCCGGCCATGGTGCAGTGGTGTCGCACTTGCGGCCACACTCATCACGCGGGCGGTTGGGAGATGTGCCCCGGCGAAAAGAGTAGGGAGCGGTTATGACCAGGCGGGCTCTTTCGCCTTAAGGCGCGTCCAGACACATCTCGGAGTACACAAGAGTGGTTCCCGTGCCGCCCAGGTCACGTCCTCGGCCTGTCCTCGTTGTCTCGTCAGAACTTGAACGCGGGTTCAGATCAGCGTGATGCCATCAGAAGCCAGCCTTCCGCATGCAGGTGCGATACGCCGCCTGGTAAGCGGGGTCCTTCGCGCCCTCGGTGTCCATCCCCGCAAGCTGGGGATCGTCGGACTTCGTGCCGCCTCCGGCGCTGCGCGCTTCAGCGGCCCGGCTGTGGTCCTTGGCATTCGGGAGTGGCGAATCTCCCGAGGCCGTGCCCGTGCGGACGGCCCGCTGCGCCTCCATATTGCAGGCCGAGATGTCCTCCGCCTTCGGCACCTGCGGACGCGCGACATTCGAGGTTGCCAATACGATGACTGCGGCAAAGAGCGTCACGTGCTGGCGTCGCCTCGGAAACACCATGGTTTCTTCTCCTCATCGCGGCCGTGTCATCTCCGCACATCGACCGCGTCCATGCTCATCAGTCGCTCCTTCCCGGCTGCGACCGCAGCGGCAATGCTGGGGAAACCGGCCTGCGACTCTTCGACGATCTCGCCGCCGTAATTCATGATGCGCCAGCGCCATTCGGGGTTCCTCGGGCTCGAGATCGCGACCACTTGCATGTGTTGGCTCCCCTCCGCGCTTCCGCCTACGCGCGCCGGTGTACGACCTTCTCTCTCAGGCAGCTGCGGCAGGCGGCGAGGATGCTGGCCACCCTCAGCTCACCGATAAGCCTGGGCAACACGTCGTTGAGGCGCGACGACGGCACGCCGGTGAGCCGCACTATGCAGTCAGCGCATAGCGTGGCACTGCCCATGCTCTCTTCGATCAGCTTCGCGTCGAGATTCTGCACGGTCTCTCCCCTCTGGAGACTGAAACATGCGACGCCGCGGTAGCGCGATCGAGGATGGAATGATCAGATGGCCACGCCGTCACCCCGTTTCGCTCTCATGCACGACGTCTACGCTCTCCGGCTCCGCAGATACGAGGTCGACCGCCGCCAGTTCACGGGCTGCGAATCGTCGACAATGTTCATGGCAGCGAGCTTCTGGGCGCCTCGCGCCAGCGCGGCACCGATCGACGGGAATCGATCCGGGGACTCCGCGATAGTGTCGCCCGCGTAGTTGACGATCCGCCACCGCCAGGCAGGATCCTTCGGAGTGTTGAACGCCGCGACTTGCATAGGTGCCGCCTCCCGACCCCGTAGAGAACGTTCCGCCAGTCACCGGCGCCCCGGCGAGCCACGCTGTATGCGGTGGACGCGTCATCGCGCGGGGACGCGAGTGACAGTCGCCGTCTGACCGCAGACCGAACAGCGCCCGTGTCCGCGATCCATCGGCGGCGCCGTGCCGCCGATGCGCCGACGGGACGTCGAGCGGCTTGACGTGCAGCTCGATCGCTAGGGAGCCGTCACATCCTTCGCGATCCGATAAAGGACCCAGTCACCCGCGTCTTGGCCACCGATGCGCTGAGCCTGTTCGAACAAGCTCTGTGTTCGTCGGGCAGTAGGCGGGTACTCTGTGAGCAGTGCTCTCCGCCCGAGCCCCAGCGCCGCGCCTGGAGCGGGGCCTCCACCGTGTAGCAGGCAAGCGCCTGGCGGCTCACTGGGACCTTGGCACGGAGGAGGAGTCCCCCAGGGATCGTTGGAACGTTATCACCGTATCAGAATATGGGAGGTCGCGTCCGAATAATTTATATCAGAAATACATGTTATATATGTTGTCACGTGGGAGGCCCGACTGAATGTTCCAGAGCGAGACGCGCGTCCTGGTCGTCCTGCCTCGCCAGCTCGTCGACCGCGCCCGCGTGCTCGCGGGGCGGGCCACGACATCCACGCGGCTGCCGGTAAGTTTGCAGATCGTGCTCCGGGCCCTGATCGAGGAGGGGCTGAAGCGGCCGACGGATTCCGGCCTGATAGCCAACATGAGTCGTCAGGCCGAGACGGTTCGTCGGATTCGCCGGGAGGCGCGGCGCCGGCTGGTCACAGCCGGAGCCGCTCGCGGCCCGGCGGCGCGACCACGCCGATGATCCGCTCATGAGAATGGCGTTCAGCTCGACGGGCGCGCGCTCCGGATGGAGATCTCCAAGCCGTCCGCGCCGCGCAGCGGCGGTGGGTACCGCCCGCGGAACGCTTCGGGCACAAGCCGCGAGCGCCGGTAAGAAAGGCATGCGGCCGACGTCCGAGAGACGGACGCTTTGATGTCGCGCGTCTACGTCGTCGACAACCAAGTGGACGCCGCGCTCAAACAGTTGAAGAAGCTCATGCTGAAAGAGGGCACGTTTCAGGAAATGAAGCGGCGCGCCCACTACGAGAAGCCGTCGGTCAAGCGGAAGCGCAAGGCGGCGGCGGCACGCAAGAAGCGCCGCCGCGCCCTGGCACGCTCCCGCGATTGGGACAGAGACTGATGTTCCGGCGCGCTCGGTGATGCGCCGGCTTAAGCCCGGCGATCGAGTGATCCGCCGTCATCGGCTCCTCAAGACGCAAGGCACCGTTGTCCGATTCGACGGTGAGGACGAGAACGGTGCGTCGCGCGCCTGGATCAAGTGGAGCCACCCCACGACGCTTCCGAACCCGAGCCTCGAGACGGTCGATGAGCTAGAGCTCATGGTGGAGGGTGACGGTACCCTGGAGGCATGACGCTGTCGGAAGCGGCTACCGCAACGCACTCCTTTCTCCGGACCATCCCGAACAGCGTCGCCTGTGAGAAGTGCCTCGCCGCGTACCTCGATGTCGACCGCTACGAAGTGCTGAAGAGCATCCGAGAGCTGATCCACGCCGGCCGCATCCTGTGCACATACACGGAGTGCGCGATCTGCCAGGAGCGGAGTCTGGTCGCGCATGTGCGCGCCCAACGCCGTCAGTCGTCAGACACGTAGCCGTGGCGGCGCCGCTCCCCTTCGCGGGCCGTGGCACCCGACGTGGGACCGGATAGAACCTTGGCTCACCAGGCGATGCGCTACCGCCGATCCAAATACGGCTCTGAAAACGGCCTATACTACTTTCTCTGAGACGACGGACGTTCTCTGAGACGACGGAATGAAGGGCGTCGAGGAGACTCGGAGGGGGGAAGTGGATAGAGGGGCGGCGATGCTGGCGGTCGTGCTCGATGTGTATGAAGGCGGCAAAGACTTGATCCCGGGTTGGAAGCTGAAGGAGCACGCGGAAAAGGCGTTGGCGACAGGCGGCGTCGATGGACTCAGGCGGTACTACGAGGCGTGCCTGACTGGTTCGGGCCACGGAGTGAAGACAACCCTCGAAGGTGGCAAACGAAAGACTTTGGAATCGGAGCGCGATCGCTTCATGGCGATCTATCTGGGTGCTGCCCGGTGAGTAGGATAGAAACCCGTCGTCGTGAGTACGCCGCACCAGCGGAACGGCCGGTTGGAGAGCGTGCCGCTCGCTCGGCGGCATGAGTCCATAGCGGAAATCCCGGCGGGAACCGAGATGAAGCGGCGGATCTTCGGCCTCGAGAACGAGTACGGTCTCAGCTACACCCTGAACGGCCAGCGTCACCGGTCGCCCGACGACGTCGCGCGGTACCTCTTCGAGAAGGTCATCCCCGGCGGCCGCCACGCGAACGTCTTCCTCGAGAACGGCGCCCGCCTCTACCTCGACACCGGATTCCACCCCGAGTACGCGACGCCCGAGTGTGATGACGTCGCCGAACTCGTCATCCACGACAAGGCGGGTGAGCGGATCGTCGACGACCTCCGGCACCGCGCCGAGACGCGCCTGCGGGAAGACGGCATGGGGGGAACCATCCTATTGTTCAAGAACAATACGGATTCGGCTGGCAACTCCTACGGGTGTCACGAGAATTACCTCGTCAGCCGCGACGTGCCATTTCAGCGCCTGGCCGAGGCGCTCAGCCCGTTCTTCGTGACCCGCCAGATCTTCGCGGGCGCAGGCAAGGTACTCCAGACACCGCGGGGCTTCCACTACTGCCTCTCGCAGCGCGCTCCGCACATCTGCCAGGAGATATCGGGCGCCACGACCTCGACCCGCTCGATCATCAACACCCGCGACGAGCCGCACGCCGAGGCCGAGCGTTATCGCCGCCTGCACATCATCGTGGGCGATTCAAACATGTCGGAGGTAGCCACATATCTGAAGCTCGGGACAACGGCGCTGGTACTCGACATGATTGAGGATGGATTTTTCGATCGAGATTATTCGTTGCAATCACCCGTGCAAGCGATACGCGACATCTCCCACGACCCGACGTTGAGAGAAGCAGTCAAGCTCAAGGACGGGCGCACGATCACTGCGCTCGAGATGCAGCTCGAATATCTCGAGTGTGCGACGCGCTACGTCGACTCGATCAGCCCCGACTCGGCGACGAAGAACGTGCTCGCCCGCTGGGCCGGCGTGCTCACGAAGCTCGAATCGGACCCGATGCAGCTCTGGCGCGAGCTCGACTGGGTGATCAAGAAGGCGTGGATCGACAAGTTCATAGACCGCGACCGGCTCTCCTCCCGAAACCCGAAGATTTCGTTACTCGACCTCCAGTACCACGACATCCGGCCAGAGAGGGGCGTCTATTACCGGCTGGCGCTCAACGATCAGGTCGACCGTATCACCGACGACGAGACGATCGACCAGGCCAAGCGCGTGCCGCCGCAGACGACGCGCGCCCGCCTGCGTGGCGAGTTCATCCGTCAGGCCAATCTGAAGGGCAAGGACTACCGCGCCGATTGGGTCTTCCTGAAGCTGAACGACCCGGACCGCGAGACAATTCTCTGCAACGATCCGTTCCAGTCCCACGACGAGCGGGTCGAACGTCTCATCCGATCGTTCTAGCGGCACGTTCGCAATCGTAGTTACGACATCCCCGGATTCGTCGGCGGTGGCGCAAGGACCCTAAGCCCGTGCCCGTCAAGACGCGCCAATGGAGGCGCCTACCGAGCCCGCAGCGCTTTGTCGGCCGCCTTATCGAGCGCGCGGACGCATTCCTTTGCCGCAGTGAGCTGTTCGAAGAAGCTGCCCTTCCCGAGGCAGGGTTCGTACCGCATAACCACCCACCCCACGAGCAGCAGCCCAACCAGGATGGCTATCAGGTGCTCCAAGAAGTCGCCCATTCGGCCCCTTCCCGACAGTTCGGGCAGACCGCGCGACCGTGCGCGTTAGCGTGCGCTGGCACCGGCTTCGTGAAAGAGTCGCCCGCAGAGACGACAGATGACACGCGATGGCGTCTCCTCCACAGTATCAGACGCGGGCACCTGGACGTTCTCACGTCAGGCAGTGCTCGAAGCCGCTCGCGAAGAACATCGTCATCGAGACTGTTTTCAGCGTCGTATGAGCGAGCTCGCCTAGACAAGAACCCGCAGGCGGATCGCGTCACTTTTTCTCGGGCGGCGCAGGCGGGCGCGCGCAGTACGGGCATAGCGTGTCGTGCTCTCGCTCGAGCTGATCCGCCGGCGGCACGATGGCATAGACGCGACCGCAGAGTGGACAGACGCGGCGCTGGGGGAGCGGCATCACCCGATGGCCTTGTCTGAGCGGACGCCGGAGGACGGGCCGAACAGCGAGATATCGAAGCAATCTGCGTGATACTCACGCTCGCCAATCCGGTAGCGGCCGTCGCGGCCCCAAATGGCACCTCGGCAGGCGGCGCACACAGCATGGGCGGGCACCGACACGTCCACGCGCGTTAGTTGTCGGCGACGTCGGGTGAACCATGCCTGGCGTCCGCGCGCGACTCCTCGCGCCCGATATCTATTGAACATCCTCCCGCCCCTTCCGGAGGCCCGGCGAACTAGCCGCGCCGGCCTGCCCGCGCCAGACAATCGGACGGATGAGATGTGACGTCACCGCAAGGGGGCGCAGCTAACATTGCCCGTTGGTGACATGCTACCGGCCTAGTCGTTTGCGGCGCGCGCCTCTGCCATTAAATGCATGAACGCCTTGTAGCAATCCACATCAACCGTCATCGCCGATGTGGCCGCGACGATCTCGTACTCCGTTTGGTTCGGCTTGATCGCCAGGCCGCAGACGATGCAGATCGCACCACGACTCGGGTCAGCGAACGTTTTGGCGGTGGGATCCGTGGCGAACCCGCGCATCAGCCCGAGCCGACGATGTTCCTCGGGCGCGTCGCGGCCGCCGCGAATCGGGGGTAGGCGATGCGAGCGGCCGTCATTGAGTGGCGAGACTACGTCATACATCGCTCTGCCCCCCAGACTCATCATCCTACCTCGGGGTGCTGGCGGAGACCAGCCGAGGCAAGGTCATCGAGCACGCCAGTGCTCGGAGGGTGCGCTCTGCAGCCCGTCGAGCCGCTGGCGCGCCGCCGTGAAATGCGGATCATGGTGCCACGCCTCCCAGTCCGCGCGGGTCTTCCACGTGCCGACTATCACCCTTCTGCCTGGCTTATCGATGGCCGGAGCAGCGTAGACTCCTGGCACGTGCCGCGTCGTCGGACTATACTTGCGGGCCGTTCGGCATGGATCTGCTCTTCTTGCGCGCCCTCATACTCGACGGCACCGGCCGTCTCACCGAGGACGGCGGCTTGCTTGTTCGCGAGGGACGCATCGCCGCCATTGGTCGCTCCGGCGAGCTCGAGTCGCATCGCCGCGACGACGGCGTGATCGTCGTCGACCTCCACGGCAGCACACTCATGCCAGGGCTCATCGACACACACGTCCACTTCGCCGGGGGCGACTTCGTCCCGCATCGCGAAGGCGAGCCGATGGCCCTGGCGGCCCTGCGCACCGCGGAAGCAGCCACGCGAACGCTGCGCGCCGGCATCACGACAGTTCGCGTGGCGGGCTCACGAGATTTCTTGGACGTCGAAGTGCGGAATGCCGTCGCCGCCGGCGTCCTCGAGGGGCCGCGCGTGCTGGCCTGCGGCCGCGGCATCACGACCACCGGCGGCCACTATCACGACTGGTGCGCCGTGGAAGCGGACGGCGTCGACCAAGTGCGCCACGCCGTCCGCGCCCACCTCAAGCGCGGCGTCGACGCCATCAAGATGATGCTCTCGCCCGGCATCGCCACCGCCGGCGCCGATCCAAGCGGCGAGCAGTTCACGCTGGACGAGGTGCGCGCAGCTGTCGAGGAAGCCCACAAGGCGGGCCGGCGCGTGCTGAGCCACGCCATCGGCCTCGGCTCGATCCGCCAGGGCATCGCCGCGGGCGTCGACTCGATCGACCATGGCTTCTACCTCGATGAAGAGCAGGCGGCCGCGATGAAGGCCAAGGGTATCTACCTCGTTCCGACCTTCGGCCCCGCCTACTATTACCTGCACAAGCGCTTGGCCGAGCCGTGGCGTATCGAGCGCGCCAAGGCGATCGAGGACGTGCACGCGCGCGCGTTCGCGATCGCGCTGGCCGCCGGAGTGCTGATCGCGATGGGGTCCGATTGCGGCGCGCAGTCGCGGATGCCGAACGGGGAAAACGCGCTGGAGCTCGAGCTGATGGTGCGCCACGGCATGCGTCCGATGGACGCCATCGTCGCGGGCACGCGCGAGGCCGCACGACTGACCGGCATCCTCGACAAGGTCGGCACGCTGGAGCCCGGCAAGGTCGCGGACCTCATCGCGATCGACGGCAATCCGCTCGACGACATCGAGCGCGCCCGCACCGGCGTGCGGCTGGTCGTTCAGGCCGGCGTCGTGCGTCGCGACGACGACGGCCTAAAGACGGAACGCCGGTAGCACCTCGCGTCCGAACAGGCGGAGCGAGCGCATGGCCTCGCGGTGGGTCATGTTTCCGAAGTTCATGTTCATGAGCAACAAGTCCACACCGACCGACTCCAGCGCCTCGATCTGCCGTATGCAGCGCTCGGGGCTGCCGATCACCAGACGCTCCCATGCCTCGTCCAGCGAGGGTTCGTGCTCGACGGGATCGGAGGCGACCACGCCGCCGCGCACGCTCTCGCTGCCGAAGTGCAGGTGATGCCAGGTCCGGTGGGTCTTCGTCACATGCGGCAGCGCCTCCCGCGCAGCGTCGTCCGTCTCCGCAACGTAGGCGATGCGCAACACACCGAGGTCGCTGGCGGCCTCGGTCTTGCCCGCGTCTTTCAGCGTGGCGCGGTAGAGCTCTACCTTCTCAGCCACGCTGTCGAGCGGCTCGCGAAACACGGTGCTGAGGATCCGATGGCCGTGGCCGACGGCGTACGTGAACGACTCGGGGTTCAGCGCGGCGATCCAGATCGGCGGATGCGGCCGCTGCATCGGGCGCGGCAGCACGGTTGCGGCCGGGAACTGGTAGAACCGTCCGGCGTGGGCGACGTCGTTCTCCTGCCACACCCGCAGCATGATCTCGAGCGACTCCTGCGTGCGCGCCCGTCCTTCCTCGAACGGGACATCGTAGCGGGCGAACTCATATGGATAGGCACCCCGACCGACGCCGATGTCGAGTCGGCCGCCGGTGAGCACGTCGGCCACCGCGATTTCCCCCGCCAACCGCAGCGGGTGATAGAACGGCAGCACCAGCACGCCCGTGCCGAACCGGACGCGCCGGGTTTGACTAGCCGCTTTGATGGCGAACATCAGTGGTTGCGGGCACGCGCTGTAGCTGACGAAGTGGTGCTCGGCCAACCACACCGTCTCCAGGCCCTGCTCCTCGGCATAGGCGACCTCCTCGAGAAGGTCGTTGTACATCGCGTCGAAGCTGCGGCCGGGGCCCGACCACTCGAAGAGCAGGAATAGTCCGAATCGCATCTCAGGCCGCCAGGAACTTCTTCCACTGCTCGAGCAGCGGCGCCTCGTTGTCCATCCACCATTCCGGGTTCCGCAGCAGCACGGCCGGCATGTCGTAGTTGACGACCTCGCGCTTGGCCTTGGTGTCGAGCTGTGCCCAGGCTGTCCGGTTCGTCGGCCCATGCGGGTAGAGCACGGGTCGCTCGGCCTGCGGCTTGGTCTGCGAGGCGAAGGCGATGAATTTCATCGCGGCATCCTTGTGCTTGGAGACCTTGGACACCGCGTAGAACGTCTGGTCGAGAATCGCTTGGTTGGTCTCGACGGCCAAGGGCTTGCCTTCGCGGGCCAACACCACGACGCGCGCGCCCCATCCATAGCCCAGCTGCACCTCCTCGTCAGCGAAGAACTGCGCGAACTGCGCGCCGGATTGCCACCACGTCATCTGTGGCTTGATGTCGGCGAGCTTCGCGAACGCGAGCTTGGTATCGATGGGATAGACCTTGGCGGGCGGCACGCCGGCCGCCATTATGGCCGCCTCGAAGTTGTCGCGCGGCGTCCAGCCCGGCCCCGTGCGGCGCCCGGCGAAGCGCTTGAGGTCCCACAGCTCGGCCCACGTCTTCGGATGGCTGCCGGTCGGGAAGCGCTTGGTGTTGTACGCGATGTCGACGGCGTACACCTCGAAGGCGACGCCGTAGGGATGGACGGCCGGCACGTACATGTCGGCGGCCTTCACGACGCCGGCGTCGATCTTTTCGTAGAGGCCGTCGGCCGCCCCCCGCCAAAGCCAAGCGCTGCCCGGCTGGATGATGTCCCACTCCGCGTTGTTGCTCTGGACCTGCGCCTTGAGCATCGCGAGCTGGTTGGTGGCGCTCACTTGTTTGATTTGGATTCCGGTGGCGGCGGTGAACGGATCGTAGACCGCCTTTTTGAGCGACTCCTCGTGCGCGCCGCCCCAGCCGACGACGACGAGGTCCTCGGCGGCGGCCGCTCCGCGCGGGCGCCACAGTACGCCTGCCACGCCGAGCGCGGCCCCGCTGGTCTTGAGGAAGTTCCGCCTCGACACCGAAGTGCTCATGTTGTCTCCTCCTGAGGGCTCAGGCCCCTCCGGTGATGCGTTCGGTGCGACGGCGCAGCCAGGCTGAGGCCAGCAGGGCCATCGTCGTCACGACGAGGAGCTGGCTCGACACCGCGGCCACCACCGGGTTCAGCTCGTACCGGATACCGTCGAACATCAGCTTCGGCAACGTCGGGTTCGAGCCCGACACGAACATCGCCACCACGATCTCGTCGAAAGAGATCAAGAAAGCGAAGATGGCACCGCTGGCGATGCCGGGCCACAACAGCGGCAGCATCACCGTGGTGAAGGTGCGGAGCGGGCCCGCTCCAAGGCTGCGGGCCGCGCGCTCCAGCGAGCGATCGAGCTTGTAGAGCACCGCGCTGACGTTGAGCACAACAAACGGCAGCGCGAGCACGGTGTGGGCCAACACCAGCCCCGCCGTGCTACCGATGAGCCGCCATCGCGCGTAAACATTGTAGAGCCCGATCGAGAGCACGATGGTCGGCACCACGATCGGCGAGACGACGAGCGCGCGCAGCGTGCTCTTGCCGGGAACGGCCAGACGCACGAGGGCGACGGACGCCAGCGTGCCCAGGCTGGTCGCGAGCACAGTTACGATCACCGCGACGTGGACGCTCCGCAGGGTGGCGTTCCACCAGGCCGCGCTCGACCAGTACGCCTCGTACCATCGCAGGGACAGCGTGCGCGGCGGAAACTCCAAAAACCGGCCGCCGCTGAACGACATGGCGATGACCAGCAGGCTCGGCGCCGCAAGGAACGCCATCACGAATCCGGTGACGATCCAGACGCTCAGCGCGATGCGCGAGCCCGTCACGCCCACACCCGATCGAGCCCGAGCAGGCGGTCGAACCCGACGACGACGATGGCGGTCAGCAGCAGCAGGACCATGGCGGCGGCCGAGGCCAAACCCCAGTCCAGCAAGTCGACGACCTGGGTCTCGATCACCATCGCCAGCGTGATCACGCGCGAGCCACCGAGCAGGGCGGGCGTGATGAAAAATCCGAGCCCCTGGACGAAGACCAGCAGGGCCGCTGTCGCCACGCCCGGCAGGCTCAGCGGCAGCGTCAGCGAATAAAAGCGGCGCCAGGGCCCGGCGCCCATGATCTGCGCGGCGCGCGGCAGGCGTGGATCGATGTTCCGCAGCGACGCATACAGCGGCAGGATGGCGAACGGCAGCAGTACCTGGGCCATGCCGATGACAACCCCGGTCTCGTTGTACATGAGCCGGAGAGGCTCGTCGATCACGCGCAGCCCGCGCAGGACGTTGTTCAGCACCCCGTTGGCCTGGAGCAGCACCATCCACGCATAGGTCCGTACGAGGATGCTCGTCCACAGCGGCAGCAGCACGAAGATCATCAGCACGCGAAACACCGTGGGCCCCACGCGCGTCATGACGTAGGCGACGGGATAGGCGCCGAGCAGGCACACGAGCGTCACCAGCAGGCTGATGCGCGTCGTGCGAAGGAGCACGTCGACGTAGACGGCGCTGTCGGCCAGCCGGCGATAGGCGTCGAGCCCGGCGGCGCCCCCGGGCCGGCCGGCCAGGCTCAGCACAAGCAGTCGCCCAAGCGGATAAAGATAGATCGCGGCGAGAAGCAGCAGCGCAGGACCGATGAGGAAAGCGGCCTGGCGCCACGTCGAGCGCGCGCTCATCCGAACACCCGCCAATCCTCCGGCCGCGACGTCACCGCCACCTCGTGGCCCGGGGCGAAGATCGACGCCTGCCCGCGATACGGCCGGCTCACGCTGACGATGGTGCCGGCGCGCAGCTCGACGGTGTAGCGCACGAGCTCACCGCGGAACGTCACCTCGCGCACGCGCCCGGGCCAGCAGTTGGCGCCGACGACAGCCGCGGTCACGATGTCGAGACGCTCCGGGCGAATGGTGAGCCGCACGCGCTTGCCGGGTGCCGTCGGGAGCGTCGTGCACGCAGAGACCTCGAGGCCGTCGGCGACCGCAATGCGCGTCACCGCGCCCGTCGTCTCGCCGGCTACGCCGTCGAGCGCGTTGACGTCACCCAAAAAGCCCGCCACGAAGTCCGTGGCGGGAAGCTCGTAGAGCTCCAACGGCGATCCGATCTGCACGAGGTCGCCGGCGTTCATGATCGCCACGCGGTCGGACAGCGTCAGGGCCTCCTGCTGGTCGTGCGTGACGTACAGCGTCGTCACGCCCAGCGTGCGCTGCAGGCTCTTGAGCTCACTCTGCATTTCCTCGCGGAGCTTCTTGTCGAGCGCGCCGAGCGGCTCGTCCATGAGGAGGAGCGATGGCTGGTACACGAGGGCGCGCGCCACCGCGACCCGCTGTTGTTGTCCGCCCGAGAGCTGGCGAGGATAGCGCTCGGCGAAGCGGGACATGTGGACGGCATCCAGCACGCGGGCCACGCGCTCGGCGACCTGGACGGCGGGCACGTGCCGCGTTCGCAGCGGGTAGGCCACATTGTCGAAGACGCTCATGTGCGGAAACAAGGCATAGCTCTGGAACACCATCCCGATGTCGCGCTTCTCGGGCGGGAGCGCGATGACCGAGGCGCCGCGGATGCGGATTTCACCAGCCGTCGGTTGCTCGAAGCCGGCGATGAGCGTCAGCGTCGTCGTCTTGCCGGAGCCGCTGGGGCCGAGCAGCGTGACGAACTCGCCCTCGAAGATGTCGAGCGAAACGTTATTGACGGCGATCACTCGACCGTAATGCTTCGAGACCGCGCGCAACGCCACGAACGGCTCGCTCATCGGCGGCGCCAACCTAGCGCGGATGCCGGACGGGTGCAACACGCCAAGCCCTGCGCAGCGGTTGTCGCCGGCCGGTTACGTTACTGCCGGTCTG
>Ga0209382_10001213_pt1 | contig 41083 bp, 42 predicted proteins | sample SoiMetdeltSBSDD5_FD_187599 | JGI IMG/M metagenome (GOLD analysis project Ga0209382, IMG submission 187599) | Bulk soil microbial communities from a Populus tree surrounding site in Tennessee, USA - Soil MetaG P. deltoides SBSDD5 (SPAdes) (version 2) | ecosystem: Environmental > Terrestrial >... | reverse complement strand
GTCGCTAATCCGAAATGGGTTTGGAACCACTCGCCTGTGCAAAGGCGATATCAACCGTATCGTTGAACTGCGCACCGGATTTGGCACAGGCGCCTGCACCTACAGTGAGTTCGTTCCCTACCACAAAGCAGGTTGAGGAGCGGGGCGCCAAGGAGAAGCGCAATGAGCGCAAGATCGAAACTGGTACTCGGCGTCTCGGTTGCAGCTGCGCTCGCGGCTTGCTCGACCACCGCGGTCCAGGAAACACGGAGCCCGCAGGCGCAAAAAGAGCTGGATAAGGCATTGGCCGGCCGCGTGGCGGGCAAGCCGGTCAGCTGCCTGCCCAGTTACCGCGCCAACGACATGCAGATCATCGATGACTGGACGATCCTCTTCAGGGACGGCCGCACCGTTTATGTGCAGAACCCGCGCGGCGGTTGCCCGGGCATCGGCATCCGGCGCAACGTGCTGGTGACCCGATTGTTCGGCACCAACCAACTATGCAGCGGCGATATCAGCCACCTGCTTGATCCGACGTCGGGAATTCAGGGCGGTGCCTGCGTATTCAGCGAGTTCGTGCCTTACACCAAGCCGGCGGGCTAGGAGGCCAGCACTGATGGGAGTCAAGCTGTCACTGCTGATCGTAGTTGGCACCGCCAGCCTCCTAACCGGATGTTCGACCGCTCCCGGAGAGCAAGCGCGCAGCCCGAAGGCGGCGAAGGAGCTGGCGGACGCCTTGGCCGGCCGGGTGGCCGGACCGCCGCAGCGCTGCATCAGCAATTTCCCGCAGGTCGAAGTCGAGGTGATTGACGACTGGACCATCCTCTATCGGGAGGGAAGTACGGTTTATGTGCAGAATCCCCAGGGCGGTTGTCCGGGGATCGGCATTGGATCACGCACGCTGGTGACGCGGCAGGTCGGTACCAGCCAGATGTGCGCGGGAGACATCAATCAGTCTGTCGATCTTCGGACCGGCATCGGTGGTGCGCCATGCGTTTTCGGGCCTTTCGTGCCCTACACCAAGACGAAAAGTTGACCTGAGCAGGCCGCTCGGCTGTCCCCCCAGACAGGCTGCGCTGCCTATTTCTTGTAAAGCGCGTCGAGCCGCTCGGCATAGGCGCTGCCGATGACGTGTCGGCGGATCTTCATCGACGGGGTCAGCATCTCATTTTCGACCGAAAATTGCTCGTCGGCGACAATGAAGCGCCTGACTTTCTCGATGATGCTGAGATCCGCGTTGACCCGGTCGACCGCCTTCGACAGCGCCTTGTGCATCGCCTCCGGATCGTCCTTGAATCTCCTCATTTCCTCGGGGTCCGGGACCAGTAGCGCCACCAGATAAGGCTTGCGGTCACCATGGACCATCGCCTGCAAAATCTCGGGCTGCAGGGTCAGCATGCCCTCGACCCGCTGCGGCGCGACATTGTCGCCCTTGTCGTTGACGATGAGGTCCTTCTTACGGTCGGTGATGACGATCCGGCCTTTGGCATCCAAATGCCCGACATCGCCGGTGCCCAGCCATCCGTCCTGGAGCACGCGCCCGCTTTCATCGGGGTTGTGCCAATAACCCTTCATGACCAGCTCGCCGCGGACCATGATCTCGCCGTCCGAGGCGATCTTGACCTCGGTGTTCTTGAGCGGCGGGCCGACCGTCTCCATCCGGATGCCAGCCTTGGGGCGGTTGCAGCTGATCACCGGTCCGGCCTCGGTCTGGCCGTATCCCTGCAGCATCGGCAGGCCCATCGCCTGGAAGAACAGGCCGACGTCGGGATTGAGCGGCGCTCCGCCCGAGACCATCGCCTTCATCCGGCCGCCGAACCTGCGGCGCACCTTCTTGCGCAAGGTCAGCGACAGGATGCCGTCCATCGGCAGGTCCCACGGCACCGATTTGCCGCCGTAGCGCTTGCCTTCGATCGAGAGCGCGCGGCCCATGAGGTAGGCGGGCAGGCCACCATCCTTTTCGACCTGCTTCATGATCTTGGCGCGCAGCATTTCGAATAGCCGCGGCACGACGACCATGATGGTCGGCTTTACCTCCTCGATATTGGCGGCGAGCTTTTCGAGGCTTTCGGCATAATAAATCTCGCCGCCCAGCGCGATCGGGAAATGCTGGCCACCGGTGTGCTCATAGGCATGGCTCGCCGGCAGGAAGGACAGGAACACTTCCTCTGCCCAGCCGAAGTCGGTGGCGATGACGTCGATGCAGCCTTCGACGTTGTGCAGGATCATCCCGTGATGCTGCATGACGCCGCGCGGAGCTCCACCGGTCCCACTGGTGTAGATCAGGCAGGCTAGGTCATTGCGGCCGATGCCGGCCATGCGTTGCTCGAGTTCGCCGACATCGGACGGGCCCGACACCAGCTCGTCCCAATGATGGAAATGGGCGATGTCCGGCGACTGACCGGTTATAATGTCATCGATCGAAATGACGTGACGGCATTCGGACGAGAACAATACGGCCGGCAGCAGGTTTTTCGCCAGCTTCTGGGTAGAAACGATCACCGCGCTGGCGCCCGAATTGGCGAGGATGTGCTGGTGATCGCGGGTGGTGTTGGTGGTGTAGGTCGGCACCGTCACGCACCCCGCCGCCATGATGCCGAGGTCGGCGATCAGCCATTCCGGCCTATTCTCGCTGACCAGCATGACCCGGTCGCCCGATTTGAGGCCGATCCGTTTCAGACTCCCGGCGAATGCTGCCACTTGCCGCGCCGCTTCATTATAGCTGATCGGCTGCCACGAGCCGGTGCGCTTGGTCCACAGGAAAGGCTTGTCGCCATTCTCCCTGACCCGCGTCAGGAACATGGTGACGAGGTTCGGGAAATGTTCGAGCTGGGTCCGAGCCACGCTAATCCTCCCTGCTGCGCCTCTTTCCGGGCGCTTGAGTGCCGCTGTTTAGCGGATTGGCAGGGCGGCGCCAGCCGTTGAGGCAATGGACAAGCTTCGCGGGCCTCGCCTAAGCCGCGTGCATGTCGCCGTTTCGCCTGCTCGTCCTCCCGCTCCTGTTCCTTCTTGGATCCTGCGCCACGCTGCCGCCGACTGCCCCGCCCGATACCAGGGAGCAAGGCTTTATCATCGCTGCCAATCCGCTCGCGGCGCGGGCCGGCATGGAGGTCCTCGAACGCGGTGGCAGCGCGGTCGATGCCGCCATTGCCATCCAGGCCATGCTGTCGCTGGTCGAGCCGCAAAGCTCGGGCCTCGGCGGCGGGGCCTTCATGAATTACTACGACGCGTCGACCAGGCGGCTGATCATTTACGACGGCCGCGAGGTCGCCCCGGCGCAGGCGACGCCGTCGATGTTCCTCGATGCTGCCGGGAAGCCGCTGACGTTCGACGCGGCGGTGCTGAGCGGCCGGGCAACCGGCGTTCCCGGGGCCGTGAAGATGCTGGCCCTTGCGCATCATGAGCATGGCAAGCTGGCCTGGAGCAGCCTGTTCGGATCCGCCGAGCGGACCGCCGATGAGGGCTTCATCGTCAGCCCGCGACTGGGCCGGCTGATCCACGCCGACTTCGCCGAGAAAAGTGCGGCCGACGTCGTCGCCTATTTCGCGCGGCCGGGCGGAGGGTTGCTGGAGGCCGGCGACCGGCTGCGCAACCCGGCTTACGCGGCCTTCCTCCGCCGATTGGCGGCACAGGGGCAGGAGGCAATGTACGCCGGTGAAACCGCGGCCAGGATCGTCGCCCGGACTCGGGCCGCGCCGCTCGGCGGTTCGATGACCATGGCGGACCTCGACGGTTATCGGCCGGTGAAGCGCGAGGCGCTGTGCCGCCCATATCGCATCTACATCGCCTGCGTCCCGCCACCGCCGTCGAGCGGGGTGGGGACGCTGATGCTGCTCGGCCTGCTCGAACGAACTGATATCGCATCGCGCGGTCCGAACGACCCTGAGGCCTGGCTCCTGTTCGCCGAGGCGAGCCGCATCATGTACGCCGACCGCGACCGCTATGTGGGCGATCCGGACTTCGTAAAGGTACCCGTCGAAGGCATGCTCGACCCGGCCTATCTCGCAGCCCGGAGGCGGCTGATCGGAGCCGCTGCCGGGCCTCCGCCGCAGCCCGGCAATCCGGCGCTGGCGACATTGACGGGAGCAGACAGGACGCTCGAACCGACTGGCACCTCCCACTTCATCGTGCGTGATGCGGCTGGAAATGTGGTGTCGATGACGACCACGGTCGAATCCATTTTCGGCAGCGGACGGATGGTCGACGGCTTTTTCCTCAACAACCAGATGACCGATTTTTCTTTCGCACCGGTCGATGAGGCGGGGCGTCCGGTGGCGAATGCTGTCGCGCCGGGCAAGCGTCCGCGATCGTCGATGACGCCGATGATCTTGCTGACGCAGGACGGTCGCTTCGCGGGCGCCATCGGATCAGCGGGCGGCAATGCGATCCTTGCCTATGTCGGCAAATCACTGGTCGCGGCGGTGGATTGGAAGCTGCCGATGCAGCAGGCGATCGCTGCACCGAACCTTGTCGCGCGGGGCAAGAACTTCAACGGCGAGGTGACCAAATTCTCGCCGGAGCTGCTTGCGGCCTTGCGCGAAAAAGGCATCGAACTCAGGCCCGGCCAGGGCGAGGATAGCGGCGTACATGGCGTGCTGATCCGCGACGGTCGTGTCGATGGCGGCTTTGATCCGCGGCGCGAGGGAGTGGTGCTGCCGCTTGGCCGCTAGGCCGTGTCGCTTCCTATCGCCTCGGAGATACTCGCCATCTGGCTGAGGCTCAGAAGCGCTCTCAAGCCCTCGGCGATGCGCCTGGCGATGCCCGGACCCTCATAGACCATTGCCGAATATAGCTGGACCAGGCTGGCCCCGGCGGTGATCCGCTCCCATGCGTCATGCGCATTCTCGATGCCGCCGGCGGCAATCAGGGGGATCTGCCCGTCAGACGCCGCGCGGAATATTCTTAGTTGGTCCAGCGCCAATTCTTTCAACGGTCGGCCCGACAGCCCGCCGACTTCATTGGCAAATCGCGATTTGAGCGGCGGGCGGGAAATGGTCGTGTTGGAGACGATCAGCGCATCGATTCCGGTATCGATCGCAGCGCGCACGATCCGCTCATGATCGCCGTTTTCCAGGTCCGGCGCGACCTTGAGGAACACGGGAATGGCTTGCGCCCGCGCCTCGCGGACTGCTTCCAGCAACTCGACCAGTTCGCCACCGGCCTGGAGGTTGCGGAGGCCCGGCGTGTTGGGCGAGCTGATATTGACGGTGAGATAGTCGGCGACCGAACTCATTTGTTTAATGCCGGTCACATAGTCAGAAACGCGGTCAGTGCTGTCCTTGTTGGCGCCGATATTGACGCCGACGATGCCGCGGCGTGCGCGCTTCCCGAGCCGCTGGAAGGCCTCAGCTTGCCCTTGATTGTTGAAGCCCATGCGGTTGATCACCGCCCGGTCCTCTTTCAGCCGGAACAAGCGCGGCCTGGGGTTACCGTCCTGAGCCTTGGGTGTGATGGTCCCGACCTCGACAAAGCCGAAGCCGAGCCCGAGCATCGCGTCAGGAACCTCGGCATCCTTGTCGAACCCGGCCGCCAGGCCGATCGGCGAAGGGAAGCGCAGGCCCGCCACTTCACATGCCAGCTCGGGAGCGAAATCGGGCAGTGGCATTTTGGGAGCCAACGATAGCGCGGTCACCGTCGCACGATGCGCGGTCTCGGCATCCAGCGCGAAGGCGAAGAGTCGAAGGAGCTTGTACAGGGCCATTGGCGACCGGCCTTAGCGCGGCAATCCGCGCCGTTCATCGAAAAAACTTTGTAGCGGGCCGGCAGCGCGTCATGGTCTGTGCCGATTCACTTCATCCCGAGGAGCTTGCCTTGAACCGCTTCGCCCTGCTTGCGTCGACCGTGCTCTTTGCCGCCGTCCCGCTCGCCGCTCAGGTTGCACCATCCGCGCCCGCTACCGCCCAGGCCGATCAAGCCAAGGCGCTCAAGCAATTCTTCGAAGATTATGACAAGGCCGAGCTGGCGCTGTCGCCAATCAGCAAGAGCTACCGCGCGATCAAGGACCAGGATTACGGCAAGCTCGACGAATATAGCGATGCCGCCGCGATCCGCAGCCATGAACTCGACCAGCGCACCCTCCAGGAGATGGCTCGCCGCTTCGACCGTGCCTCGCTCTCGGCCGAGGACAAGCTGAGCTACGACCTGCTGCAATATCGCAACCAGCGGTCGGACAGCGTCTTTCCGTACCGCCGCCAACTCTATGTGTTCGACCAGATGAACGGCGCGCAGGCCGACATTCCGGCATTCCTTATCAACATCCACAATGTCGATAGCGAGCAGGATGCGCGCGACTACATCAGCCGCATCCGCGCCACCGCGGCCTATCTCGACGGGGCGATCGCGGAGAGCCGGGAGCGCGAGAAGCTAGGCAGCGTACCGCCCAAATGGGTCTTCCCGCAGGTCATCGAGCAGTCGCAGAACCTGATCAAGGGCGCGCCGTTCGACAATGGTCCCGACAATGATGTTTTCGCCGACTTCAGGACCAAGGTCGGCAAGCTCAACATCCCGCAGGCATCGAAGGACGCGCTGATCGCTGACGCGGGCAAGGCACTGACTGAGGCGATGGGCCCGGCCTACAGTCGAGTGATCGCGGCACTGACCGACCAGGAGAAGCGCGCCGGCACCGCGGACGGCATCTGGCGGTTTGCCGATGGCGCACCGATGTATCAGGCGCTGCTCCGCTACTACACCACGACCGACTTGACGCCTGACCAGGTGCATGAGCTTGGCCTGGCTCAGGTCGCGCGCATCCACGGAGAAATGGAAGCGATCAAGGACAAGGTCGGCTTTAAGGGGACATTGCAACAATTCTTCGCGCACATCCGCGACGGCAAGCAATTCTACTATCCCAACACGGCTGCCGGGAAGCAGGCTTATCTTGACGAATCGAAGAAGGCGCAGGCCCAGGTCCAGGCGCAGCTGCCACGCTTTTTTGGCCGGCTCCCCAAGACCGCCCTGTTGATCAAGCCGGTCGAGGCGTTCCGCGAAAAGAGCGCGGGCAAGGCCTTCTATAATGACCCGCCACCTGATGGCTCGCGGCCGGGCACTTATTACGTGAACCTCTATGATATGAACAATATGCCCTCGATCGAAGTCGAGGTGCTGTTCTGCCATGAAGGTATTCCCGGGCACCACCTGCAGGGCGCGTTGCTGAGCGAATTGCCCGAAGGCGCCGTTCCACCCTTCCGCCAGTTCAGCGGCTATAATGCTACCGACGAAGGCTGGGGCCTTTACGCCGAGAAATTGTGCAAAGAGATGGGCCTCTATCAGGACCCGTATCGCGACTTCGGCCGGCTGCAGTTGGAGTTGCACCGCGCCATCCGCCTGGTGGTCGACAGCGGTATCCATCACAAGCGCTGGACGCGGAGCCAAGCGATCAAATATGTCGAAGACAATAGTGCCGACGCCAAGGGCGGCATCGTCAAGGCGATCGAGCGCTACATCGTCTATCCCGGCCAGGCGACATCCTACATGGTCGGCAAGCTGAAGATCGAGGAGCTGCGCGCCCGCGCCAAAGAGCGTCTTGGCGCCAAATATGACGACCGCGGCTTTCACGACACCATCTTGCTCGCCGGTTCCATGCCGCTCGGCATGCTGGAGAAGCGGGTGGACGCGTGGATTGCCAAGACGCGATAAAACAAACCGTCATCGCGGCCTTGAGCCCGGATCCATCTTCTTTGCGCCGGTCGAAGCAAAGGTGGAGCCCGGACCAAGTCCGGGGTGACGAGTCACGTGTTTGTTGATTCTGCGGACCTTCTCACCTAAATCGGAGTGGAAAGCTCCGATTAGGAAAATGCGACTCACCCACCTTGCCGATTATGCGGTCGTGCTGATGACCGCCGCCGCGCGCCGCGAGCCCTGTGCGCGGCTGTCAGCGACGGACCTCAGCCAGGATACCGGCGTACCGCTGCCGACGGCGCAGAAGCTGATGCAGCAGCTGGCCGCGCACGGCCTGTTGGTCGGCCATCGCGGCGCCGGCGGCGGCTATGCGCTGGCGCGACCGGTGACCGACATCAGCCTGGCCGACATCGTCGAGGCGGTCGAAGGACCGATCGTGATGACTATGTGCGCCGACGGAGTGAATCATGAGTGCCTGCTCGACGCCCATTGCCGGGTGAAGCCGCACATGGGGATCGTCGGCAGCAAAGTGCGCGGCGCGCTCGGCGCGGTCAGCCTCCAGGAGCTGGCCCAGTGAACGAGCAGGTCACCAACCGCGAGGCGCGCGAGGCGCTGGCCAAGGATTATGAGTGGGGCTTCGTCTCCGACGTCGAGCAAACCTTCGCGCCCAAGGGCCTCAACGAGGACACGGTCCGCTTCATTTCCGCCAAGAAGGGCGAACCAGCCTGGATGCTCGAATGGCGCCTAAAGGGCTTTCGCGCCTGGCTGGAGATGGAGGAAGTCGACTGGGCCAAGCTCGTCATCCCCGAGATCGATTATCAGGATGCCTATTACTACGCCGAGCCCAAGCAACGGCCCAAGCTGGCGTCATTGGACGAACTCGATCCGGAAATCCGTCGCACCTATGAAAAGCTCGGCATCCCGATTGAGGAGCAGAAGGTGCTCGCCGGGGTCGAGGGCGCGCCGCGCATCGCGGTCGATGCGGTGTTCGACAGCGTCTCGGTCGCGACCACCTTCCGCGAGGAATTGAAGGCCGCCGGTGTCATCTTCCTGTCGATCAGCGAGGCGATCCGCGAATATCCGGAGCTCGTCCGCAAGTACCTCGGCAGCGTCGTTCCGCAGCGCGACAATTATTTCGCGTGCCTCAACAGCGCGGTCTTCTCTGACGGCACCTTCGTGCTGGTGCCGGAGGGCGTGCGCTGTCCGATGGAGCTCAGCACCTATTTCCGCATCAACGCCGAAAATACCGGCCAGTTCGAGCGCACCCTGATCGTCGCCGAAAAGGGCGCTTACGTCTCCTATCTCGAAGGCTGCACCGCGCCGATGCGCGACGAGAACCAGCTCCACGCCGCGGTGGTCGAGATCTACGCACATGAGGACGCGGAGGTAAAATATTCGACCGTCCAGAACTGGTATCCGGGCGACGCCGAGGGCAAGGGCGGCATCTTCAACTTCGTCACCAAGCGCGCCCTATGTGCCGGCGCGCGGTCGAAGGTCAGCTGGACCCAGGTCGAAACCGGCAGCGCGATCACCTGGAAATATCCGAGCTGCATTTTGAAGGGCGAAGGCAGCGTCGGCGAATTCTATTCGGTCGCACTGACCAACAATCGCCAACAGGCCGACACCGGCACCAAGATGATCCACATCGGCGCGGGAACGCGCTCGACCATCGTTTCCAAGGGCATCAGCGCCGGCAAATCGAACAACACCTATCGCGGGCTGGTGCGGGTGCTTCCGGGCGCGGAGAATGTCCGCAACTTCACCCAGTGCGATTCCCTTTTGCTGGGCAGCGAATGCGGCGCGCACACCGTGCCCTATATCGAGGTCAAGAACCCAACCGCGACCATCGAGCATGAGGCGACCACTTCGAAGATCAGCGAAGACCAGCTGTTCTACGCCATGGCGCGCGGGCTCGACGCCGAAAGCGCGGTGGCGCTGATCGTCAACGGCTTCGCCCGCGAGGTGCTGAAGCAGCTGCCCATGGAATTCGCGGTCGAGGCGCAGAAGCTGTTGGGGATTAGTCTGGAAGGAAGTGTCGGTTAAGTGCTCAAGATTGAAGACCTCCACGCGACCGTTGCCGGCAAGCCGATCCTGAACGGGCTGACCTTGACCGTTCCGACCGGCGAGATCCATGCGATCATGGGGCCCAATGGCGCGGGCAAGTCGACGCTCGCCTATGTGCTCGGCGGGCGGCCGGGTTATGAAGTGACCGAAGGATCGGTGACCTTCGACGGCCGCGACCTGTTCGCGATGGAGCCGCACGAGCGCGCCGCGGCGGGCATGTTCCTCGGCTTCCAATATCCGGTCGAAATCCCCGGCGTCTCCTACCTCCAATTCCTGCGCGAGAGCCTCAATTCGCAGCTCCGCGCGCGGGGCGAGAAGGAGCTCTCAGGCGCCGAATTCATTCGCCTTTCGAAAGACAAGGCGGCACTGCTCGGCATGGACGCGGAGATGCTCAAGCGCCCGGTCAACGTCGGTTTCTCAGGCGGCGAGAAGAAGCGCGCCGAGATGGTCCAGATGGGGATCATGGACCCCAAGCTCGCGATCCTGGACGAGACCGACAGCGGGCTCGATATCGATGCGCTGAAGGCGGTCGGCGCGGGCATCAATGCGATCATGCGCGATCCGCAAAAGTCTGTGCTGTTGATCACCCATTATCAACGCCTGCTCGACTATGTGACGCCGGACCAGGTGCATGTCCTGTCGAAGGGCAGGATCGTGCGTTCGGGCGGGCCTGAGCTGGCGCATGAGCTAGAGCGCGAAGGCTATGCGGAGGCGGCCGCATGACCGCGCTCCCGACCCGCAAGCTGGAGGCCTATCGCTACGCCGACATCGACGCTTTGGCGTCGGTGTGGAGCGAGCTTGCGCCAGCGGAACGGGTCGGAATTGCTGCGCAGCAAAAGCTGCAGCAAATCTGGCTGCCAAACGGCGACGAAGTTGAGGTTCGCCGCGTTGAAATGACTCTGCAGACGGGCGCAATCGCGCGCATTTTCGCGCTCAACAATGCGGCGCGTTACGGCCGCATCGAGCTCGATGTTACAATGCACGATGGCGCGGATTTCGCGCTCTATGGCGCCAATATCGGCGGTAGCAATTCGACCTTGGAGATCGTCACCACGCTTCGTCACATCGCGCCCGGCGCGACGTCGCGCCAGACCGTGCGCAGCGTGCTCGGCGGCAAGGCAACCGGCAGCTTCCTGGGCCGCATCGAAGTGGCGCGTGAAGGCCAGCAGACCGACGCCGAGCAGTCGGTGAAAGCGATGTTGCTCGATCGTGGCGCGACCGCCAACGCCAAGCCCGAGCTGGAGATTTTCGCCGACGATGTGAAGTGCGCCCATGGCGCGACGGTCGGCGAACTCGACAGGAACCAGCTGTTCTACGCCGCCGCGCGTGGGCTCGGTCCGGTAGCGGCGCGGGCGCTGCTGCTCGAAGGGTTCGTCGCCGGCTTGTGGGACGACATCGAGGGCGATGATCTTGGTATCGCTGAGCTGGCGCGCGAGGCGCTGCGGAAGGTGGCGGCATGAACCTTCAGACGCCCCTTAACTCGGCGCTCGCGGTGCGCGATCAGTTCCCGGCAATCCCGCCCGGCTGGCACTATCTCGACAGCGCCGCCACCGCGCAGAAGCCGCAAGCAGTGATCGATGCCATCGCCCGCGCCTATGGCCATGATTATGCGACCGTGCACCGCGGCGTCTATGAGCGTTCTGCGGCAATGACCGCCAGCTTCGAGGCGGCGCGCGCCGCGACTGCCGCGCTGATCGGCGGCGACGAATTTGAGGTGATCTTCACCCGCGGCGCGACCGAGGCGATCAACCTGGTCGCCCGGACCTACCGCAACGGGGACCGCAAGCGCGTCCTGCTCAGCCAGCTCGAGCATCACAGCAATATTGTGCCGTGGCAGCTGGCCGGATACGAGCTGGACGTCGTCCCGCTGACCGCGGACGGGCGGATCGACCTCGACGTTGCCGAGCAGATGGCGAGCGAGGAACATGCGGTTGTCGCCTTTGCCCATGTGTCGAACGTGCTTGGCTCGATTCTCGACGCCAAGCGTGCGGCGGAGATTGCGCACAAGGTCGGCGCCAAGCTGCTGCTCGACGGCTGCCAGGCCGCACCGAGAATTCCTGTCGACGTCGCTGCGATCGGTGCCGATTTCTACGCCTTCTCGGCGCACAAGATTTATGGCCCGAGCGGGATCGGCGCATTGTGGGCGCGGAAGGACATCCTCGATGCCATGCCGCCCTGGCAGGGCGGCGGGGCGATGATTGACCGGGTGACGTTTGAAAAAACGACCTACCTCCCCGCGCCGTCGCGGTTCGAGGCGGGAACGCCGCACATCACCGGCGCAATCGGCTTCCGTGCGGCGATCGACTGGGTGAACGGCATCGGACTGGACGCCATTCACGCGCACGAGAGCGCGCTGGTGACCGAATGCCGCGCCGCATTGCGGGCGGTGGAGGGCGTGACCCTGTTCGGACCGGAGGATAGCGCCGGGATCGTCAGCTTCGCGCTCGACGGCGTCCACCCGCATGACATCGGCACCATCCTCGACGATGCCGGGGTCGCGGTCCGCGCCGGCCACCATTGTGCGCAGCCGCTGATGGACTATCTGGGTGTTCCCGCGACCGCCCGCGCCAGCTTCGCCGCGCACAGCGACGCAAGCGACATCGAGGCGCTGGTCCGCGGCCTGGATAAAGTGAAGCGGATCTTCGGATGATGATGGGCGAGGAAAAGAAGATCGAGATCGAGGAGGTCGACGACGTGTCGACCCCGCCGCGTGCCCGAGTCACGCCGGAGACACCCGCTGAAACATTTGGGCGCAAACGCGACTATCTCGCCGGCTTCCTCGCCGAAAGGAAGCCCGAAGCCGAGCAGGGCGGCCCCGGTGGTGAGCTGCAGGAAGCCGTGATCGAGGCATTGAAATCGATCTACGACCCGGAAATACCGGTCGACATTTATGAGCTCGGCCTGATTTACGACGTCGCGATCAGCGAGGATGGCGATGCGGTCATCACCATGACTCTGACCACCCCGCACTGCCCGGTGGCGGAATCGATGCCGGGCGAGGTGGAGCTCCGGGTCCTGTCAGTGCCGGGCATCCGCGACGCCGAGGTCAAGCTAGTGTGGGATCCGCCCTGGGATCCTTCGAAGATGAGCGACGAGGCACGCCTCGAGTTGGGAATGTTATGAACAAGCCAAGCAAAGTCCGCGCCCGCCCGGCCGCAATCACGTTGACCCCGGCCGCCGAGGCACGCATCGCCGAGTTGATGGCCAAAGCGCCAGAGGGAGCGATTGGTGTCAAACTCTCGACCCCGCGGCGTGGCTGCTCCGGTCTCGCTTACTCGGTCGACTATGTGCAGCTGGAAAATTCATTCGACGAAAAGATCGAGACCCCGGGCGGCGCCTTCTATGTCGATGGCGCCTCGATCCTCTACCTGATCGGCAGCGTGATGGATTGGAGCGAGGACGACTTCGCGGCGGGCTTCGTGTTCGAGAATCCCAATGCCAAGGGCGCCTGCGGCTGCGGCGAGAGCTTTACCGTTTGACCTAAACGCCGGCACCAAATGGTGCTAAGGCCGCCCTTCTCGAGCCGCTGCAAGGGGTCAGGCCATGCGTGCGTTGTTCATGAGCTTTTCGCTCATCGCTTATGCGATTTTCTTCGCCACGTTCCTCTATCTGATCGGCTTCGTCGGCAATCTTGCCGCCTTGCCAACCTCCGTCGACCGCGGCGAGTCAGCCCCGCTGATCGCTGCGCTGATCACCGATGTTGCGCTCATCGCGCTGTTCGGGGTCCAGCACAGCGTGATGGCGCGCCAGGGTTTCAAGAAGGCGTGGACCGCCATTGTCCCACAGCCGATAGAGCGCAGCGTCTATGTCATTTTCGCCAGCGCGGCCTTGATCATCATGTTTGCCTTCTGGCGGCCGATCGAAGGCGTGGTGTGGAGCGTGTCCAATCCGCTGGCGCAAATGATCCTGTGGGCGCTGTTCGGGATCGGCTGGCTGCTGGTGCTGCTCAGCACCTTCCTGATCAATCACTTCGAACTGTTCGGGCTCCAGCAGGCCTGGCTGCATCTCCAGGGACGCCAGGCCGAACCGCCCGTTTTCCGCCAGCCCCTGTTCTACAAATGGGTACGTCACCCGCTCTACCTCGGCTTCTTCCTCGCCTTCTGGTCGACGCCACACATGAGCTACGGCCACCTGCTGCTGGCCGTCGGCCTGTCAATCTACATGCTGATCGCAATCCAATATGAGGAACGCGATCTCGTCGGCTATTTCGGCGAGGATTATGAGCGCTACCGCCGCGAAGTCGGCATGCTCATCCCGGGAGTTGGGCGGAAACGCTAGAAGCCGAGGCTGTAGCGGATGGCCGCACCGATGTCGGGGTCGGCCGAGGCGATATGCCCCGGTTGGCGCCGAGCGAAGAGGTTGGCGCCAAACCAGCCCTGGCCGAGCCCGGTCGAGTAGCTCATCTCAGCGTCGATTTCCCGTCCCGACGGCCTGAAGCTCAGATACTCCACGCTGTTCGTCGCGGTCTCCGTTGCATAGTCGTAACCGGTTGGGAGGAGCAGCGACATGCCGCCGCTTTCGACGCGGAGCGGCTGGGCAATTCGCAGCCCGAACCGGTCCCGATCGCGGAGCAGGCCGAATTTCGCGAGATCGAACGAATAGGCCCCGGTCTGGAACTTGCCGCTGGCAAATTCCGTCCAGCCGCGGCGGCCCATCGCGGTTGCGGTCCAGCCGCTGCCGAGGTTGCGCCGTGCCTCTAGATCGACGAACAGGCTCGATGAGCCGCCGCGGCCGTAAAGAGAGCCCAGCCGCCCACCAAGCAGGGTGTCGTCTTCGTCGAGCCGGCTGAGGCCGACCGAGCCCCATGTGCTGCCGCCGAAGCGGCTGTCGAGCGTGATGCCGGTCCAGCGATAGGATTCCTCGGTGGCATTGGCCTTGATGTTGCGCCACACCTTGCCCTGCTCGCTGGCGATGGTCAGCCCGGCAAAGCCAAGGTCGCGGCGCAGCGCCATGCTGGAGCCGCGGCGGGCCTCGAAGCCCGGATCGCCGCTGATGTCGCGGGCGATGAGGAAGGCGCCGGCTTCCGCTTCGGTCAATTGTCGCTCGATCGCTTTGGCGCCTTGGCCGATGCCGAAGCTCGCCTTTGTCTTCCCATCGATCCGGGCCAGGGCAGAGCCCGCCACGAGCCGCGACCGGCGCGCATCCTCGGGGCCAACGCCAAAGCGCATCAGGTCGAATACGCCGGGCAGGCTGGGCCGTTCGGCAACGCTCATGGCGATCGACACGGGTCCCGCCTCGGCCGCCGAACCCTTCACATGGCCGGTCAGCGATCGCTCAAGCGGCCGGCGTGTTTCGGCCTGGCGCAGGCCTTTTGCAAGGTTCATGACGAAGGCCCGATCGTAACCATCGAGGATGATCGCGCCCATCTTGCCGCTCTGGCTGCCGTCGCCGGCGACCTCCGGCATGTCGCCGGAAACAAGTGATTCCGTTACCGGGGTCTCTGTCCCGGCAAGGCTGGTCTGGCCGACAGGTTGGAAGGCTCGGGTGATATTGATCCGGCCCTGCCCATAAACACCATCGTCACCCGCCGCGCCCAGGTCGTCGGCCGTGCGGAACAGCAGGTCGACGATCTGTGCCGGGGTCATGGTTGGAAAGGCCTGAGCGACCAGCGCCACCGCGCCGGTGATGATCGGCGCCGAGAAGCTGGTGCCTGAATAAAGGAATCCGGTGCCGGTATTGTCGATGGTCCGGACACGATAGCCGAGGGCGGCGAGGTACCAGTTTTGACCCTGCCCCGCGCGGTTGGAGAAACCGGACAACACGTTGAGATTCGTGCCACCGGCGCCGTCATCAGTGCCGACCGACCCGGCAATGATCACCTGGCCCGGGAAATTCTGCGCCGGGACCAGGGCGAACGGATCGGCGTTGCCGCCCTTAAGCGGGTCCTCTCCGTCGTTGCCCGCCGAAATGACCAGGATGATTCCTGCATTCACGGCGCGTTGCATCGCCGACATCAAGGTGTTGTTCGGAGCAGAGCCGCCAAGCGACATGTTGATCACCCTGGCGCCGGCGAGGCGCGCCGCGTCGATACCCTGGGCGATGGCCGTATCGAAGAAATTGCAGCCATCAGCGGTCGCGCAGCTCCCCGGATCGTCGGCGCGGAAGGACAGGATAGTGGCGTCGAACGCAATGCCGACATTTTGCGCATCATTGCGGGCGGCGGATGCGGTCGCTGTCACGGCGGTCCCGTGACCGTCGTCATCGCCGAGCGGCCTGTTGCCGGCCACGTCGCGGCTGGCCGGATCGATTCGGCCGGCGAATTCCGCAAGATTCGGATTGATGCCGCTGTCGACAACCGCGATCTTGATCCCCTGCCCGGTCGCGCCCTGCTGCCAGGCCGTGATCGCGCCCGAACTCGTTGCGCCATTGGAGCGCTGATACTCCGCCGTGTTGAAATTGGTGCCCGGAGTCGGGGCCGGCGTCGGCGTCGGCGTCGGAGTTGGCGTGGGTGTCGGCGTTGGATTCAAGGTGGCCGGAGGCGGAGTCGAGCCCACATTGCCACCCCCGCCGCCGCATGCGCTGAGCGCCAGCATCAGCCCGCAGGCGGTCGACCCCATGAACCTGTTACACATTACCCGACTCCCGCCAAGCCGCTGGAATTCAACAGCTTTCCCCTAGGGACTTATGGTTAACAAAAGCTTTCATTTTGCTGAAGATGGCAATCAGACTAGAGGCCCTGACCGATGCATTCGCGCTACACTTCCCTGTTCGGCCACGTCACGGATTGGATCTTCGATCTCGACAATTGCCTTTATCCGGCATCCACCGGCCTGTTCGAGCTGATCGACGAGCGGATGGGCGCTTATATTGAACGCCTGCTCGGCGTGGATTCTTCCGAAGCGAAGCGTGTGCAGAAGGCACATTTCCACGCCCACGGCACGACCTTGGCCGGGCTGATGAAGGAGCATCAGGTCGACCCGCACGATTTCCTTGAAGATGTCCATGCCATTCCGCTCGACCGGGTTGCACCGGACGAGAGGCTGGCGGTGGGGCTGGCTCGGCTGCCCGGTCGCAAGCTCATTTTCACCAACGCCGACGAGCCCTATGCCCGCCGCGTGCTCGATGCATTAGGCGTCGGCGAACATTTCGCCGAGTTGCACGACATTCATGCCGCCGAGCTTCGGCCGAAGCCCGACCGCCACGGCTATGAGCTGATGCTCGATCGCTTCGCCATCGATCCGGCCCATGCGGCGATGGTCGAAGACATGGCCCAAAATCTGAAACCGGCAAAAGAGCTGGGGATGGCCACCATTTGGGTCGACAATGGCTCGGAACGCGGCAATCACGGCCACCACCCCGATTTCATCGACCTCACCGTTACCGATGTCGGTCATTGGCTTGAGGAAATGACTGGAGACGCTGAATGACGACCGACCTCAAGATGATCGTCGAGGCCGCCTGGGACAATCGCGACGCGATCGACCCCAAGGACTCGTTGCTGAAGGAAGCGGTCGAGGCAGCGATCCTCCGGCTCGACAGCGGCGAAGAGCGGGTCGCCGAGAAGATCGACGGCGAGTGGCGGGTCAACCAGTGGCTGAAGAAGGCCGTGCTGCTCTCGTTCCGCCTGAACCCGATGGAAGCCATCCCCGGCGGACCGGGCGGCGCGCCCTGGTGGGACAAGGTGCCGTCCAAAATTCCTGGCTGGGGCCCGGATAGCTTTGCCAAGGCCGCGTTTCGCGCGGTTCCGGGCGCGATCGTCCGCCGCGGCGCCTATATCGCCCCGGGCGCCGTGCTGATGCCGAGCTTCGTCAACCTGGGCGCCTATGTCGGCGAGGGAACAATGGTCGACACCTGGGCAACGGTCGGCAGCTGTGCCCAGATCGGCCGCAACGTCCATATTTCCGGCGGCGCCGGGATCGGCGGGGTGCTCGAGCCGCTCCAGGCGGGGCCCGTCATCATTGAGGACAATTGCTTCATCGGCGCCCGGTCCGAAGTTGCCGAAGGCGTGGTGGTCGAGGAGGGCGCGGTGCTGTCGATGGGCGTGTTCCTAGGCGCCTCGACCAAGGTCGTCGACCGGGCCACCGGCGAAGTTATCTATGGCCGCGTCCCCGCCTATTCGGTGGTGGTTCCTGGCACCATGCCAAGCGACAAGGGCGGGCCAGCGCTTGCCTGCGCCGTGATCGTCAAGCGGGTCGACGAGCGCACCCGCTCCAAGACCTCGATCAACGAGCTTCTGCGCGAATAGCGCCCCAGCGCCAATTGCTCGAAGCTCTGCGCGGCTAGTCAATAAGCTCAACTTATTGCGCTGCGGCCTGCTTTGGTTGGCCGTAGAGAGGAAGAACTCCTAATTGCCATAAGCAGGCAGGAGTTTTTCATGGCGACACTCAGCGAGGATTGTTTTGACCGCAACCAGCGGGACGCAGGTGAGACGGCTGTCGCCTATGAGGCGCCGGTGATCAGGACCCTCATGAACCGCTCCGACTGGCTGACCCTGATCGCTCTGGCAGTGATCTGGGGTGCGGCCTTCCTGTTCATCAGCGTCGCCGTGCACGAAGTCGAGCCGCTGACCTACGTCTGGCTGCGGCTGACGATCGCTGCCGGGGCGATGTGGCTATTCCTGTGGTGGCGTGGCGAATCAGCGGGCCTCCCGCGACGGGTATGGGGCTCGATCCTGGTCCTGGCGCTTTTCAACAATGCCATCCCCTTCGTGCTGTTCGGATGGGGCCAAACGCACATTGCCAGCGGGCTTGCCGCGATCCTCAATGCGACAACGCCGATCTGGGGCGTGGTCGTGGCCCATCTCTTCACCCACGACGAAAAGCTGAGCGGGCGCAAGCTGGCCGGCGTCATCCTCGGCTTTGCCGGCGTAACCGTGATGATCGGCCCGGCGCTGCTCGGCTCGCTTGGCAGCAATGTGTTCGCCCAGCTTGCCTGCGTGACGGCCGCGCTATGCTATGCATTCGCCGGCGTCTGGGCGCGCCGCTACCGCGGCATGGGCCTTTCGCCGATCTCGGTTACGACAGGACAGCTGACTGCGGGCGCTCTGGTCATGCTTCCGCTCGCCCTGATGGTCGACCGGCCATGGCTCGACGCGATGCCCTCGCTGAAGGCAATCGGTGCCATTACGGCGCTTGCCGTGGTCTGCAGTGCCTTCGCCTATATTCTCTACTTCCGGTTGATCGACCGTGCCGGCGCGACCAACGCGCTGCTCGTGACCCTGCTCGTCCCGCCCGTCGCGATCTTCCTCGGCTCTCTCGTCCTGCATGAGGTGATCGAGCCGCGCGATTTCGCCGGACTGGCGCTGATCGCGCTCGGCCTGGCGGCAATCGACGGCCGGCTACTCAAGATTTTTTCGGCGGACCCAGCTCGGCAAGCAGTTTAGCGGCCTCCTCGCCGGTCCAGTCGAGGTCGCCGACATAGCGCCACACTTCTCGGCCTTCAGAGTCGTAGAGGATGGTCGTCGGCATGACCTGGATCTTCAGCGCGTCGGTCAGCTTCATTTCCTCGTCGTGAAAGGCTGCGAAGCGGCCAAGGTCACGCTCGGCGAGAAACTCCTCCACCGATCCCTGTGGCGCCATGTCCTGGCTGACGGCGATGACCCCTAGCTTGCCGTCCGGCAACTGAGCTTGTTCGAGCTGCTGCAAGGTCGGCAATTCCTTGATGCAGGGCGCGCACCAGCTGGCCCAGAGATTGACCAATACCGGCGTCCCTTTGAACTTGGAGAGATCGAACTCGCCGCCGTCGGGGTTTTTGAATTTGACTGTAGGTGCGGCCTCACCCTTGTGGCTCCGGTCGGCTCCTTTGGCCTCCTGCTTGGCAGCCGGCGCTTGAGGCTCTTCCGCCTTTTGCCTATCGCAGCCCGCGATCAACGGCGCGGTAGCCAGGAACAGGAGAGGGACGATCAGCCGCACGGGCAACTCCAACGAAATGTGGGGCGGGCGCTTTGCGGGCGGCCCGGCCGCGGTGATGCGCGAGATAAATGCCTCCATCTCCGTCGACAAGCGGTTATGGCGCGAGGACATCCGCGCCAGCCGCGCCCATGCATCGATGCTGGCCAAGCAGGGCATCTTGTCGGCGGAGGATGCCAAGGCGATCGACGAGGGGCTGTTGGCCGTGGCGGCAGAGATCGAAGCCGGCCAGCTGCAGGAGGATCCGGCGCTCGAAGACATTCATATGCATGTCGAGCATCGGCTGAAGGAATTGGTCGGCGACGCCGCGGGCCGGCTGCATACGGCCCGCTCGCGCAACGATCAGGTGGCGACTGATTTCAAGCTGTTCGTGCGCCATGCCATCAATGAAGCAATATTGGGAATCGATGCCCTGGAATCGGTGCTGCTGCACCGCGCGGAGCAGCATGCCGATAGTGTCATGCCCGGATTCACCCATCTGCAGTCGGGCCAGCCGGTGACGCTTGGCCACCATCTGATGGCTTATCGCGAAATGATGATCCGCGACCGCAGCCGGTTCGTCGATGCGCGGGCCCGGATGAATGAGTCGCCACTAGGCAGCGCGGCACTGGCGGGCACTGGATTCCCGATTGATCGGGACGACACCGCGGCGGCGCTCGACTTCAATCGACCGACCGCCAACAGCCTGGACGCGGTCAGCGACCGCGATTTCGTTGTCGATTATCTCCACGCGGCGGCGCTTTGTTCCGTTCACCTCTCGCGGCTGGCGGAAGAAATCATCCTGTGGGCCTCGCAACCATTCGGCTTCGTGAAACTGCCTGACGCCTGGTCGACGGGATCGTCGATCATGCCAAACAAGCGCAACCCCGATGCCGCCGAGCTTGTTCGCGGCCATTCAGCGCGGATTGTCGGCGACCTGGTCGGCCTGTTGGTGCTGCTGAAGGGATTGCCGCTGGCCTATGCCAAAGACCTTCAGGACGACAAACCGCCGCTGTTCGATGCGCACGACCTGCTCGCCCTGAGCCTTGCCGCCATGGCCGGAATGATGGCCGACCTCGAGTTTGTGCCGGAACGAATGCGCGCTGCCGCGGCGGCGGGCCATGCCACCGCCACCGACCTTGCCGACTGGTTGGTCAGTGAGGCTAACGTCCCCTTCCGCGAGGCGCATCATATCGCCGGGCGCGCCGTCGCCGCCGCCGAGGCAGCCGGCAAGGCGCTCGACCAGCTGACGCTCGACGACCTAACGGTCATTGACCCGCGGATCGACGAACGTGCCCTGCCGCGGCTGTCGGTCGAGGTGTCGGTTGCCTCGCGCCGTTCGGCTGGCGGGACCGCCCCGGAACGAGTACGAGAAGCAATCGCCGCGGCGCGTGCCCAGATAGCCGCTCGGGAGGGTAAATGAATAAGCGCCTCGCCATTGCCGCCCTTTCCCTTGCGGTCGCATCCTGCGGTCGGGTCGCAGACCTGCAGCCGCAGGCTGGCAAGTCCCTGCCGCAAAAGCCGGCCCTTGCTTCGCGCACGCTGACGGCCGAGGAACTTCTCGAAAGGCCAACCCGTGCCGATCCTCGGCGGGTCGACGAGCTCAGCAAGCGTGGCGACGTCCGGCAGGCTGACCGCTTCGACCTGCCACCTCCCGACGGCGAGGCCGTACCGCTGCCGGCCGCCGAGCCCGCCACCGAACAGGAACCGCAAGACTGATGAAACCGGTCCGCAAGGCGATCTTTCCGGTCGCGGGCCTCGGCACGCGCCTGCTTCCCGCCACCAAGACGATGCCCAAGGAAATGCTGACGGTCGTCGACCGGCCGCTGATCCAATATGCCGTCGACGAAGCGCGCGAGGCGGGCATCGAGCAGATGATCTTCATCACCGGGCGCGGCAAATCGAGCCTGGTCGACTATTTCGATATGAGCTTTGAGCTTGAAATAGTGATGGAAAAGGCCGGCAAGAGCCTGGCCGCGCTGGCGCCGGCGCGCGCCAATAGCGGCGAGATCGTCTCGGTCCGCCAGCAACAGCCGCTTGGCCTCGGCCATGCGGTCTGGTGCGCGCGCCAGATCGTCGGCGACGAGCCTTTCGCCGTGCTGCTGCCCGACGACCTGATGATCGGAAAACCGGGCGCGCTGAAGCAGATGGTCGATGCTTACGCCGAATATGGCGGCAACATCGTCTGCGCCCAGGAAGTGCCGGCCGACAAGACCGGCAGCTACGGCATCATCACTCCCGGCGAGACAGTAGGTGCGATGACCGAGGTCAAAGGCCTGGTCGAAAAGCCCAAGCCTGAGGACGCGCCATCGCGCCTTGGAGTGGTCGGCCGCTACATCCTTCAGCCGGAAGTGATGGCAATATTGGAAAAGGGCGAGCGCGGAGCGGGCGGCGAGATACAGCTAACCGATGGCATGGCCAAACTGATCGGTCGGCAGCCCTTCCATGCGTTGAAGGTGAATGCCGTTCGGCACGATTGCGGCGACAAGGCAGGATATGTTCTGGCAAATTTGGCCATTGCCCTCGACCGCGACGACCTCCGCCCGAAAATCGAGGAATATTTGGCTAGTCGCGGCTAACCAGCTGCTGCAGCCTTAACCGCTCGGCTTCGCTCTGCTGGAGCGCGGCACGAATTTCGCCCAATTCGATCGAGCGCGTAATGACCCGGGCATCGAGCGTGGCATTGTCTGCGCGCAATTCCTTGACCGATCGGGCGCGGTTGATGCGGCGGGCAATGCGCGCGGCAAGCACTTCGAAATGGAACGGTTTGGCGACCACGTCGTCGGCCCCTGCACCGAAGCCGTCGACGGCGCCAGAGCTGTCGCTGCGGCCCGTGATCAGGATCACCGGCGTATCCTTGAGCGCCGTATCGTCGCGAATGCGGCGAGTCAGCTCGATTCCGCTGACCGTCTCCATCCTGAGCTCGGCCAGTACCAGGTCGACCGGCACGCGGAGCATTTCTGCCGTCGCATTGCCGGCATTTTCACAGGCGATGATGCGGTAGCCCGCCTCGCCCAGCCGTTTGGCGAGAACCTGCAGTGCGCTGCGGTTCGGCTCGACGATCAGCAACCGTGCGTTGCCGCTGCCATGATTTGATGGTGGAGCCGGATCGATCTGCATGCCTCGGATATGAACGAGATTGGTTAACAGGCTCTTAGGGCTCGAGTTCGACGTCCCAGTAGAGATAATCCCGCCAACTCTGGTGCAGGTAATTGGGCGGGAAGCTCTTGCCATGATCCTGCAGCTGCCAGCTGGTCGGACGGATCGGTTCGCGTTCGATATGCATGCCGGCCTGGCGCGGGGTACGGCCGCCCTTCTTGAGATTGCAGGGTGCGCAGGCGGTGGCGACATTCTCCCAATGAGTGCGCCCGCCCTGTGCGCGCGGAATGACATGGTCGAAGGTCAGTTCCTTGTGGGACCCGCAATAGACGCAGCGAAATCGGTCGCGGAGGAACAGGTTGAACCGGGTGAATGCCGGATATTCGTTCGGCCGGACATATTGGCGCAGCGCGATAACCGACGGCAGCTTCAAAGACGCCGACGGGCTGTGCACTTCGCGGTCGTAATGGGCGACGACGTCGACCCGTTCCAGGAACATCGCCTTGATTGCCGTCTGCCAGGGCCACAGCGACAAGGGATAATAGCTTAAGGGGGTATAGTCGGCGTTGAGCACCAACGCAGGACAGCTGTCCGGATGGCGAAGGAGGTCTGAATGGTACACGGCGCAATATTCTCCAGCGTTCGTCCAGCCACGAACGCCGCGCCTCCGGCCTAGTCGCACCATTCCGCCGCTTGCCAGGCTTACGGAACCTTGGCGGGAGACCGGCGGCTCAAGGCCCGTCTTTCCGTCTGCGCCCCCGGATGCCAACCCGAGGTGACGATGGCATGACACCACAAATGGCGAATCACCGTCAAGAGTCGCCGATGTCACCTTTATCATGGAGTGAGTCCTGAAGGTCACACGTTTCGCCCCCTCCCCGTCGGGACGGCTCCATCTTGGCCATGCCTATTCGGCGGTGCTGGGCCATGCCCATGCCCGGGCGAGCGGCGGCCGATTCCGTCTGAGGATCGAGGATCTGGATGCCGGCCGCTGCCGACCCGAATATGTCGGCGGCATTTATGTGGATTTGGAATGGCTTGGTCTCCATTGGGACGGCGAGCCAATCGTCCAGTCGGCGCGGACCGAGCTTTATCAGCAGGCGCTCGATCGGTTGAAGGAGCAGCGTCTGGTCTACGCCTGCTTTTGCACGCGGGCCGAGATTGCGCAGTCGCTGACGGCGCCGCATGGCGATGCGGGCAGCCTCTATCCCGGCACATGCCGGCTGCTGCCCGACGATCCCGAACGCCGCGCCGCGACACCCCATTGCTGGCGACTGGATTCCGCCAAGGCGCTAGGGCTAGCAGGCTTGCCGAGTTGGACCGAAGAGGACGGAACGCGGCTTGAGAGCAAGCCAAGCGACTTTGGCGACGCCATCCTTGCCCGCAAGGACGCGCCGTCCTCCTACCACCTTGCCTGCGTGGTGGACGACGCGGAATCCGGTGTGAACCTGGTGGTGCGCGGCGAGGACTTGCGGCCCTCGACGCCAACCCAGCGGCTGCTTCAGGCCCTGCTTGGCCTTCCGGAGCCCTTTTACCTCCATCATCCGCTGGTGACTCATGACGACGGCCGCCGGCTTGCCAAGCGCGACCGGGCGCCGACGTTGGAGGCGATGCACGCCAGCGGTGTTGACGGGCGGGCGCTCGCCGCCGACCTGCTTGAAGGCCGGCTGCCCCTAGGATTTCGCCTGGGCCGAGCGTAGAGCGGCGTTCATGAGCCCATTCCTTTCCATCCTGCTGCTGGTCGCGATGGCGGCGGTCGTCTATGTTCTGGTGCGCGGCGTCATCGCCATGGCCCAAGGCAAGGACCTCTCCGGCGAGGTTCAGCAGGGCTATATGCGCAAACGCGTCATGTATCAGGCGGTGGCGATCGTGATCGTCATCCTGATCCTATTCCTGGCCGGCGGACGGGAATAAGCCCCTGGTCAAGCTCAACAAGATCTACACGCGTACCGGCGACGGCGGCTCGGCCGGGCTGGTCGACGGCAGCCGCGTGTCGAAGTCCTCGGCGCGGATGGCGGTGATCGGCGAGGTCGACGAAGCCAACAGCGCGATCGGCGTCGCGATCGCCGCGCTTGAGCCGGGCGAATTGGCGGATCGGCTGCGCCGCATCCAGAATGACTTGTTCGACCTCGGCGCCGACCTCGCCACGCCGATCGGCACCGACTTTGAGGAACATGCGCTGCGCATCATCGCGCGGCAGGTCGAGCGGCTGGAGGAAGAGATCGACGCGATGAATGCGTCGCTCGAACCTTTGACCAGCTTCATCCTGCCCGGAGGGTCCATGGCGGTCGCCCTCCTCCACCAGGCGCGTTGCGTCGTCCGCCGGGCCGAGCGGGCCGCGGTGGCGCTGCACGAGACAGCACCAATCAACGCCGAGGCGTTGGCCTATCTCAATCGCTTGTCGGATCATCTGTTTGTCGCCGCCCGGCACCTTGCCGCCGCACGAGGGGGTGACGTGCTGTGGCAGCCGGGTGCAACCCGCGACACATAATTGGAACAGAACAATTGTAGAACGGTTATAGGTCGCCTAATAGGTGATGAATGGCCCGCTCGGACGAAGAAAAGGCTGGAAACCTCGCGACAAGCCTTGCGGCGACGAGGGCGCTGACACTCGATCTCGCTGCGCCGTTGTCGGACGCCGACGCGACCATCCAGCCGCATCCCGACGCCTCGCCTGCCAAATGGCATCTGGCACACACGACCTGGTTCTTCGAAACATTCATCCTGCGCGATTTCGTGCCGGGCTATCGTCTCTATGACGAGCGCTGGCCATTTCTATTCAACAGCTATTACGAGGGCGAAGGCGATCGGCACGCCCGGCCCAGGCGCGGCATGCTCAGCAGGCCAAGTCTCGATGAAGTGCGCCAATGGCGGACGGCAGTGGATGAAGCGTTACAGGCGGCGCTCCCCAAACTTCCGCCCGAAGCGCTGAAACTGGTCGAGCTCGGCATCCATCATGAGCAGCAACACCAGGAGCTGTTCCTGACCGACATTCTGGCGACGTTTGCCGAGAATCCGCTTGCCCCGGCTTATGGCACACTCGACCCTGTCTCCTGCCATGCGATCGAGCCATTGAGCTGGATAGACGGCCCGGTAGGCCTGGTCGACATTGGGGCGCACAATGGAGCATTCGCATTCGATTGCGAGCGCCCGCGGCACCAGGCAATGCTTTACCCCCATCGCCTCGCCAGCCGCTGCGTCACCAATGGCGAGTGGCAGGATTTCATTGCCGACGGAGGCTATCGAACTGCGGCGCTGTGGCTCAGCGAAGGTTGGGACTGGCTGCTGCGCGAGAACATTGAGCGGCCGCTCTATTGGTATGACGACGGTTCCCAATTCACCCTCGCCGGGCGGCAGGAAATCAATCGTGCGGCACCGGTCGCGCATATCAGCCATTATGAGGCCGATGCCTACGCTCGCTGGTCCGGAGCGCGACTGCCGACGGAATTTGAATGGGAGGCCAATTTCGACTCCGCCGACCCGGCGATCGGCCACCAGCTCGACCGCGCGGGTCCGGTGCTGCCCAGGCCCGGCGGCGGGCCATATGGCGATGTCTGGCAGTGGACCGGCTCCGCCTATCTTCCCTACCCGGGCTTCCGCACTGAGGAGGGGACGGTCGGCGAATATAACGGCAAGTTCATGAGCGGGCAGATGGTGCTGAAGGGCGCCAGCTGCGCCAGCCCACGCGGTCATTCGCGCGCCAGCTACCGCAATTTCTTCCAGCCGGCTGCGCGCTGGCAATTTACGGGAGTGCGCCTTGCTAAAGACGCTTGAAAGAGTTGATCCGGCGTTCCGCGCTGACGTCCTGAACGGACTTTCGGAGCCAATCCCGGCAGTTCCGGCGCGCTGGCTTTATGACCGCCGCGGTTCAGAGCTGTTCGACGAAATCACTCGGCTGCCGGAATATTATCCGACGCGGACTGAAACCGCGCTCTTGCAAGCCACGATGCCGGATATCGCGCGCCTGGTTGGTTCGGCCTGCGCCGTCGTCGAATTCGGCGCCGGCAGCGCGACCAAGACGCCGATCCTGCTACGCGAGGTGAAGCCCAGGGCCTATGTCCCAGTCGACATCAGCGGTGACTATTTGCGCGACAGCGCCGAAGTGGTCGACCGCGAATTTCCCGACATTTCAGTCTATCCGGTGGAAGGCGACTTCACCAAGGAAGTGCAGCTGCCGGTTGAGATCGATGGGATGCCCCGCCTCGGCTTTTTCCCCGGATCGACCATCGGCAACTTCGTGCCGCACAGCGCCACCGACCTGCTGCGCCATTTCCGGAAAATCCTTGGAACCGGCGCAAAACTGCTGATCGGAATGGATCGCGTCAAAGACGTCGAGCGGCTGATCACTGCCTATGACGATCCGGAGGGCGTAACGGCCGAATTCAATCTGAACCTGCTCCATCGCATCAACCGCGAACTGGACGCCGACATCCCAATCGACGCCTTCCGGCACCAGGCGCGGTGGAACGACATGCTGGGGCGGATCGAGATGCACCTGGTCGCGACGCGCGATGTCGAATTTGCGATCGACGGCAAATCCTTCGCCTTCGCCAACGGTCAGTCGATCCACACCGAGAACAGCCACAAATATGGCCCGCGAGGGAGCCGGCTTCTGCTGCTCGCCGGCGGCTGGACGCCGGTCGCCGAGTGGGTCGACCCTGCTGAGGATTTCGCGCTGATCCTCGCCGTGGCGGAGCGCGAGCGGTTCGCGCCATAGCCTGACAGCGCAACGATTGTGCACTGCGGCGCACGCGGCTAAGCGTTGGCGATGGTCAACGCACTTTTCAACGTCACCCTCTATCTCCTCAGCATCCTGTCGATCATCGTCATTGCGCAGGTGATCGTGAGCCTGCTGGTGTCGTTCAACGTGGTCAACATCCATCAGCCGTTCGTGCGATCGATCTATGACGTGCTGACGCGCCTGACCGAGCCGCTTTATCGGCCGATCCGCAAGATCCTGCCCGATCTAGGGATGATCGACTTCTCGCCCTGGGTGCTGCTGATCCTCATCCGTGTCGCCATGATGTTGCTGGATGGGCTGCGCTACGACCTATTGACCTGATGACGGCACGGCTAATCAACGGGAAGGCGGCCGCCGCCGAGCTGCGCGCTCAAGTCGCGGTTGAGGTAGCCAAGTTCAGGGCAGCACGCGGTCGCGTGCCGGGCCTGGCCGTCGTGCTGGTCGGTGAGGATCCGGCCAGTGCCGTTTATATCCGCAACAAGGGCAAAGCGACCATCGAAGCAGGGATGGAGAGCTTCGAGCATAAGCTGCATGCCGATACGAGCGAAGCCGACCTACTGGCGCTGGTGGAACGGCTCAATGCCGATCCCAAGATCGACGGTATCCTGGTCCAGCTGCCGCTCCCCGCGCATATCGGTGCCAACAATGTGCTTACCAGCATTGACCCGGACAAGGATGTCGATGGCTTTCATCCGGTGAATGCGGGCCGGCTGGCGATAGGCCTCGAGGGCTTCGTACCCTGCACGCCTCTCGGCTGCCTCAAACTGCTGCGCGCTGAGCTGGGTGACCTTGGCGGCAAGGAGGCGGTGGTGATCGGCCGCTCCAATATTGTTGGTAAGCCGATGGCCCTGCTGCTGCTCGGGGAACATTGCACCGTCACGATCGCCCATAGCCGCACCCGCGACCTGCCCGACGTCGTAAGGCGTGCCGATATCGTCGTTGCCGCGGTCGGCAGGCCGGAAATGGTCAAGGGCGATTGGCTGAAGCCCGGCGCGACCGTGATCGACGTCGGCATCAATCGCATCGCCGGCGAAGGCGGCAACAGCCATCTCGCCGGGGATGTGGATTTTGGTTCGGCCAGCGCCGTCGCCGGCGCCATCACTCCGGTTCCGGGGGGCGTCGGACCGATGACCATCGCCTGCCTGATCCGTAATACGATGGTCTCGGCCGCACGCCGCGAGGGGTATGCCTTGGATCCCGCGCTGTGATCGAGCTGTTCACCACGGCCTTCATCACCCTGGCGGTGATCATCGACCCGCCGGGATGCGCGCCGATCTTCGCATCGCTGACCGCCGGCACCGATGCCGCTCACCGGCGCAAGATGGCGATTCGCTCGGCAGCCGTCGCCTGGTGCATCCTCATTTTCTTCGCCCTGCTTGGCGAGCCGCTGCTCAGAACTCTGGGCATTTCCCTCAGCGCCTTTCGCCTCGCCGGCGGCATCATGCTGTTCATGATTGCCCTCGACATGGTGTTCGAGCGAAGAACCGAGCGGCGCGAAGAGCGGGCCGAAGGGATCAAGGGCACGCCAGAAGCCGAGGACATCTCGGTCTTTCCGATGGCGATACCAATGATTGCGGGTCCCGGCTCGATCGCTTCGATTATGTTGCTGACCGCCCGGGCCGACGGGTTGGTCCAAGATGCAATCGTCCTGACTGCACTGACCCTGGTCCTTCTTTTGACGCTGGTGGCGCTACTAATGGCCGGGCCGCTGATGCGGTTGATCGGCGCCAAGCTGGAGGCGATGATCACCCGCATTCTCGGCGTCATCCTTGCAGCGCTCGCCGCGCAGTTCGTGCTCGATGGCCTGGAGCGCAGCCTGCCCGGACTGGCGGGCTAGCCGACCACCTTCCACATTTTGAACGGCGAGTTCTTCGGCAGTTCGATGGGCCGCAACCAGGCCGGGACCTTGCCATGCGTCAGCTGACCGTAAAAGCCGTTCGGCGCCTCGGACATGAAGATGGTCGCGGTCGACATGTCCGGGCACACCAGCAGATAATCGCTGCGATATTCAGTGACGATCCGATGTGCTTGCGCCTCGTCGCCGCGGAAGGCCTTCATCACGTCAGCGATCGCCTGGTCGTTGCGGTGATAAGGTCCGCCGATGGTATCATGATGGGTAGCGACGATCAGCCGCGGACCAAGATCGATGTATGTGAATATGGTGCCCTTTGGCTGGGCATTGATCGGCGCCAGTGCGGCCAAGCTCGGGCAAAGCCGGTTGGCCTTGGCGACCCTGTTGCGGGCAGCATCGCCCTTTTCGCCGGGAACCAGCCTGAGCCCAAGCGGCACCGCCGCCCCAAAGGCGAGCAGCGCCAGCACAATGGCCACTGCATGCTTCCATAGCTGAGGCGCACGGAGCCATGGTCCGACCACGAGGACGATCAGCGCCGTAGCGGCCGGCAGCGCCATCATCTGTGCGGCTGGGGCAGCCCGCGTCTGCCAGAACAGCAAGGCCAGGCCGGCAACCGCCGGCAGGGCGACTGCTAACGTTCGGGGCAGCAGATCGCGGCCCTCATCGCCTCGCCCCCGCGTGTTCCATACGAGCAGGCCCCAGCCGAACAGCGCCGTCACCGGCAGCGCGACCGCAGTTGCGGCGATGCGCCAGCTGTGACGGTAGAAGGGCTTGGCCTCGCGTACATGGTCGAGCCACAGGGCCGTTGCTTCCGGCGACACACCCTCGAGCCGCTGCAGGCAGTGGGGCCAGACGACGGCGTGGAAGGCGGCCAGCGCCGCGCCTCCGGCCATCGCCGCGACTAGGCGCACCTTCCAGTTTTCGAGCTTTAGCAGAGACAGTGCGAGCATCACCCCGCCGCCAATTGCAGCGTCGCTCAGCCAGACCGGCGATAGGGCATCGCAAACCGCTAACCAATTGGCATTTGAAGCAAAAATCAGGAATCCGGCACTAGTCGTCGCCACCAGCGAAGCGGCATAGGCGGCCAGCCGGTTGCGCTGGTCGCGATCGGATACCCACAGCAATACCGTCGCACCGCCCAGCAGCGCGAGGTAGATCAGCATTTCAAGCCCGATCGCCAGCGACAGGCCGGAGGCGATGCCCAGCACCGCCCCGCCGCGCGCCCGTTTCGGATCGGCCATGCCGCTGATTGCCAGGCCGAGGAAGGCCAGTTGCCAACCATGGTGGTCGATCCTTAGCGGCGCGAACATACCGATCGTCGAATAGGCGCACAGCAGGCCGATAATCGGCAGCGGCCAAGCCTTGTCGTGAACCAGCCGCTTCATCGTCAACGCGAGCGAGAACATCAGCAGCAAGAGCGGGATCTGGGGCGCCAAGGCGGTTGCGATGCGCTCCGCATTGGCACCGCCTACCAGCGGCTGCAGGAGCAGGATGATCGCGGCGATCGGCAGGTCGACCAGCCGCGACCAGTGGATGTTGGCGCCGCCATGGGCCGGGTCGAAGCGATGCTGGACAAGGTCGTACCAGTCTTGACCGCCGAGCCATGCGCGCACCTGCGCCAGGCGAAGGTTGTCGTCTGTATCCCCCAAAGCAAGGGCCTGGATCGGGCGCCAATGAGTAGCGCAAGTCACAATGACGTAGAGCAGCCAGGTAATGAGCAGCACCCGGCGCCAGTGGCGGAAGAACAGCTCGGGGGCGGTCCGGCCCAATCGCTGAAACATGCCCTCGGTCATCCACCCACCCCGCCGAAATCTCGGATTGTGTCCTAGCGGCGAAACATTACAGAGCAAGCCGATGATCCAATCGGCCCTTCATAATCTCGGCCATGAACGCCGAACGGTGCTGCTGCAGCTATTGCGCTACGGCCTCGCCGGCCTTGCCATCACGCTTGCCGCGGCCGGCAGCTATTGGGCGATTACCGACCTGCTGCACATCGATCCGATGGCAAGCTATGGCATCGTCTTCCTGGTTTTCTCCGGCATCAGTTACATCACCCATGGCGAATATAGTTTCAGGGGGCACGGCGAGCGAGACCGGCATCACATCCGCATGGGCCGCTTTTTCGCGATCAATGTGCTCGGTCTCCTCGTCAACCAGCTCTTCATCTGGCTGCTGGTGAAACAGCTCGGCGGACCGACCTGGTGGCCGACCATCCCGATGGTATTCTTGACGCCGCTCTTGACCTTCGCGCTCCATCGGCGGTTCGTCTACGCATGAGCGCCGTCGAATTCACGCTGATCATCCCGGTCAAGGATGAGGAAGAAGCAATCGGCCCCTGCCTCGCCCGGGTCATTCCGGTGCTGGAGGCGATCGAGGACCCGGTCTCCAAGTCGTTCGAGGTCCTGTTCGTCGATGACGGCAGCGAGGACAGGACGCTGGACGTCATTCGCCAGGCCAATGCCAGGGACCCGCGCGTCAGGGCCATTTCGCTGTCCCGCAATTTCGGCAAGGAAGCCGCGCTGTCGGCCGGGCTGGATGCGGCGCGGGGAATGGCGGTGGTTCCCCTGGACGTCGACCTGCAGGACCCGCCCGAGGCACTGCCGAAGATGATCGCCCAGTGGCGCGCCGGCTTCGACGTCGTTTACGGCGTTCGCGACAATCGGGAGACTGACAGCCTGCCCAAGCGGCTGACTGCGGATCTTTACTATCGGGCCCACAATTGGCTGAGCCGAGACAAGATTCCCGAACATGCCGGGGACTTCCGGCTGCTTGATCATAAGGTGGTGGAAGTCATCCGCCGAATGCCCGAGCGCAATCGCTTCATGAAAGGGTTGTTCGCCTGGGCAGGCTTCAAGCAGGCCGCGGTCAGTTATCACCGCGAAGAGCGGAAGGTGGGCAAGACCAAGTTCAATTACTGGAAGTTGTGGACGCTGGCGATTGACGGCATCACCTCCGCGTCGACCTTGCCGCTGCGCGTATGGAGCTATTTGGGCGCCTTCGTTGCGCTTGGCGCGCTGGCCTTCGCCGGTTTCATCATCATCCGCACGCTGACCACAGGCATCCAGGTCCCCGGCTATGCCTCATTGATGGTCGCCATCCTGTTTCTCGGTGGCCTGCAGCTCCTCTCCCTCGGGGTATTAGGAGAATATGTCGGCCGCATCCTGACCGAGGCCAAGGGCCGCCCGCTGTACGTCGTCCGCGAAACAATCGGCGGCGATTGATGGAGCGCAAAGTCTATGAGCAGATGGCGCAGCTTGACCGCCGGCACTGGTGGTTCACGGCTCGCCGGCGCATTCTCGACGGGGTCATCGAGCGCATTGTAAAACCTCCGAAGGATGCGCGCATCCTGGAACTCGGCGCCGGCACCGGGCACAATCTCGCCATGCTGTCGCGCTTCGGCACGGTCGAAGCGAGTGAACTGGACCCGATCGCGCGTGAATTGGCCAGCGAGCGGCTCGGCCGGCCGGTGGTCGCGGCTGCATTGCCGGACCTATCCATGTTCCCGGCCGACAGCTACGATTTGGTCGCCTTGCTCGACGTGCTGGAGCATGTGCCCGACGACAAGGGGTCATTGAGGGCGATTTACGGATTGCTCAAGCCCGGCGCGGCACTCTTGCTGACCGTTCCGATCAATCCCTGGATGTGGAGCGCCCATGATGTCGCCCACCATCATCACCGGCGCTATCGCAAGGATGAAATTCGTAAACTGGCCGAGGATGGCGGTTTCGTGATCGAGCTGCTGTCGCCGTTCAACAGCCTGTTGTTCCCGCCGATCGCGGCGGTGAGGTTGGTAGGCAAGTTGACCGGCAAGGATGATAGCGACGACGCCATGCCATCCGCCCCCGTCAACACGATCCTCGATACGGTGTTTGGCCTCGAGCGATCGCTTATCGGCCGCGTGCCGATGCCATTCGGCGTTTCGCTCGTCGCAGTGCTTCGCCGTCCTCGCTGAACGGCACGTTTTTCAATAGGATTGAGCCTTGGGAAGCCCAAACGGGCTGCCAGCCGTCGACCCACTCCCGCGGGATCGACCGCATGTCGACAAGCCAAAGATAGTCGAAGGCGTCGTGGGGCAAATTGTTCAGAGCCGCGCGAACCGCCCACCCTTCGTGCCGACAGCCCGGATCACGGACGATTTGCGACGGATCACGCTGAAACCAGCCGGCCGCCGGATAGCGAACCTTCATCAGCGTGGCGCCCGCCATGGGCCAATGGTCGTTGGTATAGGCTTCCTTGCGCACGGTCGCGATCGCCCCAAGATGGTCCGAGCGGCGGAGCGACCATTGCTCGCACTTGTCCCACACCAGTACCGCCAATCGGGAACCATGCTCGATATGGTCGAGTGCTTTCAGCTGCTCGGCCTGCTTCCTGCCGGCGATTGCCATGCTTGTCGTGTTCGCCCCGATCCGCACGACCATGAATCCGACGGCCGCGATTGCTAGCCAGGTCGCCAGCGGAAAGTGCGTCTCTCTTTTGAAGCGAACCGCCAAGACGAAAATCGCCGCGGCGAAGGGGACCAGCCGCATGTCGGCATAGGCTGAGCCAAACACGATGCGCGGAAGCAATACATAGCAGGCCGCCAAGACTAGCCCGGAGAAGGCCAGGTTGCGTGACAGCGTCAGGCGCGGGTGGATGAGCGCAAAAACTGGCACCGCCAGCACGATCGCTGCCGAGGCGATGTCGAACGCCTCCCACCGGTCGCGGAACATGCGCAGCAGATATTCCCACTTATAGTCCCAGTCGAACCAGCGATGCGTGAGGCCGCCGGTTGCCTCGCTCCGCCACAGCAGGATCATGGCCATGGGCAGCGCCATCGACAGCGCATGAAAGGCCGCGCGGAGGCCGGACATCCACCAGCTGCGGCCCCGATCATGCTGCCGTACCGCTTCCGCGGAGAAGCACAGCAGGCCGAGCATGCCCCAGCCGAACGTGTGGGCAAAATAGACGGCAAAGCTAATTGGCACGAATAGCAGCGCTCGAAGGCTGGTCTTGCCGAGCCGGCCGAGCCGCAGCCACAGCCCGAATGCGAGCATCGCCAGTGCCATCGACAAAGCGAAATTGACGAAGCCGAACATGAATGGGTGGCCAAACGCCAGCGGCAGGGCGAAGGCAACGGTCGGCGGCAGCCGGTTGTGTACTTCGCGCGCCACCCACAACATTCCCGCCACGGTCATCGGCGGGATCGCCATGACCACAAGCTTGGTTGCAGGCTCGATCCCAATCAGCTTGGATAAGGGCACAACCAGCAGGTCGACACCGAGATTGCCGATGGGCAGCCAGCGAAAGCTAAACCATTGCTGTAGCGTGGAGCTGCCCGCCAGGTCGGCGGCAACCTTGTAGCGGCCCATGTGTCCGCCAATGTCGACGATCGGCGGGATCGCCGGATAGAGCAGCGGCACGAACGCCAGCAAGATCATCGCTGCAACAAACGGCCGGCCTTCCCACCAGGGGCGCGGCGCACCCTTCGGCAGCGCGGCCGCCGCAGGCGTTTCAGCGACAAGATGCGGCGCGCGCATCACGCGCGGTCACGCCTTCCAAGCAATCTCAGGCGCAGTGCGTTGAGCTTGATGAACCCCTCAGCATCGCGCTGGTCATAGGCGCCGGCGTCATCCTCGAAGGTCACCACCTTCTCGCTATAAAGGCTATGCGGCGACTTGCGGCCGGTCACGTGGACTCCGCCCTTGTAGAGCTTCAGGCGGACCGTGCCGTCGACCTTGGCCTGGCTATGGTCGATCGCCGCCTGCAGCATCTCCCGTTCCGGCGAGAACCAGAAGCCGTTGTAAACGAGCTCCGCGTAGCGCGGCATCAGCTCGTCCTTAAGGTGCGCCGCGCCGCGGTCGAGCGTCAGCTGCTCCATCGCCCGGTGCGCGGCATGGTAGATGGTGCCTCCCGGCGTCTCGTACATGCCGCGGCTTTTCATGCCGACGAAGCGGTTCTCGACCAGGTCGAGCCGGCCGATGCCGTGGCGCTTGCCCAGCTCGTTGAGCTTCGTCAGCAGCGCGGCCGGTGACAGTTCGTCGCCATTTACAGCGACGCCATCGCCACCCTTGAAATCGATGATGATTTCCTGCGGCGTATCGGGCGCGGAGATCAGCTCGTCGGTCCGCGAATAGACATAGTCCGGGACTTCGGCCCATGGATCTTCCAGCACCTTCCCCTCGGATGAAGTGTGGAGGAGGTTCGCATCGGTCGAGAAGGGACTCTCGCCGCGCTTGTCTTTCGGCACCGGGATCTGGTTCTTCTCGGCGAAATCGATCAGCGCGGTACGGCTATTGAGGTCCCACTCGCGCCATGGCGCGATCACCTTGATGTCCGGCGCCAGAGCGTAATAGCCGAGCTCGAAGCGGACCTGGTCGTTGCCCTTGCCGGTCGCGCCATGGCTGACCGCGTCGGCGCCGACCTGGCGCGCAATCTCGACCTGACGCTTGGCGATCAGCGGCCGGGCAATTGAAGTACCCAGCAGGTAAAGCCCCTCGTAAAGCGCGTTGGCGCGCATCATCGGGAAGACGTAATCGCGGACGAACTCCTCGCGCAGATCGTCGATGAAGATATGCTCTGGCTTGACCCCCATCAGTTCGGCCTTGTGCCGCGCCGGCCCCAGCTCCTCTCCTTGCCCTAGATCAGCGGTGAAGGTGACGACTTCGCAGCCATAGGTCTGCTGAAGCCATTTCAAGATCACGCTGGTGTCGAGACCGCCGGAAAAGGCGAGCACGACGCGCTTTACTTCGGAGCTTCGAAGGGTTGGGGCCATTGGTCCGTTTTTTCCGTTGAGCAGGGTCGCGCGGCCCATTGCACCAAGCGGTCCGCCATTCAAGCGCGATACAGCTTTGTTAAATTAACCCAGACGAGTCTCTGATGAGGAGGGGCACGCCCATGAGAAGATATCTTGTTATCACGGCCGCATTGTTGGCTGGATCCGCCGCGCTTGCGCAAACGCCGCCGCCGGCGCCAGTCGCGCCACCGGCTCCGCCAGCGCTGATGGCCCATCCGATGCAAGACAGGGTGATGACCCGCGACGAGGTCGTGGCGATGGTACGCGAGCATTTCGGCAAGATGGATGCCGACAAGAATGGCTCAATCACCGAGCAGGAGGTGATGGAGGGCCACATGAAGATGGCCGAGCAGATGAAGCTTAAGCATCCGGGCGGTGCATGGCAGGGCGAGAATGCGATGCGCATGCATGATGCTGATCCCAATGCCGCGTTTGACCGGTTGGATGCCAACAAGGACGGCTCAATCAGCCGCGAGGAGTTCGCCAAGGCCCGCGAAGAGCGGATCGAACGCCGCATCGTCATGCGCGAAGAGGTGAAGGAAGGCGACAAATCGTCCAAGGACGGCAAGCAAATCCACCGCCAAGCCATGCGCATGCATGGCCCCGGCGGCTTCGGCGGCCGGATGATCGTCATGGCAGACACCAACAGCGACGGCCAGATCACCTTGGCTGAAGCCGAGGCGCTCGCTTTGCAGCACTTCGATCAGATGGACGCCAACCACGATGGTCAGATCACGCCGGAAGAACGGCGGTCGGGCCGTCACCTCATTATCAAGCAGATGCGCGAAGAGAAGAAGAGCGGCAGCTAGTTGGTTGCCCCAACGCTGAATGGGGGCTCTGCGCTGTGCGCCGGGCCCCCTTTTATTTAGCTGTCCTACCCATTTCCTGGTGGATGGCCCGCCCGATCGCCGTTGCGAAATCTTCCAGTTCGGCACGGCTCGCGCCGTCGCGGGCCGCGGCTGACATGCCGGCCAGTGCAATCGTCACCCGTCGGGCCAACTGTTCCGCGCGGTCTGGATATTCGCTGGCAATATAGTCGCGCAGCGCCTCATAGCCCGCCTGCTTGGCAGCTGCGGTCAGGGCACGAGCATCCGGGTCAGCGCTGTTGCGGGTTCCGTCGAGCACCAGGCATCCGGCAGCCCTGCCTTGCCCGGGATAACGCCGCGCAGCATTGGCCAGCGTCCGGTCGATGACCTCTGCAACACTGCCGCCCTTGTCGCGGGCGCGTTCGAAAACATTGGCTTCGCCGGCCGAATAGCGCTCGATTGCGCGCTCGAGCAGCCCCGCCTTGCTACCGAAAGCCGCATAGAAGCTGGGCGGCTTGATCCCCAGTTCGCCGACTAGCTCCGCTACCCCGACCGCATCATACCCACGCGACTGGAAAAGGCGGATTGCCGTTTCCAGTGCCTGATCCATGTCAAACGACCTGGGGCGGCCCGGAGATCTGCTTTTTGTAGCAGTCACTAAAAAACTCCTTGCGAATCGCTGCACGCATATATATGTAGCACTCACTACATAATGCAAGGAGGCTGTGATGAGTGGGTTGAATGAGAAGAATATCTTGGTTCTTGGCGGTAGCCGGGGAATCGGTGCGGCAATCGTTCGCCGCTTGGCGACAGATGGGGCGAAGGTTGCCTTCACCTACTTCGGGTCCAAGGATGCAGCCGACGCGCTCGCCGCGGAGACTGGAACTGAGGCGATCCAAACCGACAGCGGAGATCGCGACGCCGTCATCGCGACCGTCGCGGGCCGCGGTCCGATCGACGTGCTGGTGGTCAATGCCGGAACGCTGATCATGGGCGATCCGCTGACGCTCGATCCAGATGCGGTCGACCGGATGATCCAGGTCAACGTCCATTCGCCCTATCACGCCGCCGTCGAAGCGGCGCGAAAGATGCCGGACAATGGCCGGATCATCGTCATCGGCTCGGTCAATGGCGATACCACGCCATTCCCTGGCGCCGCCGCCTACGCGCTGACCAAATCGGCGGTGCAGGGGATGGTCAGGGGCCTTGCCCGCGACTTTGGCGATCGCGGCATCACGGTGAACGCGATCCAGCCGGGGCCAGTCGACACCGACATGAACCCTGCGAGCGGCCCGATGGCGGATTACATGCACAGCTTGATGGCGATCAAACGCCATGTCCACGCCGATGAGATCGCCGAACTGGCCGCCTTCGTTGCCGGGCCGCACGGTGCGATGATGACGGGCGCCATGCACACAATCGACGGCGGAATGGGCGCCTAGGCCGCCTTGGCAGGAGCGGTGTCGGCCTTCCGGTACCGCTCCTCCGCCTCCATCATATAATCCCGCGTGATCGGCACCGCATGGCGCTCGCGGATATACTGGACCTGATAATTGCAGGCCGCGCCGCTTTCGAACATCACGATCCCGCCGGCCAGGTAGAATTCCCACATGCGAAAGAAGCGCTCGTCATACATGGCGACGATCTGGCCCCGCGCCTTGGTTGCCCGTTCCAGCCAGCGGCGCAGCGTATAGGCATAGTGAAGTCGCAGCATTTCGACGTCGCTGGCGATCAGCCGCACCTTCTCGCTCGCCATGCTCATCTGGCTCAATGACGGCAGGTGATATCCGGGGAAGATCCACTTGTCGGTGAATGGATCGGGCGCGCCAGCCTGGCCGAGCTTGCCGATCGTGTGGAGCAGCATGACCCCGTCCTCTGCCAAAAGGTCGCGGCACTTTGCGTAGAATTCTTCATAATGTGCCGCTCCGACATGCTCGAACATGCCGATCGACACGATCCGGTCAAAGGTGCCGTCGAGGTGACGATAGTCGATCAGCTCAAACTTGACCCGATCGGCGACGCCCGCCTCCTCGGCCCGCCTCCGCGCGACCTTGAGCTGTTCTTCGCTAAGCGTGATTCCGAGCACGTCGACGTCGGCGACGCGATTGAGATAGAGCGCGGTCCCGCCCCAGCCTGAGCCGATGTCCAGCACCCGCATCCCCGGCTTCAGGTAGAGCTTGGCGGCGATATGCGCCTTCTTGTGAGCCTGCGCCTGCTCCAGGCTGTTGGCCGGGTCGGTGAAGTAGGCGCAGCTATATTGCCGATCGCCGTCGAGGAATAGTTGGTACAACTCGTCTTTGAGGTCGTAGTGGTGGGCGACGTTGCGCCTTGAGCGCTTGGCGTCGTTGCGCCGCAGTAACTTCCTGAGGCCCTTCATCTTGCCCTTGCGCATCAGCGCCCTGCCGCGCCCGCCATCCTCCCAGCGGTTGGCGCCGGTAATCAGCTCGAGCAGGTCAAGGATGGTCCCGTCCTCGATGATCAGGCGGCCATCCATATAGGTCTCGCCGACGTTGAGGCGCGGATTGCGGACCAGGTCGAACGCAACGCGCTTGTCGGCGAAGCGGACGGTTAGCTCCTTGCCGCCGCCTGGGCCGTATGACTCACTGCTTCCGTCGGGCTGGACCAGCGTGATGCGGCCCTTGGTAAGGAGGGTTCCGACCAACCGGGAGATCAACGCCATAACTATCCTCCAACCTTAAAGTGCAGGTTGGCGCGTCAGGCGCCGGCATTCAAGCCTGCTACTGCAGGCCGCGTAGCACGGGCAGGACGCTTGCATAGTCGTCCGTCCACGGCTTGAAGCCTGGTCGGCCCGCAAGCCTCTGCCAGGCACCGGGGCTGGCCTGCTCGATGCGCCCGATCGTTGCCGAGGACGGCGACATCGCAACCCACATCGATGCCGTGTGCTGCAGTTGCTCGCGATCCTCATCCGTCGGGACGTAGTGGCGAATGCGGACCGTCCACCCTTCGCTGGCAGCGCCTGCAATCACCGGCTTCAAGTCGAGGTGACGGTTGGAAATATGGATCAACAGCAGGCCATCACGCCTCAACACGCGGTGGTAGGTCCCAAAGGCCTCGCGCGTCAGCAGATGCATTGGAATCGAATCCGACGAGAAGGCGTCGACCACCAGCACATCGAGGCCCGCAGACCTTGCACGCTCGAGCGTTAGCCTCGCGTCACCGATCTCCACCGGAACGTTGGGCAGGCAGCGCGACAGGAAGGTGAACTTGCTGGGATCGCGGGCGATTTCGGCAACGGCCGGATCGATTTCGTAGAAGGCCCAATGCTGCCCGGGCCGGGCATAACAGGCCAAGGCGCCGGCACCGAGGCCGACAATGCCGATCCGGGCCCCGTCGCCAAACAGGGCGGGTACCGCGGCAAGGGCCTGGCCCGCCCCCGACGGCGGCGCATAGTAGCTGGTTGCGGCACGTTCCCTCTCCGGCGAGCCACGCAGCTGGATGCCGTGGATCGTCGTTCCATGGAGCAGGAGGCGAGCCTTGCCCTCATTGCGCTCGGCGATGGTGTAGACGCCGAAGAAGCTCCGCGACAGCCTCCCGCCGTCGATCGTCAGCGCCAGCTTCCCCCAGCCTCCCATGCTCAGCAGCAGTCCCGCGACCGCCACGGCATACAGCGGGCGGTTGCCAATGGCGATGATGCCAATGGCAAGGATGATTCCTGACGAAATCAGCACGGTCTCAGTCGAAGCCGGCACCCCCAATGCGCCGTGCCCGAACAGCGAAACCAGCAAGACGACAGGGACACTCCAAAGCGCGACCCGCTGGTTCCGATCCTTGTCGCTCCAGAAGCCGGAAGCCAGCTTGAAGGGGTTGCTGGCGGGGAGCGCCACGGCTGCCGCGACCAGCATCAGTGGATGCTCGTAGGTCCAGTCGAAGATCAATGGCGCCAGCAAGGCGCCGAACACACCCCCGAGCGCCCCGCCAACCGCCATGCAGAGATAGAAGGCCGTGAGCTGCTGAGGGTCGGGGCGTCGGTCAAACAGTGCACTGTGCAATGCGACGGAAATGACGAACAGGTTGAGCGTCGCAGCGCCGACGACAAACAGCCACATCGATACCTGCAGGAACAGCCCGCCGGCGGCGATCAGTAGGATGAATGGCGCGCTGAGGCTGATCCATTTGGCGAGGCGGCGATCAGACGCAAAGGCGATCGAGAAGCTAAGCAGGTAAAGACCGAGAGGCACGACCCACAGCAGCGGCATCGCAACGATATCGGTCGTGATGTAGAGGGTCGTCGACAGGATAAGCGCCGAAGGAATCGCTGCCAGAGCAGCCCAGACAGCGACCTGTCGAACGGCAAGCGGCGGAACA
>Ga0209382_10001212_pt1 | contig 41088 bp, 33 predicted proteins | sample SoiMetdeltSBSDD5_FD_187599 | JGI IMG/M metagenome (GOLD analysis project Ga0209382, IMG submission 187599) | Bulk soil microbial communities from a Populus tree surrounding site in Tennessee, USA - Soil MetaG P. deltoides SBSDD5 (SPAdes) (version 2) | ecosystem: Environmental > Terrestrial >... | reverse complement strand
AACAAGTCGATCACATACCCCTGGTGACCGCGCCCGACACAGTGGTGGAAGTGATCCTCGATGCGGCGTCTTCGTGAAAGCGCGCGTGGAGGAGGTTAGTCATGACCAGATACCGTTTCGTCGACGTGGACAGCCTGAAGATCTTCTGTCGAGAAGCTGGGGCCGACACGTCACCAGCGCTGCTCCTGCTGCACGGATTCCCAACGTCGTCCCACATGTTCCGTAACCTGATCCCGGCCTTGGCAGACGACTACCACGTCGTCGCCCCCGACTTGCCCGGCTTCGGCTTCTCCGACGCGCCGGATCGGGCGAAGTTCACGTACACGTTCGATCACCTCGCCCACGTCATCGACCGGTTCACGACGGTCGCCGGGCTCACTCGTTATGCCGTGTACGTCTTCGACTACGGCGCGCCGGTTGGCTTCCGTCTGGCGACGAACCACCCGGAGCGGATCACCGCGATCATCACGCAGAACGGCAACGCCTATGAGGAGGGGCTGAGCGAAGGCTGGGACCCGATTCAGCGCTACTGGAAGAAGCCAACGCGCGAGAACCGCAGAGCGCTGCGCCAGTTCCTGACGCCTGAAACGACCCAGTGGCAGTACGTGCACGGCGTGCACGACGAGTCCTTGGTCGCGCCCGAGAGCTATACTCTCGACTCGGCGCTGCTCGCTCGGCCCGGCAACGATGAGATCCAGCTGGACCTGTTCCTCGACTACGCCAGCAACGTCGCGCTGTACCCGAAATTCCACGAATACTTCCGCGGCCACCGGCCGCCGCTGCTCGCGGTATGGGGCAAGAACGACCCGTTCTTCCTGCCGCCTGGCGCGGAGGCATTCAAGCGGGACATTCCCGGGGCGGTCGTCCGCTTTTTCGACACGGGGCACTTCGCGCTGGAAACGCACGCCGCGGAGATCGCGGAGGCGATCCGCGAGTTCCTCAAATGAGCGCAGGCCGTCTCGAATTCTTGCGGCGACCGTTCGCTGTCTGTTGGGCGCCAATCCCGCTGCGGCTCATCGTGGGCTACGGGTTCATGGAGCACGGGTTCGCGAAGCTGTCCAAGGGACCGGATGCCTTCGCCGCGATCCTGCAAGGCATCGGCGTGCCCGCACCCCATCTCATGGCGTGGCTCAGCATTCTGACCGAGCTCATCGGCGGCTTGGCGGTCTTGCTCGGAGCCTTTCTCCCACTCGTCAGCCTGCCGCTGGCGGCGCTTCTCCTGGTGGCAGTCTTCACCGTGCACCTGCCGTACGGGTTCAGCTCGATCAAGTTGACGAGCGTGACAGGCGGCCGGGCCCAGTTCGGGCCCCCGGGCTTCGAGGTCGACCTACTCTATCTTGCGTGTCTCACGACGCTCGTCTTCGCTGGTTCCGGGCCACTAGGGGTCGATGAGTATCTCAGGAGGAAGTCAGGGCCGAGCAATCCGACGACGAGCACGCCCACCGTTGGGCCCAGCAATCCAGCGACCAGCAAGCAGAGCACGATGCTGTTGCCTTCCACGACCACCCCTCATCTATGAGAGGAGACGAATCGACCTCCGGTTACTTTCGGCGGGCGACGACGTCTTCCGGTTTTACCGGCTTGGCCTGGTTCCCCCAGCTCGTGCGCTCGTAGCTGAGGACCGCCGCCACCTCCTCGTCGGAGAGCTGGTCGGCGAACGGGGGCATCGGGGATCCATAGGTCACGCCGCCGATCGCCTTGCCCGACAGCCCGTGCAGTACGGTGCGGATGTGTTCCGTCGGGTCCGCGCCGGTCACGACGGCGCTTCCTTTGAGGGGCGGGAACACGCCCGGCAGGCCTTCGCCCGTGAGCTGATGGCAAGCGGAGCACTTGTTCCCGTAGACCTGCTCTCCCAGCGCCGCCCACGCCGGCTGGCTGCCGCCGGCTGGCGCGCCGGGAGCGATCGGGGCCTGGCCCGGAGCGAGCGCGGCCGCGAGCGGTGACGACTGATGAGCGCGAAGCTCGCTGGCCACGTACCACATGCCCCACGCCACGACGACGAGGAAGAGCACCCAAGCCCACGTCGGGATCGGCGCCCGTGTCTCGGCGCGCTCGGGCTCGAAGGCATCGCCCGGCCGGCTCGCGAATGCGTTGACGAGGAGCGGAATGCGTCCGCGCACCGTGTCTCCGTCCGACAAACCGACCACCGCGATGCCCGGACCGTTGCGAACCGTGAACGGGATGACCTCCACGCCGACCGTTCCCGAATCCTCGATCGCGTGCACGCGCAGTCGGTGCGGTCCGTCGGCCAGTCCCTCGGTGTCGAGCTCGAGCGTGGCCGGCGGGACCAGCGTTTGCCGCGGGACCGACTCGTCGTCGACGAAGATCTCGATCCTCATCGCCGTGAAGCCCCCTCTGACTCGTCGATGTCGTCGAGGATGCGACGCTTGATGTGACCCGTCTCGGTCTCGCGCGGCCGGACCGTGTAGCGAATCGCGAGCGCGAGCGACCACACGAGCACGATCGCAGCGGCCAGCACGAGCACCCACTCCACGGGCGATGCGTGCGAGGCGCCGGCCGCGTGATCCATCGTCACGGTGACACCTTTGCTTGCTTGAGCGACAGCAGGTAGCGGACCAGCTCGATCGCATCCGGGCCCGCGACGATGACCTTGCCCTTCGGTGCCCGGCCCGCCGGCACCGGCACGACGACGTCGTCCCGTCCGGCCTGGACCTTCTCGACGAAGAACCAGCGATAGCCCGGCATGACCGACTGCGGCACGACCGCGCGCGGATCGTACAGGTGGATCATGTGCCAGGCCTCGCTCGGCTGCCGCGAGCCCACGTCGGCGAGATCCGGCCCCGTGCGCTGGGTGCCGAGCATCGGAGGATTCTCGAGCGCGTAGTCGCCCGGCAGCGACGGCCGACCATACGGACGGTCCATCGGCAAGTCGCGCACGAACTGCGTGTGACAGAACCCGCAGCCTTCACGCATGTAGACTTGTCGTCCGCGCTCCTCCTCGTGTCCGCGCGGCTTGATGCCGGCCAGGGCCGGGAAGGCCTGCTCTCTCAGCGCGGGCAGTATCGCGATCACGAGCGTGAGCACGAAGAACACGATGGCGGCCACCGCCACGATGGCTCGATGGCTCGTGTGCAGCCCTCCGAAGTTCACGCGTGGCTCCTGACCGCGACCGGCGCGACCGCCGGCGACGCGGTGCGCTGTGGCCGCATGGTCCAGACGTTGACGGCGAAAACGATGTGGCTGCTCACCATCAGCAGACCGCCGATCGTTCGCCAGAGCCACATCGGCTCAGCAGCGATGACCGAAGCGATAAACGATTGACCTCCCACCCACGCGAAGCCCTGGAGCACTCCGGCCACGGAAATTGCGATCACATAGGTCAAGACGCCGACCAGCGCGAGCCAGAAGTGGACACCCACCGCCAGCGGATTCGGCTCCCGCCCGGTCAGGCGCGGCAAGAGCCCGTAAACGGCACCCCAGGCGATGAACGCGATGAAGCCGTACATCGTGGCGTGCGAGTGGCCCACGGTGAAGTTCGTGAAATGCCAGTAGATGTTGGCGCTCCGGAACGCCTCGATGGTTCCCTGTGTCGACGAGAGCCCGTAACCGATCAGTCCCGTCACGAAGAACGGCAGCGCATAGCTGCGGCTGACCGCCCCGGCTCCGCCCTTGAAGGTGAGGAGCAAGTTCCCCGTCCCCGCCCACACCGGCACCATCATGCCGACGCTGAAGAGGATCGCCGTGGTCTGGAGCCACCAGGCCTCGGGGCTGAAAATGAAGTGGTGTGCGCCGATCATCGGGTAGAAGAGCAGATTGGTCCAGAAGCCGAGCACGCCGAGAGCATAGGAGTAGACCGGCCTGCCGAGCAGCCGTGGGATTCCGTAGTAACTGACGCCGAGCGCCAACTGAGTGAACCACATGCCCATCGCGTTGTGCATGTAGTAGCCCTGCAGGACCGTGTTGCCGAGGCCCCCCTGGTACCAGGGCAAGTAGCTCGTGACGTACAGGATCGGGAGGTAGCAAAACGCGCCGAGGATGTACCAGTTCGACACGTAGATCTCAGGAAGCGCGCGCGCGGCGACGGTACGATACATGACGTACCCGTCGATGAGCACCGCCGCGGCCAGGATGGCGGCGAGCGGCCACACCCATTCGCGATACTCCTGGGGTCCCCGGCTCACTCCGGCCAGCAACGTCACGAGACCTAAGAAGAGAGCGAGGTTCCAGAGCCACAGCGCCAGCCGCGCCAGGCCCGGGCTCCAGAGTGAGACGCGCGACGTCCGCGCGACGACGTAAAAGGATAGGCCGACCAGTGCGAGCGAGCTCCAGCCGAGCAACACGGTATTCGTGTGAACGGGCCGCACACGGCCGAACGAGAGCCAGGAGTAGGGCAAGAACTCTGGCCAGTGCAGTTTGATCGAGGCGATGAGCCCGATGCCGGTGCCGACCAGGAGCCAGACCGTCGCGCACACGACGTACTCGAACAGCACCTGTACGGTTGCGGCATCGACCGACCGCGCGGCAACGAGGCCGGGATCTCGCATCCGGGTCCGGATCGCAGACAAGCCCATCGTCATCGGCCCTCCGCGACGCAGATTATAAGTCAACAGCATCGCCTCGGCCGGCCGAGCAATCGCGAACCGTGTGGTGCCGCCGTTACGGGAGTGGCGAAGTGCCTCGTTTCCGAGCAAGGTTCACGCAGTGCGCGGCGTGGAGTCTCCGGCTCGAGAAACCGCGGCGCCGCACACGCCGTCGTAAAGGCACGATGGCATGCGGCGGGGGCGGAGCACGGATGAGGCTTCTCCGGTTCGTCGCCGCTGCCGACGGGCCCACTGCTAGCCGACTGTCAGTCGCCGGCCGGTTAGCACCGCGACGTCGGCACGCTCCTGGGATCGCGAGCCTCGCCGCGTCGGCAGGCGTTGTGGCAAGCGGACTTGCGAGCGGCGCCGGCATTCCAGGCGTTCGGCATCGTCATTGCCTTGTAACGGTCCGGACGTTGACGCGCCGTCGCGGTCGGCGATGGCTAGCCGAAGGAGGTCGGCCTTGGTCGAAGCCCTCGACACCGATGGTAGCGTGATCCCTGAGCCTCTCAGCTGGAGCGTTCTGTCGCGCCACGCGATTGCAGTGACTAGGAGCAGGTCATGAGCGACGCACTTCCTCTTACCTACCTGGCGCGGCACGGCGAGACCGCCTGGACGGTCTCTCGTCAGCACACCGGGAGAACCGACATCCCACTGACCCCCGAGGGTGAAGCCCAGGCCCGGAGGCTCGGCGAGCGTCTCGATGGGTTGAAGTTTGCGGCAGTGCTCACCAGCCCCTTGCAGCGAGCGCGCAGAACGTGCGAGCTGGCCGGCTTCGGCTCCGCAGCCATCGTCGAGCCCGACCTCATGGAATGGAATTACGGCGCGTACGAAGGCCGTACCAGCGCCGAGATCCACGCCGAACGCCCCGACTGGGATCTGTTCCGTGACGGCTGCCCCGGAGGCGAGTCGCCGGACCAGATCGGGGTGCGGGCCGACCTTGCAATACGCCGGGTTCGGGGAATCTCCGGCGACACGCTGCTCTTCTCGAGCGGGCATTTTCTCCGAGTATTTGCCGCGCGCTGGCTCGGGCTCGAACCCGGGGCGGGAAGGCTCTTCGTGCTCGGTACGGCCAGCTTGAGTGTGATGGGGTACGAACACGATCGATCCGAGCCGGTGATCCGCCTCTGGGACGAAATGCCTCACGAACCGCATATCAGCTCGATCCAGGCGCGGGAGCATCGGGAGAAGGCAGGACGATGAGCACGAGAAAAGCGTCGGCCCCTCGAGTGGCGGCCGCGGACACGATGGATGCCCTACGCCGGCAATACGGGTCCGGGCCAGTAGATCTCACCGGCAGCGCGGACGCGCTCTACGAGCGCCACCTGTTGTTCGACAACGTCGCCGACCCGGCGACGGTCGGGGCGCACGAGCGCTACGAAGCCTTCGCGCGCTCGGTCCGGGACGTCCTCTCGCAGCGTTGGGTGCGCACCGAGCAGACCTACGAGCGGCAGAACCCGAAACGGGTCTACTACCTCTCGATGGAATTCCTGATCGGTCGGTCCCTGGCCAACAACGTCACGAACATGATGCTGAGTCCATTCGTGACCGACTTCGTCAAGCAGGCCTCACTCGATTGGCTCGGCTTGCTCGAACAGGAGCCCGACGCCGGACTAGGCAATGGCGGGCTCGGGCGCCTGGCCGCCTGCTTCCTCGACTCGATGGCCACGATGGAGCTCCCGGCCATGGGGTATGGGCTCCGTTACGAGTATGGAATGTTCCGGCAAACCATCGAGAATGGCTGGCAGCATGAGCAGCCGGACCACTGGCTTCGCCGCCCCGATCCATGGGAGGTCGTCCGTCCGGAAGAGAAGGTCGAGATGACGATGAACCACTCGATCGAGGTGCGAGACGGGACGCTGCGTGCCGTCCCCGGCCGGCAGTCCACCTTGGTCGGCATTCCTTACGATCGTCCCGTCGTGGGTTACGGCGGCAAGACGATCAACACGCTCCGGCTCTGGGCGGCGTCCTCGCCCGACGAGTTCGATTTCCAGACGTTCAGCCATGGCCAGTTCGTCAGCGCGCTGGCGGAAGCGCTTGCCGCCAAGTCGGTCACTCGAGTGCTCTATCCCGACGACTCCACGACGCAGGGGCAGGAGCTCCGGTTCGTGCAGGAATACTTTCTGGTCGCCTGCTCTCTGGCCGATCTGATCCGGCGATTTCGCCGAGGCAACTCCGACTGGAGCATGCTGCCCGAGAAGGCCGCCATTCAGCTCAACGACACGCACCCGGCTCTCGCGGTCCCCGAGCTGATGCGGATCTTGCTCGACGACGCGCGCCTTCCGTGGGACCAGGCCTGGGACTTGACCCGGCGAACGCTGGCGTATACGAACCACACGCTGCTGCCTGAAGCCCTCGAGAAATGGCCTCTGCAGTGGTTTGAAGTCCTGCTTCCACGCCACCTCGAAATCGTTCTCGAGATCAACCGCCGGCTGCTGGACGATGTGCGGCGCCGCTTCCCCGGCGAAGAAGGCAAGGTCGTGCGCACGAGCGTGATCGAGGAAGGTCCGACCAAGCACGTCCGCATGGCCAACGTCGCCATCGTCGGCTCGCACAGCACCAACGGCGTGGCGGCGATCCACTCCGCGCTGCTTCGCTCGACCACGGTGAAGGACCTGGCGGAGGTGTTCCCGGAGCGCTTCAGCAACAAGACCAACGGGGTCACGCCGCGGCGCTGGCTGCTGGTGGCGAATCCGCCGCTGGCCCGCATCACCACCGAAGCAATCGGTGACGGGTGGATCACCGATCTCGGCCAGCTGGCGAGGTTGAAGCCGCTCGCCGACGACAAGGGCTTCCGCGACGCGGTTCGCGCGGCCAAGCGCGCGGCCAAGTCATCTTTCGCGCAGTGGCTCAAGTCAACCTCCGGGCAGACGGTAGATCCGGACACCATCTTCGACAGCCACGTCAAGCGCATCCACGAGTACAAGCGGCAGGTCCTCAATGCGCTGCGCATCGTCGTGCTCTACAACCGCTTGCGAGAGAACCCGGCGCTGGAGATGACGCCGCGCACGTTCCTGTTCGCGGGCAAGGCGGCGCCGGCCTACCGCCTGGCGAAGCTGATCATCAAGTTCTTGAACAACCTCGCCGAGACGATCGACGCCGATCCGGTGATCCGCGGCCGACTCAAAGTCTTGTTTCTCCCCGAGTACAACGTCTCGCTGGCCGAGCGGCTGATCCCCGCCACCGACGTTTCCAACCAGATCTCGACCGCCGGCTACGAGGCCAGCGGCACGAGCAACATGAAGTTCATGATGAACGGCGCCCTGACGATCGGTACGCGCGACGGCGCGACGATCGAGATGGCGCAAGAGGCAGGGGAGGAGAACTTCTTCCTCTTCGGCCTGACCGCCGAGCAGGTGGCCGAGAGCCGCGACTGGTACAACCCGCAGTGGCACTATGACAACCAGCCTGAGGTGCGCGCGGCGCTGGATCTGATCTTCTCCGACCACTTCAGCCGCAACGAGCCAGGCGTCTTCGCGCCCCTGCGGGAGACCCTGCTCACGCACGGCGACTACTACATGCACCTCGCGGATCTCGCCTCCTATCTCGACGCCGACGGGAAGCTCCGCGCGCTGTACGCGGACCCGGACGGCTGGGCGCGCAAGGCGATCCTCAACGTCGCGAGCTCGGGGAAGTTCTCGAGCGACCGCACGATCGCGGAGTACGCGGCCGATATCTGGCACGTCAAGCCGTGCCCGGTGTCGTGATGGAGGCCGCGATGGTCCACGAGATGCACGACAAGAAGGAAGCCTCGGTGATCTCTGCGCTGGCTGGCAAGCCGGCGCCGGCGTCCATGATCGTCGATCTGGCGAAGCTCGAGCGCGAGTACTACGAGCGAAAGCCCGAGCTTGGCGATGCGACTCAGCTCGTCAGCTTCGGCACCAGCGGCCATCGCGGATCACCGTACCGCGGCTCGTTTACCGAGGCTCATATTGCGGCGATCACCCAGGCCATCTGTGACTACCGCCGCGGCGAGAGGATCGACGGTCCGCTCTACATGGGCAAGGACACGCACGCACTGTCCGAGCCGGCGCAGCGGACCGCGCTCGAGGTGCTGGCGGCGAACGGCGTCGAGACCATCATCCAGCGAGACAGTGGCGTCACGCCGACGCCGGTCATCTCGTGGGCGATCCTGGTCTATAACCGTGGCCGCAAGGAGCACCTCGCCGACGGCATCGTGATCACCCCCTCGCACAACCCGCCCGAGGACGGGGGCTTCAAGTACAACCCACCGAACGGCGGTCCGGCCGACACCGACGTGACCGGATGGGTTCAGCGCCGGGCCAACGTGCTCCTGCGCGAGGGCAACGTTGGAGTCAAGCGCGTGCCCTACGCGTCAGCCATCAAGGCGGGCAGCACGCACGAGGAGGATCTGGTTCTGCCGTACGTGCGCGACCTCGAGCACGTGGTCGACGTCGAGACGATCCGCGCAGCCGACCTGACTCTGGCGGTCGATCCGCTCGGTGGCGCGGCGCTGCCGTACTGGGAGCCCATCAACGCGATCTACGGGCTCCGCATCGCCGTCGTGAACCCGACCATCGACCCGACATTCTCGTTCATGACGGTGGACCATGACGGCAAGATCCGCATGGACCCCTCGAGCCCGTACGCGATGGCCCGGCTCGTCGGCCTCAAGGATCACTTCCGCGTCGCGTTCGCCAACGACCCCGACTCGGACCGGCATGGCATCGTGACCAGCTCCACCGGGCTGATGAATCCGAACTACTTCCTGGCGGTCGCGATCCGCTATTTGCTCGGCCATCGACCTGGCTGGCCGGCGCATGCCGCCGTGGGCAAGACGCTGGTCAGCAGCGGCCTCATCGATCGCGTTGTCGCCAAGCTCGGCCGCCGGCTCCACGAGGTGCCGGTCGGCTTCAAATGGTTCGTGCCGGGTCTGTTCGATGGCTCGTGCTGCTTCGGCGGCGAGGAGAGTGCGGGGGCCAGCTTCCTGCGCCGCGACGGCACCGTGTGGACGACCGACAAGGACGGCCCGATCATGGATCTGCTGGCGGCCGAGATCACCGCGCGCACCGGCAAGGATCCCGGCGAGCACTTCCGCGAGCTCGTGGCGGAGTTCGGCGCATCGCACTACACGCGCATCGACGCGCCCGCCACCCCCGAGCAGAAAGCTCGACTACAGAAGTTGTCGCCCGAGGCGGTCAAGGAAGAGACCCTCGCCGGCGAGCCGATCACCGCCAAGCTGACCCGAGCGCCGGGCAACAACGCGCCGATCGACGGGCTGAAGATCGCGACGCTCGGTGGCTGGTTCGCGGCCCGACCGTCGGGCACGGAGAACATCTACAAGATCTACGCGGAGAGCTTCAGGAGCGCGGCACACCTCGACGCGCTCGTCAGCGAGGCACAAGCACTCGTCGATGCCGCGGTGAGCGACCGCGCGTGAGTGTCCCTCTGTTCCCGTCGGGGTACCGAGCGTCCGGCGTGCTGCTGCACATCACGTCGTTGCCCTCGCCCTACGGGATCGGTGATCTGGGTCCGGCGGCCGTGGCATGGGTCGACCGACTTCATGAGACCGGCCAGACCTGGTGGCAGGCGCTGCCATTGGGGCCCACCGGCTATGGCGATTCGCCGTACCAGGCCTTGTCGTCATTCGCGGGTAACCCTCTCCTGATCAGCCCGGACTGGCTGATCGAGGACGAGCTGGTGAAGCCGCGTGAGGTCGCCGCGGGCCCGTTTCCGGTCGCCGCCGTCGACTTCGAGGCCGTCAAGCGCTTCAAGCAAGCGCTGCACGAGCGCGCATGGAAGAGCTTCGACGCCGGTGCGCGCTCGGATCTGCGCCCGGCCTTCGAGCGCTTCAGCCGGGAGCAGGCGCACTGGCTCGACGACTACGCGTTGTTCCGCGCGCTCAAGACCAGGTACGACGACGCCGCATATCTGGACTGGCCGGACGACGTGATCCAGCGCGCGCCGGCCGCGCTCGATCAGGCGCGCCGGGAGATGCAGGATGAGATCGATCGGATTCGATTCGGTCAATTCCTGTTGCTTCGTCAGGGCGAGCGCCTGAAGGCGCACGCTCGCGCCAGAGGCGTTCGGCTGATCGGCGATCTGCCGTTCTTCGTCTCACCGGACTCGAGTGATGTCTGGGCCAATCCGGAGCTGTTCCTGCTCGACTCGCAGTGGCGACCGCGTGTCATCGCGGGGGTGCCGCCGGACTACTTCAGCGCGCAGGGACAGCGGTGGGGTAATCCGGTCTACGACTGGAACGCCCTCGCCGCACGCGGCTACGCCTGGTGCATCGACCGCTTGCGCGCATTGCTCGGCCACGTCGATGCCGTCCGCCTCGATCACTTCCGCGCGTTCGCAGCGGCGTGGCATATTCCGGCGGACGCCGCGACGGCGCAGTCCGGTGAGTGGGTGCCCGGGCCCGGCGGCGATTTCTTCGTCGCCGTGGACAAGGCCCTGGGCGGTCTACCATTCATCGCCGAAGACCTGGGACTGATCACCCCGGACGTCATCGCCCTGCGCGATGCGGTTGGGCTCGCCGGGTCGCGCGTACTCCAGTTCGCCTTCGACGGCCATTCGGACAACCCGTATCTGCCCCACAACTACGTCCCGAACGCGGTCGTCTACACGGGCACCCACGACAACCCGACGACGCGCGCCTGGTACGAGGAGCTGCCCGGCGACGAGCGTAGCAACCTGTGGGGCTACCTGAAGCGCGCGCCGGGGAGCAGCGAGGAGGTCGCACCGGCCTTGCTCGGGCTCGCATGGTCGTCGTCCGCGGCGCTGGCGATCGCGCCGGTACAGGACGTTCTCAATCTGGGCAAGGAGGCGCGGATGAACCAGCCCGGCAGCGCGGAAGGCAACTGGCGCTGGCGCTGCACCGACGAGATGCTATCCGCGCCGGGCTTCGACTCGCTGAGGGATTTGACCGGCGCTTCGGCTCGCACCGGGGCGTCGACGGAGGCCACATCGTGACACCAGCGCCCGTCGTTTTCCTGGTCGACGTCGACAACACACTCCTGGACAACGACCAGATCCAGGACGACCTCAAGCGCCACCTCGAGCGCGAGTTCGGCGCCACGACTCGCGACCGGTACTGGGCGATCCTCGAAGCGCTCTTCGTCGAGCTCGGGTACCGCGACTATCTCGGCGCGTTACAACGTTACCGAGTCGAGCATCTCAAGGACGTGCACCTCATGTCGATGTCGTCCTATCTGGTCGATTATCCGTTTGCCGATCGCCTCTATCCCGGGGCGCTCGACGTCATCGAGCGGCTGCGCACTCTCGGCCCGACCGTGATCCTCTCCGACGGCGACGTGGTGTTCCAGCCTCGAAAGGTCGAGCGGTCGGGCATCTGGGAGGCGGTCGACGGCAACGTCCTCATCTATATCCACAAGGAAGACGAGCTGGACGACGTCGCGCGGCGCTATCCGGCCCAGCACTACGTCCTGATCGACGACAAGCCGCGGATCCTGGCCGCGGTGAAAGAGGCCTGGGGCGACCGGGTGACCACGGTCTTTCCCCGCCAGGGTCAGTACGCGCGAGACGCGAAGTCCTATCGCCCGGCCGACGTGACGGTCGAGCGCATCAGCGATCTGTTGACGCATGACTTTTCCGGGCTCCTGTTGCCAGAGGTGACGCGATGAAAGCGACGCAGACGCTCCACGAGCAAGGCCAGAGTTTGTGGCTCGACAACATCACCCGCGACTTGCTGGAGAGCGGCACGCTCGCGCGCTACATCAACGAGCTCTCCGTGACCGGGCTCACGTCCAACCCCACGATCTTCGACCACGCCATCAAGAACAGCTCGTCCTACGACGCCGCAATCCGGACGAAGGTCCGGGAAGGTAAGTCGGGCGAGGACCTGTTCTTCGAGCTGGCTCTCGAAGACCTGACCCGGGCCGCGGATCTGTTTCGACCGATCTGGGACCGGAGCCGGGGCGTGGACGGCTGGGTGTCGCTCGAAGTCTCCCCGATGCTCGCCCACGACACCGCCAGTACCCTGGCGGCCGCCAAGACCCTCCACGCACGGGCAGGGCGCCCAAATCTCCTCATCAAGATCCCCGGCACCAAGGAAGGGCTGCCGGCCATCGAGGAGGCGATCTTCGCCGGCGTCCCGATCAACGTGACCTTGCTCTTCTCGGCGGCGCAGTACCTGGCCGCGGCCGAAGCGTTCATGCGCGGCATCGAGCGCCGCGTGGCGGCCGGGCTCTCGCCCGAGATCGGGTCGGTCGCGTCGGTATTCATCAGCCGGTGGGACGCTGCCGTGAAGGATCGAGTGCCGGCGGCGCTTCGCAACCAGCTCGGCATCGCGGTGGCGAAGCGGACGTACAAAGCGTACCGCGCGCTGCTCGACTCGCAGCGCTGGCAGCGCGTGTTCAACGAGGGCGCCCGGGCGCAACGGCTCTTGTGGGCCAGCACCGGCACCAAGGACCCGAGCGCGTCCGACATCCTTTATATACGGTCGCTCGCCGCGCCATTCACGGTGAACACGATGCCCGAGGGCACCTTGAAGGCGCTCGCCGACCACGGGGCGATCGGCGAGATGCTGCCGGCCGACGGCGGTGACTCGGAGGAAATCTTGGCGCGATTCGCCGGCGCCGGCATCGACGTGGACGCCCTGGCCGCTCAGCTTCAGGACGAAGGCGCCAAGTCGTTCGTCGGCTCCTGGCACGAGCTCATGAGCGTGATCGCCGGGAAGAGCGCGGCCCTGACCAAGGCGGGCTGAGGCGCCCCATGCGCGTACTGGTCGTCGATGTCGGCGGCACTCACGTGAAGGTTCTTGCCACCGGCGAGAAGACCCATCGGGAGCTTGCCTCCGGGCCGACGCTCACCGCCGCGCAGATGGTGGCCGCAGTCAAGGCCGCCGCCGCGGACTGGAAGTACGACGCCGTGTCAGTGGGCTACCCGGGCCCGGTGCTCGACGGTCGTCCGGTCGCCGAGCCGCACAATCTCGGGCGGGGCTGGGTCGCGTTCGACTATCAGGCCGCCTTCGGATGCCCCGTCAAGGTCGTCAACGACGCGGCGATGCAGGCGCTGGGCACCTACAAAAGTGGCAAGATGCTCTTCCTCGGCCTCGGAACCGGCCTGGGGACCGCCTTCGTCGTCGACGGCATCGTCGAGCCGATGGAGCTGGGCCATTTGCCGTACCGGGATGCCACGTTCGAGCACTACGTGGGACTGCGCGGCTTGCAGGCCAACGGGCTCACGCAATGGAGACGTGACGTCGAGGACGTCGTCGGGCGGTTGATCGCCGCGATCGAGCCGGAGGAGGTCGTTCTCGGAGGCGGCAACGTCCACCAGCTGGAGACGATGCCGCCACGGTGTCGGGCGGGCGACAACGAGGACGCGTTCGCCGGCGGCTTTCGCCTGTGGGACGTAACGGACGAGGGGCCACGCGGCTCCAAAGGGATGAAGGGGTGAGCTATGACGGACATGTTGCCGTTGACTGCGCGCGAGTCGTGGAAGGCGCTCCAGGCTCACCAGAGCAGGATCAGCGACCGGCATCTGCGCACGCTCTTCGCCAGCGATCCGACGCGCGGCGAGCGCCTGACCGCCGAGGCCGCGGGTATCTACCTCGACTACTCCAAGAACCGAGTGTCGGATGAGACGATCACGCTTCTCTGCCGGCTCGCCGAGGAGTCCGGCCTGCGCGAGCGGATCGACGCGATGTTCCGGGGCGACAAGATCAACCTGACCGAGGATCGCGCGGTCCTGCACGTCGCCCTGCGCGCGCCGCGCGGCGCATCGATCATGGTCGATGGCAAGAACGTCGTGCCGGAAGTCCACGGCGTGCTCGACGCGATGAGCGACTTCTCGAATCGGGTGCGGAGCGGCGCGTGGAAGGGGCACTCCGGCAAGCGCATCCGTAACGTCATCAACATCGGCATCGGCGGCTCCGACCTCGGCCCCGTCATGGCGTACGAGGCCCTCAGGCACTACAGCGATCGCGCGATGACCTTCCGCTTCGTGTCGAACGTCGACGGGACCGACATGGTCGAGGCGACGCGCGACCTGGATCCGGCGGAGACGCTCTTCATCGCCTCGTCGAAGACGTTCACCACGCTGGAGACGATGACCAACGCCAACAGCGCCCGCCAGTGGCTGCTCGCGGGGCTCGGCGGGGATGCCAAGGCGGTGGCCAAGCATTTCGTGGCGGTCTCCACGAATGGCAAGAAGGTGTCGGAGTTCGGGATCGACACCGCGAACATGTTCGGGTTCTGGGACTGGGTCGGCGGACGCTATTCCATGGACTCGGCGATCGGCCTGTCGACGATGCTCGCGGTCGGTCCCGACAACTTCCGCGCGATGCTCAGCGGCTTCCACGAGATGGACGAGCACTTCCGGACCGCTCCGTTCGAGCGCAACCTGCCGGTGCTCATGGGGCTCCTGACGGTGTGGTACACGGATTTCTTCGGGGCCGAGACCGTCGCCGTCCTGCCCTACGACCAGTATCTCAAGCGCTTCCCGGCCTATCTGCAGCAGCTCACGATGGAGAGCAACGGCAAGCACGTCACCCGCGAGGGCGCCGAGATCACGTACCCGACCGGGCCCGTCTACTGGGGCGAGCCGGGGACCAACGGACAGCATTCCTTCTACCAGCTGATCCATCAAGGAACCCGTCTGATTCCCTGTGACTTCATCGCCTTCACCGAGCCCCTGAACCCGCTCGGGCCGCACCACGACTACCTGGTCGCGAACGTGTTCGCCCAGACCGAGGCGCTGGCCTTCGGGAAGACGCGCGAGCAGGTGAAGGCCGAGGGGACGCCGGACCACCTCGTCCCGCATCGGATGTTCCACGGCAATCGACCCTCCAACACGATCCTGGCCGACCGGCTCACGCCCGAGACTCTTGGAAAGCTCGTCGCACTCTACGAGCACAGCGTGTTCACCCAGGGCGTCATCTGGGACGTCGACTCGTTCGATCAGTGGGGGGTCGAGCTCGGCAAGGTACTGGCCCAGCGCATCATTCCGGAGCTCGAGGGCCGGACGGAGCCTGCGCTCGCCCACGATAGCTCGACGAACAACCTCATCCGGCGCTACCGGATGCACCGGAACGCGAGGTAAGAGCGATGCGCAACGCCGAACAGCTGCGGAAGATGAAGACACAGCCCGGGTTCATCGCGGCGCTGGATCAGAGCGGCGGGAGCACGCCCGGCGCGCTGCGCGCCTACGGCATCAAGGATGGCGCATGGGCCAACGAGGAGCAGATGTTCACGCTCGTGCATGAGATGCGGACGCGCATCATCACGAGCCCCGTCTTCACCGGGCAGCGGATCCTGGCCGCCATCTTGTTCGAGAACACCATGGACCGGACCATCGAAGGGCAGCCGAGCGCGGACTATCTGTGGAACGTGAAGCGGATCGTGCCGTTTCTGAAGGTGGACAAGGGGCTGACGGAGGAGAAGAACGGCGTCCAGCGGCTGAAACCGATGCCGGAGCTGGCCGCCCTGCTCGACCGCGCCGTCGCGAAGCGGATCTTCGGCACCAAGATGCGCTCCTTCATCAAGCAGGCCAACGAAGCCGGTATCGAGGACGTCGTGCACCAGCAGTTCGAGGTCGCCCAGCAGATCATCGCCACGGATCTCGTGCCGATCATCGAGCCCGAGGTCGATATTCACTGTCCGGAGAAGGCCAGGGCCGAAGAGCTGCTCAAGGCGGCCATCCTCGAAGAGCTCGACGAGCTCGCACCGGATCAGCTCGTCATGCTGAAGCTCACCCTGCCCGAGAAGGACGATCTGTACGCCGAGCTCGTCAAGCATCCGCGGGTCGTGAGGGTGGTCGCGCTGTCCGGTGGCTATTCGCGAGAGGAAGGCAACCGGCGCCTGCGACGCAATCACGGCGTGGTGGCGAGCTTCTCGCGGGCGCTGGTCGAGGGGCTTTCGGTCACGCAATCCGACGCCGAGTACAACGCCCTTCTGGACGGGGCCATTCAGAGCATCTTCGAGGCGTCCAACACGTGAGCGGCCACGGCGACGTCCGACTCGCCCCTTCGATTCTCGCCGCGGATTTCGCGCGCCTGGGCCAGCAGGTGGCCGACGCCGAGCAGGCGGGCGCCGACCGAATCCACGTCGACGTGATGGACGGCCACTTCGTGCCGAATCTCTCCATGGGCCCGGCGATCGTGCAGTCGTTGCGGCGGGTGACGCGGCTACCGCTCGAGATCCACCTGATGATCTCGAATCCGGACTTCTTCCTGGACGAGTTCACCGAGGCCGGCTCGGACTCGTTCCTCGTCCACTGGGAAGGCAACAACAACCTGCACCGTACGGTGCACAGAATCAGGGCGCTAGGCAAGCGCGCCGCGGTCGCGATCAACCCGGCGACGCCGTCGTCCGTGCTCGAGGAGATCGTCCCGGACCTGGACCAGGTACTGGTCATGACCGTCAATCCGGGTTTCGGCCACCAGCATTTTATCCGGACGACCCTGCCGAAGATCGCGCAGGTGCGCGAGCTGGTCGAGCGGCGCGCTCGTGCCTGCGACGTGGAAGTGGACGGCGGAATCGACGTCACGACGGCGCCCTTGGTCGTGCGGGCCGGCGCCACCGTGCTGGTGGCGGGCTCGTCCGTCTTCGGCGAGCGGGACGGCGTGGCCGCCGCGATGACGCGCCTGCGCGCGGCCATCGCCGACACGCGGGACCACGCCGAGCTCACTGAACCGTCAGCTTCGCAAAGGAGTCGATGATGCAACTGGGAATGATCGGACTCGGCCGCATGGGCGCCAACATGGTCCACCGGCTTCTCGCGGGCAACCACCAGTGCGTGGTCTTCGACCGGTCGCCGAAGGCCGTGGACGAGCTGACGCGAGCCAAGGCCGTCGGGACTTCGTCGATCGCCGACTTCGTGAAGAAGCTGGAGACGCCGAGGGCTGTGTGGCTGATGGTGCCGGCGGCGGTCGTCGATGCGACCATCAACGACCTCGTGCCGCTTCTCTCGTCGGGCGACATCCTCATCGACGGCGGCAATTCGTACTACGTCGACGACATCCGCCGTGCGAAGGAGCTCGCCTCCAAGGGCATCCACTATGTGGACGTGGGAACCAGCGGCGGCGTTTGGGGACGCGAGCGAGGCTACTGCCTGATGATCGGCGGTGAGCCGGCGGTGGTGAAGCACCTCGACCCGATCTTCGCGACCCTGGCGCCCGGCGTCGGCAATATCCCGCGCACGCCCGGGCGGGAGGCCATCGGCGGCACCGCCGAGCGCGGCTATCTGCACTGCGGTCCCAACGGCGGCGGCCACTTCGTCAAGATGGTCCACAACGGGATCGAGTACGGCATCATGGCCGCCTACGCCGAGGGGCTGGGCATCCTGCACTCCGCCAACATCGGTAAGCAGGGGCATGAGGTCGACGCCGAGACGACGCCGCTCCGCGATCCCGAGCACTATCAATACGACTTCAACCTGCCCGACATCGCCGAAGTGTGGCGACGCGGGAGTGTCGTCGCCTCCTGGCTCCTCGACCTGTCGGCGTCCGCCCTCATCAAGGATCCGGCGCTCAAGGCTTTCCAGGGGCGTGTCTCCGACTCGGGCGAGGGACGCTGGACGATCAAGGCGGCCATCGACGAGGCGGTGCCGGCGCACGTGCTCTCCTCCGCGCTGTACGAGCGGTTCAGCTCGCGCGGCGAGGCGGACTTCGCCGACAAGCTGCTCTCGGCGATGCGCTACGAGTTCGGCGGACACCTGGAAAAGTCGTCATAGGCACGAGGCGAAGCCGTGAGTAATCCACAGTCCGACGCGTTCGTGTTCTTCGGTGCGACCGGCGATCTCGCGTACAAGAAGATCTTTCCGGCATTGCACGCGATGGCGAAGCGCGGCCACCTCGACGTGCCGGTGATCGGCGTGGCGAAAGCCGGCTGGAACCTCGAACAGTTCCGCGCCCGGGCCAAGGACAGCCTCGAGAAGCACGGCGGCCTCGACCCCGCCGCCTTCGGCAAGCTGTCGAGCCTGCTGCGCTACGTCGACGGCGACTACAAGGACCCGTCGACGTTCCAGGCGATCCGCAAGGAGCTCGGCTCGGCCGGCCGGCCGGCACACTACCTCGCGATCCCGCCGGTGATGTTCGAGCTGGTGGTGGAGCAGCTCGCCAAGGCCGGTTGCGCGAGCGACGCTCGCGTGATCGTCGAAAAGCCGTTCGGCCACGACATCGCGTCAGCGCGAGAGCTCAACCGGGTGCTGCTCGGGGCGTTCGACGAGACGTCGATCTTCCGGATCGACCACTACCTCGGCAAGCGGCCCGTGCACAACATGCTCTTCTTCCGCTTCGCCAACGCATTTCTCGAGTCGTTCTGGAATCGCAATTCAGTCGAAAGCGTGCAGATCACGATGGCCGAGGACTTCGGCATCCAGGGCCGCGGCGCCTTCTACGACGCGACCGGCGCCGTCCGCGACGTGGTCCAGAACCATCTGTTCCAGGTGATGAGCAACCTGACCATGGAGCCGCCGGTCCGGACCGACAGCGAATCGATCCGCGACGAGAAGGTGAAGGTCCTCAAGTCGATCGAGTCGCTCTCGCCCGACGACATCGTGCGGGGACAGTTCCGCGGCTACCGGACGGAGAAGGGCGTGGCGTCGAGCTCGACGGTCGAGACGTTCGCCGCCTTACGATTGCGGATCGACTCCTGGCGCTGGCAGGACGTACCCATCTACATCAGAGCGGGGAAATGCCTGCCGGTGACGTGCACGGAAGTGGTCGTGCGGCTCCGCCAGCCGCCGACCATGTATCACGGCTTCAGCCTCGAGCCGAACTACTGCCGCTTCCGGATCAGCCCGGACGTCACGATCGCGATCGGCGCGAACGTCGTCGCGCCCGAGACGGACACCGAGAGCCAGACTGCGGAGATGGTGGGCACCCGGCTCCCGCAGGCCGGTGAGATGGACGCGTACGAGCGCGTGCTCGGCGATGCCATGCACGGTGACGCAACCTTGTTCGCTCGAGAGGACTACGTCGAGGAAGCGTGGCGAATCGTCGATCCGGTGCTGAAGGCGGAGACGCCCGTCTACGAGTACGAGCCGGGCACCTGGGGGCCCAAGGAAGTCGACTCGAGGATCTCGCCGCCGGGCGGCTGGCAGAACCCGATGGCGAGGAAGCCATGAAGCTCGAGGCGCTCGCCGACGCCGATGCGGTCGCGCGCGCCGGCGCTGCGCTCACGGCCGAGGAAGCCCGGGGGGCGGTCGCCGCGCGCGGCCGCTTCGTCGTGGCCTTCAGCGGCGGGCGTACGCCCTGGACGATGCTGCGTGCGCTGGCCGATGAAAAGATGCCGTGGCCCCGCGTGCACGTGGTCCAGGTCGACGAGCGCGTGGCCCCAGCCGGGGACCCGGACCGCAACCTGACGCATCTGCGCGACAGCCTGCTCGCGCACTGTCCGCTTCGTCCCGAGCAGGTTCACGCGATGCCGGTAGAGTCGACCGATCTCGAAGCCGCAAGCTCGCAGTACGCGCAGACGCTCCGAGATCTCGCGGGTGACCCGGTCGTGCTCGATCTCGTTCATCTGGGCCTGGGACCCGACGGGCATACCGCGTCGCTGGTCCCGGGCGATCCGGTGCTCGCCGTCGTCGACAGGGACGTCGCGCTCAGCGGCGTCTATCAGGGGCGGCGCCGGATGACGCTGACGTATCCGGTGCTCAGCCGTTCCCGGCGCGTCGTCTGGCTCGTGACCGGGGGCGACAAGGCGCAGATGCTGGCGCGCCTCTGCGCGGGCGACGATTCGATTCCGGCCGGGCGCGTCGGTCGGGACCGGGCGCTGGTGCTGGCCGACCGAGCCGCCGCGCCTGAGCCACGAAACGCGCCGTCTCGACGCTGACGCCACATTCCGGAGGCCACATACCATGCGCGTAGGAATTGCAACCGATCACGGCGGCTTCGGCCTGAAAGAAGAGCTTGTCGCGCGGCTTCACGCCGCCGGGCACGAGGTCATCGATTTCGGAGCCGACAAGCTGAGCCCCGACGACGACTATCCGGACTTCGTCGTCCCGCTCGCCCAGGCGGTGGCGGTCGGCACGGTGCAGCGCGGCGTCGCCGTGTGCGGCAGCGGCGTCGGCGCGTCGGTCTGCGCCAACAAGATTCCGGGCATCCGTGCCGCGCTGATTCACGATCACTTTTCGGCAGGGCAGGGCGTCGAGGACGATCACATGAACGTCATCTGCCTCGGCGGCCGCACCGTGGGGCCGAGCGTGGCGTGGGAGCTCGTGCAGACGTTCCTGACCGCCGAGGAAAGCCAGGCCCCGCGACACCTGCGTCGCCTGAGCAAGGTCGCGCTCCTGGAGCGTGAACCGACGAGGACAAGCCGATGAGCACGACGAACGTCGCCGCGCCGATGACAGACATCGATCTCGACCAGCTTTCGATCAACACGATCCGGACCCTCTCGATCGACGCAGTCGAGCGCGCCAAGTCGGGGCATCCGGGCACGCCGATGGCGCTGGCGCCGCTCGTGTACACGCTGTGGAATCGGGTGATGCGCTTCGACCCAAAGGATCCGATCTGGCCCAACCGCGACCGATTCGTGCTCTCGAACGGCCACGCCTCGATGCTGCTGTGGTCCGCCCTGCATCTGACCGGTACATGCGCGGTGAATCCAGACTACGAGCGGCTGGGGCAGCCCTCGGTGACGCTCGACGATATCCGCCACTTCCGTCAGATCGGCAGCAAGGCGCCCGGACATCCCGAGTATCACTGGGTGTCGGGAGTCGAAACCACGACGGGGCCGCTGGGGCAGGGCATCGCGACGAGCGTGGGGATGGCGATCGCCGAGAAGTGGCTTGCCAACCGCTACAACAAGCCCGGCTTCCCGATCTTCGACTACGACATCTACGTCGTCTGCGGCGACGGCTGTCTCATGGAGGGCGTCGGCTCCGAGGCGGCCTCGCTGGCGGGCCACCTGGGCCTCGACAACCTGTGCTGGATCTACGACAACAACCACATCACGATCGAGGGCTCGACGAGCCTGGCCTTCTCCGAGGACGTCGCCACCCGGTTTCTCGCCTACGGCTGGAACGTCCTGCGCGTGGGCGACGCCAACGACCTCGAGCGCATCCAGCACGCGCTCGGCGTCTTCCGCGAGACGAAGGGACGGCCGACCTTGATCATCCTCGATAGCCACATCGGCTACGGGTCGCCGCACAAGCACGACACGGCCGCGGCCCACGGCGAGCCGCTCGGTGACGCGGAGGTTCGCCTGGCCAAGCAGAGCTACGGCTGGCCAGAGGACGCGCAGTTCCTGGTCCCGGACAGCGTCCGCGAGCATTTCAACGCCGGCATCGGGGCGCGGGGCGCCGCGGCGCGAAGCCAGTGGACGGCGCTCTTCGCGTCGTACCGGGCCGCCCATCCGGAGCTCGCGACCGAGATCGAGCAGATGCAGCGCCGCGACTTGCCGGCCGGCTGGGATCGGAACCTCCCGGTGTTCCCGGCTGATCCCAAGGGCATCGCCGGCCGCGACGCGTCGGGCAAGGTGCTCAACGTGCTCGCGCAGAACATCCCGTGGTTCCTCGGCGGCTCGGCGGATCTCGGCCCGTCCAACAAGACGACCCTGACGTACGAGGGCGCCGGAAACTTCCAGGCCGGGAGCCCCGGCGGCAAGAACCTGCATTTCGGCATTCGCGAGCACGCGATGGGGGCGACGGTCAACGGGCTCTCGCTGTCGAAGCTCCGGCCGTTCGGCGCGACGTTCTTCATCTTCAGCGACTACGCGCGGCCCGCGATTCGGCTGTCGGCGCTGATGGAGCTGCCGACCATCTTCGTGTTCACGCACGACGCCATGGGCGACGGCGAGGATGGGCCGACCCATCAGCCCGTCGAGCATCTGGCCTCCTTGCGCGCGATCCCGGGCCTCGTGACGTTGCGGCCGGCGGACGCCAACGAGGTCGTCGAAGCGTACCGGTACGTGATGCAGCTGCGTCACCAGCCGGCCGTGCTCGCGCTGTCGCGGCAGCCGTTGCCCACCCTGGATCGGCGCGCGTTCGCGTCGGCGGCGGGCGTCGCGCGTGGCGCGTACGTGCTTGCGGATCCGCCGGGCGGCGATCCCGAGCTGGTGCTGATCGCCTCGGGCAGCGAAGTGAGCCTGGTCGTCGAGGCCCACGAAAAACTGCTCGCCGAGGGGATTCGCTCCCGCGTCGTCTCGATGCCGTCGTGGGAGATCTTCGACGCGCAAACGCAGGAATACCGGGACAGCGTGCTGCCACCTTCGGTAAAGGCTCGACTCGCGGTGGAGCAAGCCTCGACGTTCGGGTGGGAGCGATACGTGGGCGGCTCCGGCCGCGTCATCGGCATGACGACGTTCGGGGCCTCGGCGCCGTTGAAGGCGCTGCAGAAGAAGTTCGGTTTCGAGCCCGACAAGGTCGTCTCCGCGGCCCGGCAGCTGCTCGGCAAGCAGTGACCGACGGCGACGAGAAGGGCGGCAGCGCACCGCTCGGAGCGACGCCGCTGCCCGGCGGCGTCAACTTCAGCGTCTTCTCGAGACACGCCACCGGGGTCGAGCTGCTGCTGTTCGACGGCGTCGACGACGCCAAGCCCGCGAGCACGGTGCGGCTCGACCCCACGGCGAACCGTACCTATTACTACTGGCACGCGTTCGTGCCGAACGCGCGACCCGGCCAGCTCTACGGGTATCGGGTCGAGGGCCCGTTCGATCCTTCGAGCGGCATGCGCTTCGACCCCGCCAAGCTGCTCCTCGACCCCTACGGTCGCGGCGTTGCGGTTCCGAGCGCATACGATCGCGCCGCCGCTCGCCACTCGGGCGACAACATCGCGACCGCGATGAAGAGCGTGGTCGTCGACGTGTCCGCGTACAACTGGGAGGGGGACACCCCGCTCCAGCGACCGGCGTCACGCACGATCGTGTACGAGATGCACGTGCGCGGCTTCACGCGGCATCCGAGCTCGGGCCTCCCGGAAACGACTCGCGGCACGTTCGCCGGCCTCGTCGAGAAGGTTCCGTACCTCCAGCGGCTGGGCGTCACCGCAGTGGAGCTCATGCCGGTGTTCCAGTTCGATCCACAGGATAGTCCTCCCGGGCTGGTGAACTACTGGGGCTATGCACCCGTGTCGTTTTTCGCGCCGCATCACGACTACAGCTCGCGTCGGGATCCGCTCGGCCCCGTCGACGAGTTTCGCGACATGGTCAAGGCGCTGCACCGCGCGGGCATCGAGGTGATTCTCGACGTCGTGTTCAATCACACCGCCGAGGGCGACCACGCGGGGCCGACCTCGAGCCTCCGCGGACTGGACAACACGACCTACTACATCCTCGACGAGGATCGCTCACGCTACGCGAACTACACCGGCACCGGCAACACGCTCAACGCCAACAACGCCATCGTTCGGCGGATGGTCCTGGACAGCCTCCGCTACTGGGTCGGCGCGATGCACGTCGACGGCTTCCGGTTCGATCTCGCCGCGATCCTCGAGCGGGACGAGTCGGGTTCGGTGCTGCCGATGCCGCCGGTCCTGTGGGACATCGAGTCGGACCCGTTGCTCGCCGGCACGAAGCTCATCGCCGAAGCGTGGGACGCGGCCGGTCTCTACCAGGTCGGCTCGTTCGTCGGTGACAGCTGGAAGGAGTGGAACGGGCGCTTCCGCGACGATGTCCGGAGCTTCTTTCGCGGCGAGGACGGAGTGATCGAGCGGCTGGCCGACCGGCTGCTCGGCAGCCCGTCGCTCTACGGTCACAAGCAGCGCGAGCCCGAGCAAAGCGTCAACTTCGTGACGTGTCACGACGGCTTCACCCTCAACGATCTCGTGTCGTATGACGGCAAGCACAACGAGGCGAACGGCGAGGGCAACCGTGACGGCGCCGACGACAACCGGAGCTGGAACTGCGGCGTCGAAGGCCCGACGGACGATCCGGCGATCGACGCCTTGCGGACGCGACAGGTGAAGAACTTCTTCACCGTCACCTTGCTGTCCGCGGGCATGCCGATGATCCTCATGGGCGACGAGGTGCGCCGCACGCAAGGCGGCAACAACAACGCCTACTGTCAGGACAGCGAGACGAGCTGGTTCGACTGGACCCTGGTCACGAGGCGGGCCGACGTCCACCGGTTCGTGAGCTTGCTCAACGCCTGTCGTGTGCTGCGCGACGTCGAGCGCGAGGAGGAGCGCGTGCCCCTGAACGAGCTGCTGCAGCGCGCCGACATCACCTGGCACGGCGTCAAGCTGGGCGAGCCGGACTGGCGCAGCTCGTCGCACAGCATCGCGCTCACGGCGAAGGCCCTGGCGCCTGGTACGCCGCATCACGTGATCCTCAATGCGTACTGGGAGCCGCTCGAGTTCGAGCTTCCGCCGGTCATCGACGCGCGGCGCCCCTGGCGGCGATGGATCGACACGTTTCTCGATAGCCCTCTAGACATCGTCGCGTGGGAGCGGGCTCCGGTGGTTCCCGGGCACAGCTATCGCGTGGGGCCGCGCTCGGTGGTGGTGCTGTTCTCGGGGCTCTAGCCCCGGCGCCTCACTCCTCGAGGTTCGGGAACCGCCTCTGGAGCAACCGCTGGATGACGCCGAACACCAGCGCCGTCGTCACGCCGAACATGACCATTCCGTTTGCGGCTTCCAGCGGCCCCAGCATTCTCCATGCAGCTGACATGATCAGATCGCCGTAACCCAGGGTGGTGTAGTTGACGGCCGAGTGGTAGTAGGCCGTTGCGAAGTCTCGAAATTCCCCGCAGCCCATGAACAGCAGCGCCCACACGGCGATCTCCATCAGGTGGGCCGCGAGCGCGAGACAGGTCACCAGCCCCACGATGACGACATCGCTCCAGAAGGCGACGCCCGCGTTGGCGCGCCGCTCCTCGCGGAGGACGAATTGGACCACCGCGAGCACGACCAGCCCATGGATGACGATCGTGCACAGCACGGCGCCGACGCTGACCGTCAACGGAACAAGGAGCGCGATTCCCTGAGCTTGCATCAGGTCGGTGACCCCCCAGTGTCCGGCTCATGCGTGGTACCACACCCGACAGACGCTGCCAATCGGCTAGCGCTTGCCAGACCGTTGGCAGCCGGACCTTGGCGGCTGACAGTCGATCAGCATGCGCGCGTCGCCAGGCGGGCCTTGCCCGTCCGCCACTTAGGACGACGGGCGCGTTTCCGCCGTGCCCGGTATGGCAATTGCGACGAGACCTGGAGGCGACAGCAATGCCCAGGTCGAATGACGCGATCCTCGTTCTGAACGCCGGCTCCTCGAGCATCAAGCTCTCCGTCTTCGCCGAGGACGCCGGCGACCTCGCCCTGGAGCTCCGCGGCCACATCGAGGGCCTGTACGTGGCGCCCCGTTTCGCGGCGCAGGACCTCTCCGGACGCGTCATCGCCGAGAAGTCATGGCCGGGAACAGCCCTCGGCCACGACGGGGCGGTCGAATACCTCGGCGAGTTTCTCGAAAACTACCTGGCAGGTCGGCGGCTGCGCGGGGTGGGGCATCGGGTCGTTCACGGGGGCCTGGAGTTCGCCGGGCCGGTGCGGGTCGATCCCGCGACGATCAAGGCTCTCGAGCGCTTCATCGCGCTGGCGCCCCTCCATCAGCCGCACAACCTGGCGCCGATGGCCCGATTGATCGAACGCTCTCCGGAGCTCCCGCAGGTCGCTTGCTTCGACACGTCCTTTCACCGCACGAATCCGGACGTCGCCCAGCGATTCGCGCTGCCATCGGAGCTCCACGACGCCGGCGTGCAGCGCTACGGCTTTCACGGCCTGTCCTATGAATACATCGCCTCGGAGCTGCCGCGGCTGGACCCGAAGGCCGCAGTGGGCAGGACGATCGTGCTGCATCTCGGGAACGGGGCGAGCATGTGCGCCATCGAGGCGGGTCGCAGCGTGGCGACGACGATGGGCTTTACCCCGGCCGACGGGCTGCCGATGGGCACGCGCTGCGGTGCGTTGGATCCGGGCGTGATCGTCTATCTGATGGACGAGCGCCGGATGGACGCGCGAGCCATCGAGCAGCTCCTCTACCGCGAGTCAGGGCTCCTCGGCGTATCCGGTGTCTCCAGCGACATGCGGACCTTGCTGTCGAGCGGTCAGCCCTCCGCACGGCTCGCGATCGACATCTTCGTGTACCGCATCCGACGGGAGCTCGGCTCACTGGCCGCCGCGCTCGGCGGACTCGACGCCATCGTCTTCACCGGCGGGATCGGCGAGCACGCGCCGGCGATTCGCGAGCGCGTGTGTCGCGACGCGGCGTGGCTCGGGGTCGAGCCCGACACGAAGGCCAATGCGAGCGGCGGCCCGCGCATCAGCGCGCCCGCCAGCCGGGTCAGCGCATGGGTCCTTCCGACCGACGAGGAGCTCATGATCGCGCGACACACACGGCGCGTGCTGGAAGGCAGGTAAGGAGTTATGGGCAGTGACGCGATTTCGACTGCCTCGACGCTCATCGAGGCGGGAAACACCGACACGATCTATCGCGATCTGTATCTCACACGGGCGCGGGCGCTTTTGAGCCCGGCGGTATCTCTCGAGGCCTTTCACAGCATGGAGCAGGGGCGGGCGGCGCTCGCGTCGCTGCCGCTCGCGGTGGCGCGCGCGCTGGAGAAGGCGGACTGGCCCCAGGTGAGAGAGCTGAGCCTGCGCACGGACGCGCTCAAGCAAGAAACGTCACGCGAGAGCGCCCGCTTCGAGACCGCCCGCGGAGTCTACGCCGTCACGGACGTCAAGCTCGACCCCTTCTGTCAGAGCTTGCAGCGATTCAGCCGCGTCTCCGCGAAGGAGCTGCCGGCGCTCCGTACCCGGATGGTCGAGCAGCTGACGATGCTCGAGCAGTCGGACGTTCAGTGGAAGGATTTCTACGCTGGGCGACGGGCGGCTTTCGAGACTCGTGCGCCGATCGGCGCCGAGCAGGCGTCGGAGACGGGTTCTCACGGAGACTCGCTGGAGGCCACTCGGGTAGCCGCCGGGGAAGCGTTGAAGTCCGGCGATATGAAGCGGTTGAGCCGGCTGGCGGAAACGCTGGCGGCAGAAGCGCGCGGGTCGAGTCAGGGGGCGTCCGGAGCCGCCGCGACGACATCGGCACCCGAGCCGGCCGGGCCCGCACTCGTCGCCACCTGGCCCGACGAAACCGTGACGCGGGCTCGCCAGCTCGGGCTGGCCCCGCGTCACCTCGAGCCGAAAGGCGAGCTTGCGGCGCTTCGCCGGTACGCGTGGAATCCGCTCTCGGACGACTCGCACCGGATCTCCATCAAGGAGGTCTCCTTGCCGCCCGGATCTCCGGCCGGCCTCCGGGATCGGCTGGAAGTCCTGATGATTCATCCCTTCGCGAACTCCGGCGGGGCGCGGCACCTGCCGTCGCTTGTGGCCGAGGACGTGCTGGTCGAAGACTTCGCCGATCCGGCGGACGCGGAGAAGCCGCCGGTATCGCCGCTCCTCACGGCGTTGAAGCTGGACCGTCGTCGGGGACTTTCGCGCATCGCGATCGAGGCGGCGTTGCTCGAACACGGCGTGCGGGTGATCGAGCAGGAGCTCGGTCTCGACCCGCGCGTCTTCCGTCTCGTGTGCGTTCCTTCGGACGTCCACTTTCGGCTCGGCGACGCGGAGGGCTGGGGACGAAAACCGTTCTGGACTCATTTCGATGGCTACCTGATCAGGCACGAAAACGCGCAGCTCCGGCTTCAGGCGCTCGCCGGAGGCGACGTCAGGTATGGCGGTCTCTACGACATCCTCGGGGTCGGCCGCGACGATGACTCCGACAACCTGATAGTACGGTTCGCCGTGGTGCACCGCGAACGCATGGTCGCATGGTGAGCGCGATCGTTTCGATCGTTGCTGCAGAAAAGGAGAACAAGCAATGGCACGAGTGATGACTGCTCCCACCGTCGACAGCGCCGACGTCACGACGTCGGCCCGGCTGACGAGCGAAGAGCTCCGGAAGACGCACGCGTACTGGCGGGCGTGCACGTACCTGGCCGCCGGCATGATTTACTTGCGCGGCAATCCGCTGCTGCGAGAGCCGCTGAAGCCGGAGCACATCAAGAAGCGTCTCCTCGGTCACTGGGGGACGAGCCCCGGCCTCAGCTTCATGTACGTCCACCTCAATCGCCTCATCAACAAATACGATCTCGACGCGATCTTCCTCGCCGGCCCCGGTCACGGGGCACCGGGGGTGCTGGCGCCGACCTATCTCGAGGGCACGTACTCGGAGGTGTACCCGACCAAGGCCGAGGACGAAGACGGGATGCGCGAGTTCTTCAAGGAGTTTTCGTTCCCCGGCGGCATCGGCAGCCACTGCACGCCGGAGACCCCGGGCTCCATCCACGAGGGCGGAGAGCTCGGCTACAGCATCTCGCACGCGTTCGGCGCGGCGTTCGACAATCCCGGCCTGCTGGTCACGGTGGCGGTGGGCGATGGCGAATCGGAAACGGGCCCGCTCGCCACCTCGTGGCATTCGAACAAGTTCCTCAACCCCATCCGCGATGGCGCGGTCCTGCCGATCCTGCACCTCAACGGTTACAAGATCAACAATCCGACCGTGCTCTCGCGGATTCCCCGCGAGGAGCTCGCCAGTCTGTTCAGGGGCTACGGGTGGACGCCCTATTTCGTCGAGGGTGACGACCCCGAGTACATGCACCAGAAGATGGCCGCGACCCTGGAGGACTGCGTGCTGGAGATCCGGCGGATCCAGGAGGAGGCGCGCGCGAGCGGCACCGCCCGCCGCGCCCACTGGCCGATGATCGTGTTCCGCTCGCCGAAGGGCTGGACGGGCCCGAAGGACGTGGACGGCCACAAGGTCGAGGGCTTCTGGCGAGCCCACCAGGTGCCGCTCGCGAGCGTGCTGGAGAATCCGGACCACCTCAGGCAGCTCGAAGGTTGGCTGCGCAGCTATCGGCCCGAAGAGCTGTTCGACGAGAAGGGACGGCTCATCCCTGAGCTGAAGGCGCTGGCGCCGAAGGGAACGCGCCGCATGAGTGCGAACCCGCGTGCCAATGGAGGGCTGGTGCGCAAGTCCCTGCGCATGCCCGATTTCCGGGACTACGCCGTCAAGGTCGACAAGCCCGGACAGGTCTCGGCCGAGAACACGCGACCGCTGGGCCGCTTCTTGCGCGACCTGATGCGCCAGAACATGACGAACTTCCGCGTCTTCGGCCCCGACGAGACCGCGTCGAACAAGCTCGACGCGGTCTACGAGGCCAGCAAGAAGCTCTGGCTCGCCGACTACCTGCCCGAGGACGCCGACGGCGGCGAGCTAGCGCCCGACGGCCGCGTGATGGAGATGCTCTCCGAGCACACGCTCGAGGGCTGGTTCGAAGGCTATCTGCTCAGCGGCCGGCACGGCTTCTTCTCGACGTACGAGGCCTTCGCGCACGTCATCGACTCGATGTTCAACCAGCACGCCAAGTGGCTGGCGATCTCCCGCGAGCTATCGTGGCGCGCTCCGGTGTCGTCGCTGAATCTGCTCATCACCTCGACGGTGTGGCGCCAGGACCACAACGGGTTCACCCATCAGGATCCCGGGTTCATCGACGTGGTGCTGAACAAGAGTCCCGACGTGTGTCGCGTGTACATGCCGCCCGACGCGAACTGTCTGCTCAGCGTGGCCAACCACTGCCTGAGGAGCACGAACTACATCAACGTGATCGTCTCGGACAAGCAGAAGCACCTGCAGTACCTGACCATGGAGCAGGCGATCGAGCATTGCACCAAAGGCCTCAGCATCTGGTCGCAGGCCAGCAACGACCAGGGGTCGGAGCCGGACGTGGTGATGGCCTGCGCCGGCGACATCCCGACCAAGGAGGCCCTCGCAGCCGTCGTGATGCTCCGCGAGAGCTTCCCCGATCTCAAGATTCGCTTCATCAACGTCGTCGACCTGCTGAAGCTGACACCCGCGACCGAGCACCCGCATGGCCTGTCGGACCGCGACTTCGACAGCCTGTTCACGGTGGACAAGCCGATCATCTTCAACTTCCACGGGTATCCCTGGCTGATCCACCGGCTGACGTACCGGCGGACCAATCATCGGAACCTGCACGTGCGCGGCTACAAAGAGAAGGGCAACATCAACACGCCGCTCGATCTCGCCATTCGGAACCAGATCGATCGCTTCAGTATTGCGATCGACGTCATCGATCGAGTGCCGCGCCTGCAGGTGAGCGGCGCCCACGTCAAAGAGAAGCTGCGTAACATGCAGATCGACTGCCAGAACTACGCCTACGAGTTCGGCGTGGACAAGCCAGAGATCGATCAGTGGACCTGGCCATAGGCAACGGGAGTAAGCACCTCGTCGTTGTCATGATCCTGGTGATCCTCGGCTGGGCGGCCGCCGCCCAGGCCGAGGATCTCCCGAGAGCTCCGGCCGGCACACGCGACCTCGCGGATATTCCCTTCCAGCTCGTCCTGCCGCGCGGGCACTTGCTTGGGGACTGGCTCGGCGCCCGCACGTGGCTCGAGGACCACGGCGTCTATCCGATTGTCACGTTCGTCACCGACGCCCTCGGCAATCCGACCGGCGGCAAGCAACAAGGCTTCAGAGGGGCCAGCAACCTCGGCGTCGACCTGATTTTCGATCTCGGGAAGCTGTACGGGCCCGCGGGGGGCTCATTCGAGATCTCCTTCTCGGAACGCTTCGGCTCCAGCCTTTCGAGGGAAGACATCGGCAACGTCTTCACCGTGCAACAGGTCTTCGGAGGCCAGACCTACCGACTCGTGGACGTGGCCTACAAGCAGCAGCTGTTCGCCGACCGCGTCGAGCTCCGAGTCGGCCGCATCGCCGCCGGGGACGATTTCCTCGTCTCCCCCTACAACTACGTATTCGTTCAGAACGGCTTCGACGGCAACCCGGTCGGTATTTTCTTCAACGCTCCGGGCATGACCGCCTACCCCAACGCCACGTGGGGCGGTCTGGTCAAGGTCCGGCCGACGGAGCGGCTGTACGTGATGGGTGGCGCGTACAACGGCGACGTCTCCATCCGCGCCAACAAGCATCACGGCGCGGACTGGTCGATGGACGGTCCGTTGTTCGTCATCGGCGAGGTCGGGTACCAGGTCAACGGTCTTCCGGGCGACCACGGCCTGCACGGCAACTACAAGGCGGGGTTCTGGTACGACGACCACCAATACGTCGACTTCAACACGGTCGCGCGCGGCCGTACCCCGGACGTTCCTCGGGGAAACTGGGGCTTCTACGGCCTGTTCGACCAGGTGCTCGTGCGGTTCGGTGGGCCTGGCAGCCAGCGTGGCTTCGGGATCACCGGCTCGGTGCTCGTCTCTCCCGATCAATCCGTCAGCGTGATGCCCTTCTTCGGCACCGCCGGCCTGGTCGCCCGCGGCGTGTTCGCGTCGCGGCCGACCGACGTGGTAGGCCTCGGCGTCGTGCACGGTCGCTTCGGCGATGACCTGCAGGACTCCCAGCGGCGCGCGCGGGTGTCGGATCCGACCGTGGGTATCCAGCGGTACGAGACCGCGCTCGAGCTGACCTATCGCTTTCGGTTCCTCAAGGACTCGGTCTACTTCGCTCCGGATCTGCAGTACATCATCCGGCCGGGCGGCACCGGCCAGATTCGCGACGCATTCGTGATCGGATTCGAAGCCGGGATCAACTTCTGATGTCGCACCGACCCTCGTTGTCCGAGAAGGAGTCTGGCCGTGGCTGAACCGGTACGTGGGATCGAGGCTGACGTGACCGGCCGCGCCGTGCGGCCCGCAGACGCGACGATACTGGGGGGCACGACGGACGGCTCGGCCTACGTCATCGCGCTCAGTTCCGTGGCCGCGCTCGGCGGATTTCTCTTCGGATTCGACAGCGGCGTAGTCAATGGCACCGTCGACGCGCTGGCCCGAGCCTTCGGCACGCGGGCGGCGACCACCGGCTTTGCCGTCGCCTCTGTGCTGCTTGGCTGTGCTGTCGGCGCCTTCGTTGCGGGAACGATTGCCGACCGATACGGCCGGCGCCCAACGATGTTGTTGAACGCTGCTCTGTTTCTCCTCAGCGCCGTCGCCACCGGCCTGGCGGGCTCGGCCGGCGTGTTCATCGCCTCGCGGCTCGTGGGCGGTCTGGCGATCGGCGCTGCCAGCGTGCTGGCGCCGATGTACATCGCGGAGGTGGCGCCCGCGCAAGTACGCGGTCGACTCGCCTCGCTGCAACAGATGGCGATTGTGTCGGGGTTGTTCTGCGCTTTCCTGAGCAACGACATCCTTGCCCGGTTGGCCGGCGGAGCTGGCGCGACCTTTTGGCTGGGGGCGCCGGCGTGGCGCTGGATGTTCTGGATGGAAGCCGTTCCGTCTGTCGCATTTCTAGCCGGGGTGTTGCTCATTCCCGAGTCGCCGCGCTTCCTCGTCGGCCACGGCAAGCGGCACGAAGCCCGCCGGGTCTTCGCTCGTATCGGCGGCGACGCCGACGCGCTGATTCGTCAAGTCGAGCAGAGCCTGCGGGGCGAGCATCGGCCGCGCTTGTCGGACTTGATCATCGGGGGTCGGCTCGCCCCCGTCGTCTGGATCGGAATAGCGCTGGCGGCTTTCCAGCAGTTCGTCGGCATCAACATCATCTTCTATTACGGCGAGGTGCTGTGGAAGTCAGCCGGGGCGACGGAGCAGTGGGCCCTGCGCATCAACCTTCTCACCGGCCTCGTCAACATTCTGGCGACGATCCCGGCCATTGCGCTTGTCGATCGTGTCGGCCGCAAGCCATTGCTGCTCGTGGGCTCGGCCGGCATGGCGGCGACCTTGGCGGTGATGGCTGCCGTCTTCGCCACGGCGGGGCTCGGAGCCGACGGCAGGCCGCTGCTCAGTCACGTGGCCGCGGTGACGGGCCTGGCGGCGGCCAACCTGTACATCGTCGCCTTCGCGATCTCGTGGGGGCCGGTGATGTGGGTGCTGCTCGGCGAGATGTTCCCCAACCAGATGCGGGGTGCGGCCCTCGCGGTGTCGGGCTCGACCAATTGGGTGGCGAACTTCGCCGTCACCGTTACCTTCCTGCCGATGCTGAATGCGGTCGGTCTCGGAGGTGCGTATGGGCTCTACGCCCTGGCCGCCCTGGTCTCCTTGCCCTTCGTGTGGGGTTTCGTGCGCGAGACGCGCGGCAAGACGCTCGAGCAGATGTAAGCCGGTGAACGATCGTCAGCGATGACTGGCGGCGCCGCCGGCGTCGGCGCTGCCGAGGATGCTGCGCACCGAGGGCGACGCCAGGAACCCGGCGCGAAGCGGCTCGTCCTCGGCCAGGGAATTCGCGAGCTGGAGGATCGTGGCGCGAGCGAGTGCGCGGTGGCGCCCGGCTCCCCGGTGAGGACCCCCGCCGGGCGGCTGACTTTGGCGATGAACCGGGCCGACGCCATGCCGAATTGGAGCCTTACCGGCCAAACCGTGGCCGCGTAACCGCTTGGGTCGCTGCTCCCCTCTAAAGGGCCAACGGTGGAGGAGCGCTAAGCCGTTCGGGGGGAACAAGATGCCTTCACTTTCGGCAGCTTTCGACCTGATCCTCCGCCCAATCGGCATGGACACCGACTCGTTACCCAAAGACCACCGAGCGGTCACGACCGGCGCCTTCGCGGAACGTACGGTGACAGCACACGCGGGAACCACAACCGCTCGGCCGCGAGCCGGAGGTCAGGTCATGACGCTAGGCGTCTTTCAGGCCATGAAAGGCCAGCGCAATGTCGAGGACCTCCTGCGGGCCATTCCCAACGCTTTGCGGCCGCTCCTGGTCTTCGATCGCCTGACCCTCTCGTTGGATCGAGGACTCAACGGCGAGCCTCGGCGCTACGTGCTCGAGGAAGCCGCCCGGCCCGACCTCACAGCGCAGGACCTCCAGTCCGCCTGCGCGGCGCCGTTGACCGCACCGCAACGCACCCTGGGAACGCTGGAGATCGCCTCGCGCCACCCCCATGCCTACTCCCAGGAGGACGCCGGGCTCCTGGCGGCCATCGCCGAAGAGATCGCGGTCCCGTTGGACAACGCCGTCAGCCACGAGGAGCTGCGCGAGGGGCACGATCGTCTGGCGCTCTTGCTGGAGCTGACGAATTCGCTGATCTCCAACCTCGAGCTCCGCGAGGTCCTCAAGACGGTGATGGCCAGCGCGCGGCGCGTGATGCGATCGGACTCGGCGGTGGTCGCGCTGCCGGACGCCGACGGCCGGCACCTTCGCGCCTACGCGCTGGATTACCCGGGGAGCCGGGACGCCCTCGACGGGCACGAGCTGATCTACGGGGAGGGGACGGTCAGCACGCACGTGTTTCACACCGGAAAGCCATGGGTGGGCTCGACGGCGGAGGCGCTCGAGAGTGGCCTGGAGCTCAATCCGACGTGGTTCGATCCGGGTTTCGTCGTCGGCTGCATCCTGCCGCTGGCCAGCCGCGACCGCGTTCTCGGCACGCTCGGTCTGCGCCGGCACGATGAGACGGCGTACACGGACGACGAGGTCGGCTTCCTGATGCAAGTCGCCAACCAGATCGCGATCGCTGTCGACAACGCGCTGGCGTACGGCGAGATTCGCAGCCTGAAGGACAAGCTTGCCGCGGAACGAATTTATCTTCGGGACGAAGTTCGCACCGACCGGAACTTCGAAGACGTCGTCGGCCAGAGCGCGGCGCTGCGCCGGGTGCTGCGCAGCGTCGAGACGGTGGCGCCCACGGATTCGACGGTCCTGATCTGCGGAGAGACCGGGACGGGCAAAGAGCTGATCGCGCGCGCGATCCACAATCTGAGCCCGCGCCGCTCGAAGGCGTTCGTGAAGCTGAACTGCGCCGCGATCCCGACGGGACTGCTGGAAAGCGAGCTGTTCGGTCACGAGAAGGGCGCGTTTACCGGCGCGATCGCGCAGCGGATCGGCCGCTTCGAGCTGGCCGACGGCGGAACGATCTTCCTGGACGAAGTGGGTGAAATCCCCGTCGAGCTGCAGACGAAGCTCCTGCGGGTGCTCCAGGAGCGCGAGTTCGAGCGACTGGGCAGCGGGCGCACGCTTCGCACCGACGCGAGGCTGATCGCGGCCACCAATCGTGATCTCGCGGCGCTCGTCGAGGAGAAGAAGTTTCGGGCCGACCTGTTCTATCGCCTCAACGTGTTTCCCGTTCACATGCCGCCGCTGCGCGAGCGAGCGGAAGACATCCCGGTGCTCGTTCGCCATTTCGTCGAGCACTACGCGCGTCGGATGAAGCGGGCGATCGAAACGATCCCGTCGGAGACCATGGAGGTGTTGACGCGCTACGCGTGGCCCGGAAACGTTCGGGAGCTGCAGAATCTCATGGAGCGCGCGGTCATCCTGTCGCCCGGCCCCGTTCTCCGCGTCCCGCTCGGTGATCTCGACGTGCGCGCGACTGCGGGCCTGTCGCGGGGGCCGGCGCAGACCCTCGAGGAGGCGGAACGCGCTCACATCGTCGCGACACTGACGGACACCCACTGGGTGGTGGCCGGCGCGCGCGGTGCGGCGGCGCGCCTGGGAATGAACCGGTCGACACTGCAGTTCAAGATGAAGAAGCTCGGCATCGTCCGGCCGAGGATGTAGGGCTCATCCATGACAAGCTTGGCGAGACTGACCGCGACCATCGGCGTCGTCCTTCTCGTGTGCGGCGCGCAATCCTCCACGGCGCAGGAGCCGCGCCCGGAACCGCCGCCGGCTGCGGGCATGCCCGCGCGCTACGGCCGTCAGGTCGCGCCGACGCCGAGCAGCTACTGGCGCGCCCCGAATCTCGGTAACTACGCCGACGTGCTCAAGACGCCCGAGGCTTCCCGCATCGATCCGGACAAGCGCTACGAGCTGCCCGAGCTGATCGATCTCGCGCAGCGCACCAATCCCGAGACTCGAGTGGCCTGGGAGGGGGCCCGTCGCGCCGCCCTCGCCGTCGGGCTCGTCGAGAGCGAGTACTTCCCGGTGCTGGCGATCTCGGTACTTGGCGGCTACCAGAACCTGGCGGTGCCGGTCCCGACGTCCGTCGCCTCGGACGGATTCTTCCGTCTCGAGCTGCTCCAGGCGGTGCCCGCCTTGAATCTGCGCTGGCTGCTGCTCGACTTCGGTCGTCGCGGCAACGCTCGGGACGCCGCGAAGGAGCGGCTCATGGCGGCGAATCTCGGATTCAACCGCCAGCACCAGCAGGTGGCGTTCGCCGTGCAGCGCGCATTCTACGGGATGACGAGCATTCGCGCGCGGATCGCCGTCGCTCAGAGCTCGCTCGATGCGGCGCGCACGGTACAGGAGGCGACGGAAAGCCGGCTGACGAGGGGGCTCGCCACGCGCCCCGAAGTCGCGCTCGCGCGGCAGCAGGCGGCGCAGGCGATGTTCGACCTCGAGGACGTGCTCGCGAAGGAGCGGGACGCTCAGGTGACGCTCGCCGAGAGCATCGGCATCACGCCGACGACCCCGATCCAGGTCACGGAGTTTTCGAACCTCCCGGCGGGCACCGACCTGCAGGAGTCGGTCGAGAAGACCATCGACCGCGCGCTCGAAAAACGGCCGGATCTCCTCGCCCGGGTGGCGGCGCTCCGCGCTTCGGAGGCCGACGTCCGCCGGGCGCGTGCCGCCTACTGGCCGACCTTGTCGCTCGTCGGCGACGTCGGCTCGATCCTGGGCAACGCACGGATCACCGCGGACGACAAATCGACCAAATGGTTCGGCGCGACCCAGCCGAGCTACGGCATCGGGCTGTCGCTCGCGTGGGAGGTGTTCGACGGCGGCGCGCGGCAGCGCCGGGTCGAGCTGGCCGAGTCGACGCGCCGAACCGCCGAGGATCAGATCACCGCGACCCGCGACCGCGCGGTGAGCGAAGTCTGGAAGGCGTACACCGACGTCAAGCTCGCCTACCGGCGGCTCGACGTCGCCGCCGCGCTCCTCGAAGCGTCGCAGCTGGCGTACGACGATTCGCTGGCCACGTATCGCATGGGACTCGGCACGCTCACCGATCTCCTGGCGGCGCGTCGCGAGCTCAGCCGCGCGCGATTCGTCGAGCTCGATACGAAGGTTCAGTTGCTGCAGTCCGCCGCGGCGCTGGCGTTCAACACCGGCGAGAGCCCGGTTCCGGATCGATAGGCGGGAGGCCATGGGACCACAAATCAACGTGATCGGCTCGTTCTTCCCTTCCTGGATGCTCTGCGCAGCGATCGGGATCGTGGTCGCCGTCATGGCGCGACAGGTCTTCCTTCGCGTCGGCGTCGATCCCTACGTCGGCCCGCGGGCGCTCGTCTATCCGAGCCTGGCGCTGCTCGTCACCCTGGTTCTCTGGGTGACGTGGTTCAGGATCTAGGCGATGGAGCCGCACAGCGACCTCCCCAACGAAGGAGCGCGGCGCCTCGCGGGCCGCCTGATCGGAGGCCTGATCGTCACCGGTGCCGCGATCGCCGTCGTCGTCACCTTGATGCAGTGGACCACGCGGCCGCAAACGGACGACGCCACGGTGCGCGCGAACTTCGTGGGCATCGCGCCCCAGGTGAGCGGGCACATCGTCGAGCTGCGGGTGCGGGACAACCAGCAGGTCCGCGAAGGCGACGTGCTCTTCGTCGTCGACCCGCGGCCGTACGAGATTGCGCTGGCCCGTGCCCGCGCGGCGCTCGCGCTGACGGGCAAGGAGGTCGAGGGGTACCGGCGCGCCGTCGCCACCGCTGACGCCGCGATCACGGGCGCGGGCGCGAAGCTCAACGCCTCCGCGGCGGACGTCGTGCGCCGGGAGGCGGATCCCGTCGTCGCCGATGCCGAGATTGCTCGCTTTCAGGCGCAGCGGGTTGCCTCGGAGGCGTCGCTCCAGCGCGCCCGGGCGGAGCTCCGGCATGCCGAGGACTATCTCGCTCGTCTCGAGCCGCTGCTGCCGCAGCAATTCGTGACCGAGGACAAGGTCGAGGAGGCCCGCACGAAACGGATCTCGGCGGCGATGGCCGCGGAACAGGCGCGGACCTCGGTGGTGGCCGCCGACGCGGCGCTCGACGAAGCTCGCGCGAAGAAGCGGGCCGCCGAGGCGACCCTGGCGTCAACCCGCGCTCAGCACATCGCGACCGAGGCTGCGCTGCAGCAGTCCAAGAGCGAGCGCGCTCGGGCGGAGGAAGCGGTGGGTCAGGTCGCCAACATGAACGCGCGCATCGCGGCCGCCGAGGCGGCGGTGCACTCCGCCGAGCTCGACCTCGAGTTCACGCGCGTGCGTGCGCCGTTCAGCGGCCGCGTGGTCAACCTCAACATCTCCCCCGGCGCCTTCGCGCGGATCGGGGTCGAGGTATTCACGCTCGTGGATACCGGCAACTGGTACGTGATGGCGAACTTCCGCGAGACCCAGCTTCGTCACATTCCCGCGGGCGCTCCCGTCGACGTCTACCTGCAGTCTCATCCTGGCCGCCACTTTCGAGGGACCGTCGTCGGGCTCGGCTGGGCTGTGCTGCCCGAAAACGGCACCAGCGTCAACGGGCTGCCTCGCGTCGAGCGCTCGCTCGATTGGATCCGGCTCGCGGCGCGCTTTCCGGTCCGGATCAGGATCGAGGACCCGGATGACTCGTTCCGTATCGGTGCCTCCGCGGTGGCCACCGTGCAGGGCTCGCTCGCGCGCGTGCGCCAGTGACGGCGGCGTCGCTCGTCGAGTTCCTGCGCCGGGAGCTCGCGCCGACACCCGGGCGCAGCGGCGCGACCTTCCGGCTGACCCTGGCGTGCGTGATCGCGACGATCCCGATCCTGACGCACCACATCCCGCATGCCCTCGTCGTGATGATCGTGATGTACCTCCTCACGCAGGAGGATACGGCCGCCACCTTGCTGGGCTCCGTCCTGGGTCTGGCGGGCGTCACGCTCGGGCTGGGAGCAGCGCTTCTAGCCTTGAAGGTGGCCATCGATATCGCCTGGCTGCGCATCGTGTTCTTCGTGGCCTTCATGTTCGTCGGCCTGTTCTTGAAGCGCGTGCTGATCGTCGGCGCGCTCGGGTCCGCGATCGGCCTGCCCGCCGCGCTCGTGATGGCGCTTCCAGACGTGGCGCCGCTGCCGCCGGAGGGTCTCGTCGAGTTCGTGCTGTGGCTGTGGCTGTGCGTAGCGCTGGGACTTGCGGTCAACCTCGGCGTGCTGCTTCTTCTCGCGCCGGGCGACCCGTTGACGTTGCTCCGGCGTGAGCTCGATACGCGCCTGCGCGTCGTCGAGGACGTTGTGCGCGGGCTTCACGGTGGGAGCGCGCCCGCTCTTTCGTCGCCATCCCTCGAGTCGCTCGCCACTGCCGGGATGTCGCGTCCACTCGCGCTGCTCAAGACGGCCTCTCTGACGAACTCCCGAGCCCGACAACGCCACGAGGCGCTCGCCGCCACCATCACCCTGGTCGACCGACTCGTGACCGACGCCGGCGCGCTCCGGACTCTCCTGTCGTCGGCGCCGGCCGCGTCGCCGCGCGAGCTGCTCTCGAAGGTGGCCGACAGCTGCGCCCACGCGCGGCAGGTACTCGCCGCACCGCGCTGGCCCGAGCCGGTCGAGAGCGCGGCGCGGTCGAGCTCGGGCGGCCCGGGCGCAGCCGTGCCACCGCCCCTCGCCGACATGGGGCGCACGTTCGAGCAGCTCGCCATCGTCGCCAGCATGGAATCGCCCGGCCGGGAAGGGAAAGAGGCCCGACCGCGTCAGGTCCTGCCGGACGCGACGACGAATCCCGAGTACGTGCAATTCGCCGTGAAGGGGGCTCTGGCCGGGCTGATCTGCTACATCCTCTTCGTCGGCTTCGACTATCCCGAGATCTACACGTCCCTGATCACCTGCTTCGTCGTGTCACTGTCGACGATCGGGTCCAGCAACCAGAAGGGGCTCCTGCGTTTCGGGGGCGCGGCCCTTGGCGGCGTGATGGGCTTGTTCGCCCTCGTCTATGCGTTTCCCAATATCGACGGCGTCGGAGGCTTCTGGCTCGTCTTCGCGAGCGGCACCGCGGTGGCCGCGTGGATCAACTTCGGCTCGCCGCGAATCTCCTACGGCGGCTATCAGACCGGGCTCGCCTTCTACAAAGCGACGCTCCAGCACCTCGCGGCCTCGACGAGCGCCACGGTGGTTCGTGATCGCCTCATCGGGGTCGCCTTCGGCCTGATCGTGTTCGGCATCGTGGAGCATTTCCTGTGGCCGGTTCGCGCGGCGGATCGCATGCACGCGCGACTGGCCGACGTGTTTCGTTCGCTTGCCGCGCTCGCCCGTATGGCCTCCCAGCCGCGCGACCGCGAGGGCGACGTGAATGCGCGGCGTAGCTTGATCTCGCAGCAGGTCACCGACGTGCTGGGATTCATCGAGTCCTCGAAGTTCGAGCCGGGCGCGGCCGCCGCGGATGCGCAGGCCGTCGAACGGCTGACCGCCGACGCCCAGTCCGTGTTTCTCGTCCTTCTCGCGATCGCCCGCGATGGCGAGTCGTCCGCCAGGCGCCCGGACGCGGTGCGGGCCTCGACGATCCGCGTTGGCGAGAGCGCGGCTGCGATTCTCGAGGGGCTCGCCGATCGGGTCCAGCGCGACGGAGCGACACAAGCGATCGACCGCGATGACTTACTGGGCGCGTTCGATCGGTCGATCGCCGCCCAGGCGGACGCCGTCGGGCAGGACGCGGGAACGCCCTGGCTGTACGAGGAGCTTGCCGTCGCGATGAAGCAGGTCGCCTCGGGCGGCACATCCCAGCTCAGTCCGGCCGCGGCATAAAAGCACCGGGAGGATCGGCAATGGCAACGTCCAGTCATTTGTGGGCAGTCGGATACGACGACGTGAAGCGG
>Ga0209382_10001211_pt1 | contig 41125 bp, 41 predicted proteins | sample SoiMetdeltSBSDD5_FD_187599 | JGI IMG/M metagenome (GOLD analysis project Ga0209382, IMG submission 187599) | Bulk soil microbial communities from a Populus tree surrounding site in Tennessee, USA - Soil MetaG P. deltoides SBSDD5 (SPAdes) (version 2) | ecosystem: Environmental > Terrestrial >... | reverse complement strand
ACAACCGCGCAGGTCATCGGCGGCACCGTGCAGCCGCCGGTACCCGCATAACAGACAGGCACAGCGAGCCCCAACCCGCGGAGAAAGGGACCGCGGCCACTCCGCCCGCCGTGAAGCTCCGCCACCAGTCGCCATGCAGCCCCTGCGCCGAGCGAACGCCAGCACCGTCATCCACCTCCAGCGATCGTGGCTGGGTCAGCTTGGGCTTCCGCTCCGGGCGGGCTCGTACGCTCTGTGGAGGATTCGCGCTGGGCCGGGCCCTGCAGCGGGTCTTAGGGTGCGACCGCCTTGACCGTCCACCGGTCACACACCGACTCGATGGTGAGGCGGCCTCGGCCGCCACCGGTGACCGGCAAGACGCCCCGTCCCCTGACCCCAAAGCGTTGCACCGAGACCCCCGCGAAGTCCCCGGCCCCATACAGCTTGAAGTTGCCCCCGCCGTACCTGGCAAAGCTCTGGCAGTTGAACGACCAGACCACCCGCCAGCGGCTGGGCGCAGCGAACCGCCCGCTCCCCGACCCGGCGCTCCCCCGCCGTTGCCACAGCACCCCCGGCTCCAGGTGGGTCCTGGTCGAGGTCGGCACGATCGCCGCCGGCTCGGGGCCTTCCGGCAGGAGCTGCCCGGCCTGCGGCCGCATCCCGGCGGTCGTTGCCGGAGCGCCGGGCCGCTGGGCGGCTGCTCGTGGCCACAGGGCGACCACCGCCGCGACCAGCACTGTTGCCACCACCAGGTTCGCGGCCACAACCACGACCCCGAACCGGCGGTACCACGACGGCTTGGGTACCTCCACCACGGCACTCCCCCCCTTGCTGCGCCCCCTCAGTGCATCAATGCAACCTCGACTTGCCCACACCAGCGCCGCGCTCACCGACGAACCAGAAGCCTACCGCCTACACCCACAGAGCTAGCTACCGGAAGTAGCGTGACACTAATAACCGTGACCGATTGGATCAAGGCAGCGTGACGGTGCCGCCGACCGTCGCCGCATAGAGCCCAGCGCCGGCCAAGGACCGACCTTCGGTGGTGGGTCAACGTGGCCACGAAATGCCCAGTCCCGCTTGGACCAGCACGGGCCACACTAACGGCTCAGCTGCCACCAATCCACCAAACGCCTCACCGTTGCCGCCGCACAGGTCCCCGTGGCTGCCCGACGGTTACGGGCAAGCCATGAGCAGGCCGCGTCAGCCTTGGTGGCGCCCGCCGAACTGCCAGTCGTGGAGCTCCACGCTCGCATACAGCCCGGCCTGCACGTAGGGCGCGCCGGCCAGCATGGCCTCCACAGCGGCGCGGTCACCCAGTTGAACCAGCAGCGCGCTGCCCACCCACCCGGCACCGTCGTCCGACAGCAAGGGACCGCGCAGGATGAACCCGTCGCGGTGGCCGGGCTCGCCGAACCAGCGCCGCTGGTTCGCCTCCAGGGCCCGGCGGGCCGCCTCCACGCCCGGCTTGCCGCGACCGATGACCAGAAAGCGCCGGTCATCGCCGGGCTCGGCGTGGTGGTCCCACATCGTGCGGCCCAGCACGTTGCGCCAGCGGCGCACCAGTACCTCGCCGTACACGCCAGCTCGGTAGAAGGGCTCCTGGAAGGCGAACACCCGCGCTGCCTGCGCATCGGGCAGGTCCACCATATGCATGCTGCCGGTCCAGGTGGTGCGGTCCGGGGTCAGCGTCGGCCCCCTGGCGATCATCGCCTCCGCATAGCCGTCCATGAACGACCAGTGGGCCTCGGCCAGCTCCTCCAACAGCGCCCCGGTCCCCGGCCGGCCACGGCAGTAGACGAAGTATTCCACGTTCAGGCATGCTACCTTCCGCGCCTTCTTCGGCGCCCTCAGCCCCGCCAGATCCTGACGACCGCCGCGCCAGGCAGCTCAGTGTGGGGCTGCCGGAGGATTACATGCGGGCGATCGTCGATCGCGGTACCTGTCAGACACCGGTGGAGCCTCTGGTGACCGAGCACGCGGCAGTGTTTGACGGGCTCGACGACTACGTCGAGATCGCCGACCACCCCGACTACTCCATCGCCACGACCGGCGAGCTGACGGTGGTCGCCCTCATCCGCCCGGACTCGCTGGAGATGCCCGCCCAGGAGCGGACCGGCTATGTCCACTGGCTCGGTAAGGGCGTGCCTGGCGGGGACGAGTGGACCTTCAGGATGTACCAGCTCGGCAACAGCGAAGGCCGAGGGAACCGTATCTCCTGCTATGCGTTCAACCTGGATGCCAGGGCGGGCGGCACCCGGTTCGGTATCGGGTCCCACTTCCAGGACGAGCTGGCCGCGGGGCAGCGGCTGCTGGTCGCGGGGGCATGGGACGCGACCCGGGTGTCGATCTACCGGGACGGGGTGTTGCGCGACAGCGACCTGCTCGACCAGTCATCCACCGGCGGGCCGACCATCATCCCCGAGCACGGTGACGCCCCGGTCCGCATCGGGACCCGCGATTTCAACAGTTTCTTCCAAGGAGCGATCAGCCGGGTGGCCATCTTCGACCGCCGGCTGACCGACAGCGAACAGGCCGCCCTGCAAACTTCCCGCGCCGCCGACACCCTGGACAGCGCGATCAGCGGCACCGCCGGGCTGGTCGGGTTCTGGCGGCTGGGCGCGTCGGCGTGAGGGTCGCCGGACGGCGGATGCTCGGAAGCAGATCCGGCGTCAGCGGCAACCACCCCGTCCGGGTCCACGGCGCCCTCGTCAGGTCCGCAGGCCGCGGGCGGCGACCGGCCAGACCGTCTCCACGCGGCCGCCGCGGACACCGACGATCTCGTTGGTGAGGTTGGCGCAGGTGCAGGCGTGGAACGGGTAGAAGCGGAGCTTCTCGCCGAGCTCGACCGGCTCCTCGGCCCGGGCCATGCCGTGCTCCTCGGTGAGGGTCTCGACGTACACGCGGCGGTCGACGGCCCGGGCGACGTCGGGGGCGTGCTGGCTGGCGCCGCCGACCACGCCGCGGTCGCCGGAGAAGGTCTTGGAGCCGCCGTCGATGGTGAGCCGGCCGGGGGTGCGCCGGCTGACCACGGTGCACAGGGCCGACAGGGCGAGCTGGTCCTCGGTGGCGGTGCCCGCGCCCAGGTGCATGAGGTCGAAGAAGACATAGGTGCCGGCGCGGGCCTCGGTGACGCCGGGGACCTCGGCCACCCACCTGGCGGTGAAGGAGCCGCCGGCGGTGAGCTCGCGGACCTCCAGGCCGCCGGCGCGCAGCTTGTCGGCGATGCCGACGAGCAGGAGGCCCTCGTCGTGGCCGGCGTCCTCGGGGCCGGGCGCGCCCTCGTACGAGATGCCCCGGTGGGTGGTGAGGCCGTCGAACTCGACGCCGGGCAGGGCGGTGATGGCCCGGGCCAGCCGGTCGATCTCGCCGACCTCGGCCATCGGGATGCCGCCCCGGTGCATCCCCGAGTCCACGTCGATCTGGAGGTTGACGGTGACGTCGGCGGCGGTGGCGGCCTCGGAGGCCTGCCGGGCGGCGGTCTCGTTGTCGCAGTTGACGGTCATCCTGACGCCGCCGGCGGCCATGGCCGCGATGCGGCGCCACTTCTGCGGGCCCAGCACCGGGTAGGCGATGCAGACGTCGTCGATGCCGGCGGCCACGAACGGCTCGGCCTCGCTCGGCTTGGCGCAGATGATCCCACGGGCGCCGGCCGCGACCTGCATGCGGGCGATGTCGGGGATCTTGTGGGTCTTGACGTGGGGCCGGAACCTGACCTGGTTGCGGTCCATGAGCGCCTGCCAGTCGGCGATGTTGCGCTCCAGCCGGTCGAGGTCGCACAGGATCGACGGGGTGTCCAGGTCGCCGATGGCCTCGCCCACGTTGAACCTCCGAAACGTTGAACCTCCGAGAGCCGGATAGGTGTCAATACCGCGTGCGGCGCCTGCCGTCCAGCTCGGGCTCCGGCTCGTGCTCGACCGCGGGGTGGGTCCGGCTGGGCCATCTGCTTCCAGGACCGCCTGAGCTCCCCCCGGGAGGGCGCCCTGCCACGGGGCGGCCGTCCTTGCAGTTGGACCCCGGGTCCGAGGACCTGGCCATGCCGATCGTGCGGGAGGACCACCCTCGCTGCAAAGGTCAATCGGTTCATGCCGCCCACACTCCTCTCCCCCACCACTGGTCCGCGTGGGGCGGGCGGCCGATATCCTGCCCGTACGCCATCGGGTGGAGGGAGCGGACATGCGGTACCAGAGCGTCGCCGAGGCCTACCGGGACCTGGAGGCGGCCAGCGGCCGGCTGGAGCTGATCGACCGTCTGGCCCGGCTGTTCCGCGAGACCCCGACCGAGCTGCTGGCCACGGTGGCGCTGCTGTGCCAGGGCCAGATCGCGCCCGACTTCGCCGGGGTGGAGCTGGGCCTGGCCGAGCGGCTGGCCGCCCGGGCGGTCGCCCAGGCCGCCGACGTGCCCGCCGAGCGGGTCCTGGCCACCGCCCGCGACACCGGCGACCTGGGCCTGGCCGCCGAGCGGCTGCTGGCCGAGCTGGCCGGCGCCCGCAAGGCCACCCTGGAGGTCGAGCAGGTGTTCGCCGGGCTGCACCAGATCGCCGAGGCCCAGGGGACCGGCTCCCAGGCCCGCAAGCTGGAGGGCCTGGTCGCGCTGCTCGCCCAGGCGACCCCGCTGGAGGCCCGCTACCTGCTGCGCACGGTCACGGCCACGCTGCGGCTGGGGATCGGCACCGCCACCATCCTGGACGCCCTGGCCGAGGTGCACGCCGGCGGCCGCAAGCAGCGACAGATTCTGGAGCGGGCCTACAACATCTGCTCGGACCTGGGCCTGGTCGCCTCCACCCTGGCCACCGAGGGGCTGGCCGCGGTCGAGGCGATGCAGGTGCGGGCGGGCAACCCGGTGCGGCCCATGCTGGCCCAGCGGATGAGCGAGCCGGCCGAGATCCTGGCCAAGCTGGGCGGGGCGTGCTCGGCCGAGTACAAGTACGACGGCATCCGGGTCCAGGCCCACCGCACCGCCGACGGCGCCCTGGAGCTGTACACCCGCCGCCTGGACCGCGTCTCCACCCAGTTCCCCGAGGTGGTCAGGCTGCTCTCGGAGAGCCTTGGGCCGCGCGAGGTGATCCTGGAGGGCGAGGTGGTGGCCTTCGACCCGGCCTCGGGCGAGCTGCGCCCGTTCCAGGACGTGATGTTCCGCCGCCGCAAGTACGGCATCAGCGACGCCGTGCGCGACTTCCCGGTGAGCATGTTCTGCTTCGAGCTGCTGTACGCCGACGGCGCCGACCTCACCCGGCTGCCGTACCTGGAGCGGCGGGCCCGGCTGGCCGAGGCCGTCACCCCGTCGGCCCGGCTGCGGCTGACCACCGCCGAGCAGGTCGGCGACGAGCCGGCCCTGGAGGCGGTCTTCGAGCAGGCCGTGGCCGAGGGCTGCGAGGGGGTGATCTGCAAGTCGACCAGCCCGACCGCCGCCTACCAGGCCGGGGCCCGAGGCTGGCAGTGGATCAAGCTCAAGCGCGACTACCGCAGCGAGCTGACCGACACCCTGGACCTGGTCGTGGTGGGCGGGCTGGCCGGGCGGGGCCGGCGGGCCGGCATGTACGGGGCGCTGCTGCTGGCCGTCTACGACCAGGCCGCCGACCGGTTCCAGACGATCTGCAAGTGCGGCACCGGCTTCTCCGACGCCGAGCTGGCCGCCCTCCCCCAGCGGCTGGCCCCCCAGGCCCGCGAGCAGCGGCCGGCCCGGGTGGACTCGCGCTGGCACGCCGACGTCTGGTTCGAGCCCACCCTGGTGGTGGAGGTGCTGGCCGCCGAGATCACCCTGTCGCCCCACCACACCGCCGCCTGGGGCGTGCTCAAGGAGGACGCCGGCCTGGCCCTTCGCTTCCCCCGCTTCACCGGCCGCTGGCGCGACGACAAGTCCACCGAGGACGCCACCACCGTCGAGGAGGTCCTGGCCATGTACCGCGCCGCCCGCCGCACCTCCGCCGACGCCTGATGACGGCGTTCCATCGGGCTCCACCTGCGCCGACGCCGGTCTCGGCTCACCGCTCGTGGGCCGGGCCCAGGACGGGCTTGACGTCCAGGACGGGGGTGCCGTCGATCGCCTCCAGGTTGCCGACGGCGATGGCGTCGTCGTCGACGCCCACGATGGTGACCGGGTGCAGCCCGATCGGGTTGGGGCGGTCCGGCGACCGGGTCGAGAACACGCCCTGGCGGGGCCGGTCGGGGTCGCCGCGCGGGTGGACCGCGACCACGTCGCGACGGCCCTGGTGGAGCCAGGTCAGCACCAGCACCTCCTGGCCGACCTCCAGGTCGGCCGCGGCCTCACGGACCTCGGGGCGGAAGACCACCCGGGCCGGGGGCGCCCCTTCGTCGCCCTGCCTGGGGGCGCGGTCGCGGTCGGTCAGCGGCGACTCCACCCGGCCGACCGGGTGCAGCTCGTAGGTCGGCATGGGGTCCCCCTGTCGCTCGTCACATCGGCGGCGGTTCGCCGGACAGTGATATGACAGTCCGCGACCAAGGATTGTGACCCATGGACGACCGCGACTGGCTGGCCCGGCGCTTCGAGGACCACCGGGGGCACCTGCGGGCGGTGGCGTACCGGATGCTGGGCTCGACCAGCGAGGCCGACGACGCCGTCCAGGAGGCCTGGCTGCGGCTCAGCCGCTCCGACGCCGGCGCCGTCGACAACCTCGGCGGGTGGCTGACCACGGTCGTGGCCAGGGTGTGCCTGAACATGCTGCAGGCGCGCTCGGCCCGCCGTGAGGACCCGGTGGGTGAGGACCTGCCCGAGCCGGCCGCCGGCCGGCGCGACGGGGACGACCCCGAGCAGCAGGCGCTCCAGGCCGAGGGGGTCGGGCTGGCCCTGCTGGTGGTCCTGGACACGCTGACGCCGGCCGAGCGGCTGGCGTTCGTGCTCCACGACCTGTTCGCCGTGCCCTTCGAGGAGATCGCCCCGATCGTGGAGCGCTCCCCGGCGGCGGCTCGGCAGCTGGCCAGCCGGGCCCGGCGCCGGGTCCAGGGCGCGCCACCCCCCGACACCGACCTGGCCCGCCAGCGGGCGGTGGTCGACGCCTTCCTGGCCGCCTCCCGCGATGGGGACTTCGACGCCCTGGTGGCCCTGCTCGACCCCGAGGTCGTGCTCCGGGCCGACCGGGCGGCCGTGCGGGCGGGCGCGTCCGAGGAGGTCCGGGGGGTGGCGGCCGTGGCCGGGACCTTCTCGGGGCGCGCCCGGGCGGCCCGGCCGGCGCTGGTCGACGGGGCCCCAGGCGCCGTGTGGGCGCCTGGCGGCCGGCCGCGGGTGGCGTTCGGCTTCACCGTCACCAGCGGCAGGATCGTCCGGGTCGACCTCCTGGCCGACCCCGAACGCCTCGCCCGGTTGCAGCTGGCCGAGCTCGGCGACTGACGGCGCCTTCCACCAATTGTTCCGTGTGACCCTAAACCTAGGGTAGCCCTAGACTTGTGGTTGGGCTACGCTGCCGGCATGGGCCTGCGGGAGCTGAAGAAGCGGCAGACGCGGCAGCTGATCGCCGACACCGCCTGGCGGCTGTTCGCCGACCGGGGCTTCGACCGCGTGACCGTGGCCGAGGTGGCGCGCGAGGCCCAGGTCGCCGAGGCGACCGTGTTCAACTACTTCCCGACCAAGGAGGACCTCTTCTACCACCGGCTCGAGGCGTTCGAGGCCGGGCTGGTGGAGGCGGTGGCGGCCCGCGAGGTGGGCGAGCCCGCGCTGGCCGCGGTCCGGCGCTACCTGCTGGCCTCCGACGGCCTGCTCGCCCAGGTCGAGGCCGGCGACGCCGACGCCCTGCAGCGGCTGCGGACGGTCAACCGGGTGATCGCCGCCAGCCCGGCCCTGCAGGCCCGCGAGCAGCAGGCCATGGCCCGCTCGACCGACCGCCTGGCCGAGCTGCTGGCCGCCGAGACGGGGGCGGCGGCCGACGACGTCACCGCCAGAGTGGCGGCCAGCGCCCTGCTGGGCGTCCAGCGGGCGCTGGTCGACCACGTGCGCCGGCGCGTCCTGGACGACGACGAGCCCGCCCGGCTGGCCGCCGACGTCCGCGACCTCGGCCGGCGGGCGTTCGCGCTGCTCGAGCAGGGCCTGGGCGACTACGCGGCCAAGCCGCCGGCCTGAGCGCTCCCCCGCCCGTGGACGCCGGGGTCGCCCTCGGCGGATGATGTCGTGCACCCGCTCCCTCCACCACCGTGGGCACGGGGCCGGGCACGACCACAGGCACCCGCACGGCGAGGAGCGCCGATGGCCGAGGCGAGGACACGCACCGCCCGCGTGTGGCTGTTCCGGGCCCCCGAGAGCGCCGGGGCGATCTACGGCACGATCGCGGCCATGGCCGTGATCGCCGGGACCGCCAGGTCCTCGGAGCACGGGGAGGCGCTGTGGCTGACCGTCGCCACCCTGTTCGTGTTCTGGCTGGCCCACGTGTACGCCCACGCCCTGGCCCACCATCTCCGGGGGGCGAAGCGGCTGGACTGGTCGGTGGTGAAGGCCGCCATGGTCGAGGAGTGGGCGCTGCTGCAGGGCCCGTTCCCGCTGCTGGTGCTGCTGAGCCTGGGCGAGCTCGGGGTGCTTGAGGAGCGGCAGGCGATCCGGCTGGCCCTCTGGCTGGGCGTGGTCGAGCTGGTCACCTGGGGCGTCTTCTACGCCCGCCGCCAGAACTGGCGATGGCTCACGGCGCTGACCGCCGGCGCCATCAACGGGCTGTTCGGTCTGGTCATCGTGGCCCTGGAGGTGGTGGTGCACTGAGCGGCGGCGCCGCCCCGGCCGCCACCTCGACCGGTTCCTGGGCCGGCCGTCGGCCCAGGAACTCGATGATGGCCAGCACCACCAGCAGGGCCAGGGTCAGCCCGAGGACCACCTTGCCGGTGGGGCGCCCCCAGAACACCAGGACCAGCGCGGCCAGGGTGACGGCGCCGATGCGCAGGGCCCGCTTGTTGGCGTACACCCAGGCCCCGACCGGGCCGGTCGAGAACCCGGCCCGGCCCTGGAGCCAGCCGATGGCGTTGCTGAGCCCCTGGCGGGTGCGCACCGCGGTGACCGACTGGCCGGTGAGGAACGCCCCCGCGGCCACCACCAGGGCCAGGACCAGGATGGTGCGCAGCCCCAGGCGCAGGAACCGCACGATGGTGTCGTAGAGGACCGCCGCGGCGTCATGCGGCAGCACGCTGGCCGGCACGGCGTCCAGGTAGATCGACCGGAAGATGGTCAGCGCCAGCGCCAGCACCACCATCGAGACGGCGACCCCGACCGCGGCCCCGACCGCGGCCCGGCGGTGGTCCTTGGCCACGTACACCCCGAGCACCAGCAGGACGATGGCGACCACCGGCAGCCAGACGCCGAGGGTGTTGAGCAGGTTGAAGCCGGTCTGGACCCTGGTGATGTCCTGGGACTGGAACAGCACGAACGACTTGTCGACCTGCGGGATCCGCTCGGCCAGGGTGAACCCCTGGGCGACCAGCTGCTGCTTGACCGTCTGGATGAACGGCCCCAGGTTGAGGGAGACGGTGTCGCCCTCCACGGTGACCGCGCCGCCACCCTCGCCGGTCAACGCCTTGACCAACGCATCGTGCGCCGCCCGGTTGGCCTGGATCCACGCGTCCTCGAACGCCTGGCTCTGGACGATCCGCTCGACCTGGGTGCGGACAAAGCCCTGCACGCCGTTGGCGACCGGGCCGGCCAACCCCTGCAGCGCCGCAGCGGCCTGGGGGGGCAGCCCGCGGCCCTCCACGCGGGCGCTCAGCGCGTCCGTGACCTGGGTGGTGAGCGCCTGGATGTCGATGTAGGTGAAGACCTGGGCGGTGATCTGGTCGGTGATGGCCTGCTGGACCGCGGGATCCGAGGCCAGCGGCGTGATCGTGGCCACGTAGCGGTCGGTGTTGGTGACCTGGTTGCGGGTCCAGATGGCCACCACTGACAGCGGGGCGAGCACGCAGGCGACCACGATCAGCAGCGTGGCCACGATCGACCGCCAGCGCCGGCGACCCGGTGGCCGGCCGCCGGGTAGTCGGCCGGTGTCCTCGGCGGCCGTGTCGGCCCGGCCCACCTGGGCGCGCAGGGCCGCGATCTCGGCCCGCAGCCGCTCCAGCTCGGCACGCTCCTCGGCGGAGAGGCTCGGGTTCTCGGTCATGGCTGGCACCGTCCTCAGATGCGGGCTGCTGCCTGGCGTCTCCGGCAGCCTGGCCGACCCGCCGACGTCCGGCATCACCTCAAGCGGGTGATATTCCCGGGCCGAGGACGCGGGACGGGTCGCGGGCGTTAGCCCGGCGGCGGACCCGGGGTATCCCCCGTCCATGGTGGCCTCCCAGCTGGACCTGGAGGCCCTGGAGGCCGAGATCGGCCGGTTCCTCGACGGCGTGGCCGTGGCCGAGGGCACCGGGGCCAAGCTGCAGCGGCTGCTGCGCGGCTTCCTCGAGCGCGAGCTGCTGCCCCTGGCCGACCGGGCCGCCGGCATGAGGCTGGACCCGTCGCCGTTCCTCGGCGTCGCCTCGGACATCCTGCGTCGCTACGCCGACGCGCTGGAGCGCCCGGGCGCCGCGTCCTGAGGTTCACCCCCTGCGGATGATGGCCGCGCATGCCGGCGCGGGCCACCCTGGACGCGACGGCACAGGGACGGCCGGCGGCCGGTGGCGAGGGGTGCGGCGCATGGGGACGACACGGTACGCGTTCCGGATCAGGGGCAGGGCGAGCGACGAGGCGCTGGCGGCGCTCCGGGAGGAGCTGAAGGTCGAGGTGGAGGTCGATCCGGAGCGGACCAGCACCGCCATCCGGGGGTGGCTGCCCGACCAGGCGGCGCTGTACGGCATCCTGACCAGGATCCGGCTGCTCGGCCTGGAGCTGCTCGAGGTGCGGCGCCTGCCCGGGCCGGGGTGACCGCCGACGTTCATCCCCTGAGGGTGATGCCCCATCACCCCTCCTCCGTCCAAGCTGGGCAGGGACCATCCCGAAAGGAGCCGTCATGCCTGCGGCGACCAGGCGAGCCCGCCGGCTGAGCGACGCCCAGCTGGAGGAGATGATGGCCCTGACCAGCCACGCCGACAGCGTCGAGCTCAAGCTGACCGTCCCCGACACCTCGACCCGCTCGACCGTGGCCGGGCTGGGCATGGACCCCCTGGAGGCCCAGATCCGCCAGGTGTTCTTCTTCGACACCCCCGACCTGCGGCTCGACAAGCGAGGCGTGGTCGTGCGGGCCCGCCGGGTCCAGGGCCGCGGCGACGACACCGTGGTCAAGCTGCGCCCGATCGTGCCCGACCAGCTCCCGCCCAGTGTCCGCAGGGCCAAGGGCATGGTCGTGGAGGTCGACGCCATGCCCGGCGGCTACGTCTGCTCGGCCTCCTTCAAGGGCGCCCTGGCCACCCCGCAGGTCAGGCAGGTCGCGGCCGGGGAGCGGGCCATCCGCAAGCTCTTCACCAAGCCGCAGCGGGCCTTCTACCAGGAGCACGCGCCCGATGGGCTGGGCATGGACGACCTGACGGTCCTGGGGCCGATCACCGTGTTCAAGCTCAAGTTCTCCCCCGAGGACCTGCGGCGGCGGATGGTGGCCGAGCTGTGGCTGTACCCGGACGGGGAGCGGATCCTGGAGCTGTCGACCAAGTGCCTCCCCAGCGAGGGATTCCAGGTGGCCGCCGAGACCCGGGCGTACCTGGCCAGCCGGGGGGTGGACCTGTACGGCGAGCAGCAGACCAAGACCAGGACGGCCCTCGAGCACTTCTCCCGCAGCCTCAAGGAGGCGGCGGCCGTCTAGCCCACACCCGCACACTGGAGGCCGAGATGGGTTGCATCTTCGCGCTGTTCGCCGGGATCTTCCCCCGCCTGGCGCTGCTGATCCTCTGGATCGCCAGGCCGGCGCGGATCGACGCCGCCTTCGACACCTGGCTGCTGCCCCTGCTGGGCATCATCTTCCTGCCCTTCGCGACCCTGATCTACGTGCTGCTGTACACCCCCGGCCGCGGCGTGACCGGCTGGGACTGGTTCTGGGTGGCGCTGGCGGCGCTGCTGGACATCGGCCACTGGGGAGCCGGGGCGAGCGCGCGCCGCCAGCGCGCGGGCCGCGCCTCGCTCTGAGCGGCCGCCCCCGGCCCCGGGTACGGTGAGGGCCGATGGCCATGCTCGTGTTCCACCTGCGGGCGGCGCGCCGCCGGGCCGGGGCGGCCGCGGTCGCCGAGGCGCTGGCCCTGCTGCACGACCTGGAGCCGTCGGCCCCGGCCGGGGGGCCGCTGGCCGACCAGGGCGGGGTGTTCTGGGTCGAGCTGCCCGGCCGGCACCTGGCCGCGGCCACCGCCCGGCTCCCCCGCCTCGGCTACAGCACCGCCGTCGACCTGCTCGTCGCCGACCAGGCGGCCGGGCGCGGCGGCCGGGCGCCGGCCGTCCGCTGGCGGCGCCGCGGCTGGCGGCTGGAGCCGCTGTACGCCGAGGACGCCGCCGGCCACCGGGAACGGGCCCCGGACCGGCGGGTGTTCCTGCTCGAGGCCGCCGGCGGACCGGTACGGCCGGTGCGGGGCTACCGCGGCGGCGGCGACGCCCTGGCCCGGCGCGGGCTGCCCGTGTGCGACGCCCGGCTGCTGGTCAACCTGGTCGCCCCGGCCCGGCCGGGGCTGCTGCTGGACCCCTTCGCCGGGGTCGGCGGGGTCGCGCTGGAGGCGCGGGCGGCCGGCTGGAGCGCCGTCACCGCCGACCTCGACCCGGCCCTGCGCCACGGGCTCGGCCGCCTGGGCGCCGCCCACCTGGTGGCCGACGCCCGCTCGCTGCCGCTGCGCTCCGGCTGCCTGGACGCGGTGGCCACCGAGCCGCCCTATGACCGGGCCGTCGGGTCGCTGGCCGACCAGGCCCTGGCCGAGACCCACCGGCTGCTGCGCCCCGGCGGGGCGGCCGCCTTCATGTGCGCCGCCTGGCAGGCCGCGGGCCTGCGCGCCACCGCGGCCGCCCTCGGCCTGCGGCCGGTGCTGGACTGCCCGGTGGACCGCAAGGGCCTGGAGGTGGTGGCGCTGGCCTGGCGCCGGCCGCCGGCCTAACCGGCCGGACGCTCGCCCCGGATGGCGAACCCGACGTGCTGGCCGGCGAAGTTCAGGGAGAAGAACTCGGGCTCCAGCCCGAGCCCGCGGGCGTGGTCGACCAGCCACAGGAACCAGTTCTGGCCGGGGCCGGGGGCCGCCGGCTCCTCGACCACACAGCAGGGCAGGACCACGCAGCTGTTGCTGCCGGCCTGGGCGACGGTGTCCAGCACGGCCAGGTTGCTGCCGTGGGCGTGCAGGGCGACCAGCAGGTCGTAGCGCCGGCCGAGAGCCGGCCCGAACCGGCGCCGGCGGCGCGGCACCCGGTGGTCGCCCAGGCGCACCCGCCGGCCGCTGGCCAGGTCGCGGTAGCGCGACGGCAGCGGCTGGTCGACCGGGTCGACCACCTCGGCCTGGAACCCGGCCTCGTTGAGCAGCCAGGTGAGCAGGCCCTTGCCCCCGCCGACGTCGGCCACCGTGCACGGCGGGAAGGTCTCGGCGATCCAGCCGGCCAGCAGCTGGGACCGGAACCGCTTCGGCTTGGGCAGCTCGGCGCCCGACCGCCGGCCGCCGGTGCCCGCCGCGGGCGGGGGCAGCCCGAGCTCCTCGGGCGACGGCGGCGGTGGGTAGCGGTGGGGCATCGCCCCTGCCTGAACGACCCGCCGGCGGCGGTTGTTCCGGCGGCTCAGGCCACGACCCGCGGACCCTGGGCGGCGGCCCTGGCCAGGTCGTCGGCGGTGATGAGCCCGAGCAGCTGGCCGCCGGCGACGACCATGGCCACGGTGCGGCCTCCGGCCAGGCGGGCCGTCAGGTCGCCGACCGGCTGGTCGGGGGCGACCACCAGCAGGGCCGACATGGGGATGGCGACGTCGCCGGCGCGCACGATGTGGCGCCGGTCGTGCGGGACCGCGTACAGGGCGGCCGCGGTGACCACGCCGGCCGGGTGGCCGTCGAAGCTGCGCAGGGGCAGGATGGTCGCCTGCCAGGGCTCGACGTAGTCGCGCAGGAAGGCGTCCACGGTGAACCAGGCCGGGGCGACCGCCGGGGCCGTGGCCATCACCTGGTCGGCCCGCAGGCCGCCCAGGCCGCGGCCGAGGAGCGCCTGGTCGCGCTCCTGGCGGGCCGCGGTGACCAGGAACCAGCCGATCAGGGCCGTCCACAGGGTGCCGATCCCCCAGCCGGTGAGGGCGCCGAGGAGGCCGTAGCCGATCAGGCCGGACCCGACCCACACCCCGGCCCGGCTGGCGGTGACCGAGGCCCGGACGCGGTTGCCGTGGCGGCGCCACAGCAGCCCGCGCAGCACCCGACCGCCGTCCAGGGGGGCCGCCGGCAGCAGGTTGAACACGGCCAGGACGGCGTTGGCCAGGGCCAGCCAGGCGACCACGACCCCGGCCAGGGCCGGGCCGCCGGCGACCGACAGCGCGACCGCGGCCAGTCCGAAGCCGACGGCCAGGGCCAGGCTGACCGCCGGGCCGACGATCGCCACCCGCAGCTCGTCGCCGGGGCTGGCCGGCTCGTCCTCGAGCTGGGCGACCCCACCCAGCAGCCACAGGGTGATGCCGCGGACCCGCAGCCCGGCCCGGCGGGCGACGAGGGCGTGGCCGATCTCGTGGGCCAGCAGCGAGCCCAGGAACAGCCCGGCGCCGGCGGCACCGGCCAGCCAGTAGGCGGCCGGGGTGAGCCCGGGGACCTGGGCGGGCAGCAGCTGCCCGCCCAGGGACCAGGCGATCAGCAGGGCGATGAGCAGGGCGCTCCAGCTGGCCCCGACGGGGATCCCGGCGACGCGGCCGAAGCGGAGACTGGCGGTCATGCACGACTCCTCGAAGACTCTTCCACAGCTACCAGGATACCCCCAGGGGGTAAATAGGACGTAAGCCTCCGGTTGACCGCCGGAGCGCTTCCCCACATGATTTGTTTGAACAGCCATTCAAGTTCTGGAGGGGCGAACGCATGGGCGCTTCCACGGTGGCCGCGACCCTGGGGCGGGTCGGCCTGCCCGCTCCCCTGGCCGAGCTGGCCGCCCGCCGCTGGGACGTGGTCGTGGTCGGCGGCGGCCACAACGGCCTCACCGCGGCCGCCTACCTGGCCCGGGCCGGGCGGTCGGTGCTGGTGCTGGAGCGGCGCGAGCGCCTGGGCGGCGCCTGCACCCTCGAGCAGCCCTTCAGCGACCCCGGCTACCTGGTCAGCCCCTGCGCCTATGTGGTCGGGCTGCTCGACCAGACGGTCGTGGACGAGCTCCACCTGGAGCGCTATGGCTACCGGGTGTTCGTGGCCGACCCCAACCTGTGGGTCCCCTTCGCCGACGGCACCTCCCTGGCCCAGTTCGTCGACCACGACCAGACCGTGGCCCACCTGCGCGCCAACCGCTTCGCCGAGCGCGACATCCAGGGGATGCTGGCCTACGAGGCCATGTTCGACCGGCTGCGCCTGGCCCTGCGGACCGGGCCCGAGGGCGACAGCTGGCAGGGTGACGCCCCCACCCGCGACCGGCTGGAGAAGCGCCTCGGCCACGACCCCGAGCTGCTCTCGGTGCTGTTCGAGGAGTCGATCGCCGACACCCTCGACCGCTACGTGGACGACCAGCGGATGAAGGACGCCCTGTACGGCCAGGGGGTCATCGGCGCCTGGGCCGGTCCCCGGGACCCGGGCACCGCCTCCATCAAGCTGATGCACTACCAGGGCGACCTGCTTGGCCAGGGCCCCCTGTGGGGCTATGTCGAGGGCGGGATGGGCCAGGTCTCGTTCGCCATCGCCCAGGCCGCCCGCGACCTCGGCGCGAGCCTGGCCACCGGGGTGCCGGTGACCGAGATCCTGCCGGGAGAAGGGGTCCGGCTGGAGGGCGGCGAGCTGATCCGGGCGGCCGCGGTCGTCTCCAACGCCGACCCCCGCCGGACCCTCGGCCTGGTCGACCCGGGCGCCGTCCCCGGTGGGTACCGGGCCCGGGTCGACGGCTGGCGGCTGCGCTCGCCGGTGGTGAAGCTGAACGCCGCCCTGCACCGGCTGCCCACCTTCCCGGCCGCCCGCGGCCTGGAGGCCCACCGGGCCATGGTCGACGTGACCCGCGGCCTGGACGCCGCCCAGGACGCCTTCGCCGACGCCCAGCGGGGCGTGCCCAACATCGGCTTCTGCGAGGTCTACTTCCAGACCGCCTACGACCCGTCGGTCGCCCCGCCGGGCCGGCACCTGGTCAGCGTGTTCGCCCAGTACGCGCCCTACGACCTGGCCGACGGCGACTGGGACGGCCGCCGGTCCGAGATCGGCCGGCTGATCCTGGACGCCATCGCCGCCTTCGCCCCCGGCCTCCACGACTGCGTGGCCGAGTACGAGGTCCTGGGCCCGCCCGACATCGAGCGGCGCATCGGGCTCAGCGGCGGGCACATCTTCCAGGGCGAGACCATGCCCGACCAGATGTGGGAGCACCGCCTGGCCGCCCGCACCCCGGTCCCGGGCCTGTACCTGTGCGGCGCCGCCACCCACCCGGCCGGGTCGGTGATCGCCCTCAACGGCCGCAACGCGGCCATGGCGGTGCTGGCCGACATGACAACGGCTCGGAATCGGCCTCCGGCCGACGATCGATAGATTCCGACCGGCAGATTCGCCGGTCGGTCAGCCCTTCTCGGCGCCGGCGGTCAGGCCCTCGACCAGCAGGCGCTCGGTGGCGAAGAACAGCACGACGATCGGGAGGGTGAGGATCACCGAGCCGGCCATGAGGGTGGTCTTGGCCACCTCGACCGAGCCGGCCAGCTGGGACAGGCCGAGCGACACCGTCCAGTTGGCGCGGTTCTCGACCAGGAACAGCAGCGCGAACAGGAACTCGTTCCAGGCGATCATGAACACGAACAGGCTGGTGGCCATGATCGCCGGCATGGCCAGTGGCAGCGACACCTTGCGGATGATGGTCAGGCGGCTGGCCCCGTCCAGGGCGGCCGCCTCCTCCAGGCTCTCGGGCACCGTCTGGAAGTAGTTGCGCAGCATGTGGATGGTGACCGGCACGATCTGGGAGGCGTAGACCAGGACCAGGCCGAACAGCGACCCGCGCAGGCCGATGCGGGTGAAGAACACGAACAGCGGGATGGCCAGCAGGATGGCCGGGAACAGGTAGACCGAGAGGAACAGGAAGTTGACCTGGCGGCGGCCGAAGAACTGCAGCCTGGCGATGGCGTAGGAGCCCAGGATCGACACCAGCAGGGTGAGGGCCACGCTGGCCAGGGCGATCATGCCGCTGTTGCGCAGGAAGACCAGGAACCCCTGGCCGCCGTCCTCGACGCTGCGCAGCACCTCGCCGTAGGCGGCCGGCGACGCCCCCCGGGGCGGCCACAGCGCCCCCGGGTCGAGGGCCACGTCCTCGATCGCGCGGATCGACAGCTCGACCATGTAGTAGAAGGGGAACAGGGTCGCGACCAGGAAGAAGGCGATCGTGATCCACTTCAGGACCCCGAGGATGCGGGTCTCGACCACCTCGCGGCTGAGCGGCGGCCTGGGCCGCGACGGCCGCCTGGCCGTGGCCCGGGGGGCCCGGGGGCGCTCGGCGACCCCGGTGTCGACGTCGGTCCGGCTCATCTGGCGTCCGCCTCCTCCCGGCCGACGAAGAACCGGAAGTAGAGGAACAACAGCGCGACCAGCAGCAGGGCCAGCACCAGCGAGAGGGCGGCGGCCGCCCCGATGTCGCCGCGGCCGGTCAGGTAGTTGTAGACCCGCACCGACACCACCTCGGTGCCGGCGCCGCCCTGGGTGAGCAGGTAGATGTCGTCGAACTCGTTGAAGGTCCAGATGAAGCGGAGCACGGTGAGCAGGGCGATCACGCCCTGGAGCTGGGGCAGGGTGATGCGCCAGAAGCGCTGCAGGGGGGTGGCCCCGTCGACCCGGGCCGCCTCGTCGAGCTCGCCGGGCAGGGCCTGGAGCCGGGCCAGGATGAACAGGAACGAGAACGGGAAGTAGCGCCAGGCCTGGTAGAGGGTGACCACGATCAGCGCGGTCGGCACCTCCAGGTCGAGGCCGAAGACGGAGATGGTGCCGGTCCGCTGCTCCAGGAAGGGGATGGGCTCCTTCCAGCCGAGCAGGTCGGCCCCGATGGCGTTCACGATGCCGAGCTCGGGGTTGAGCATGATCTGCCAGACGAAGGTGACCGCGACCACCGGGGCCACGTACGGCAGCAGCATCGACGCCCGCACCAGGGTGCGGCCCCTGAAGGGCTTGCGCACGACCAGGGCGGCGAGCAGGCCCAGGCCGATGGACAGCGCCGTCCCGACGACGCTGTAGATCAGGGTGACCTTGAGGGCCTCCAGGAACCCGGGCGAGGTCAGCACCGTGGTGAAGTTGTCCAGGGTGAACTGGAAGTCGAACAGCCGGGTCCGGAGGTTGCGCAGGCGCAGGCTCTGGAAGGCGATCACGATCGTCCACAGGATCGGCAGGACGACCATGAACAGCACCACGATCAGGGTGGGCGACAGCAGCGCGAGTCCGGCCCGCGACTCCTGCTGGGCCAGGGTCCTCCCCCGCCGTCTCGGCGCCGGTCCCTCGGGCATGGGTCTCCCCTTCCGGCCCCCCTCACTTGATCGACTGGGCGATCTCCTCCACGTCGGCCTGGGCCTGCTTGGCGGCCGCGTCCGGGGTCAGCTGCCCGTCGAGCATGGCGGCCACCGCCTTGGGGATGGGCAGCTCGGCAAGCTGGGCGCCGACCAGCTTGCCCTGGCCCTGCTGGAAGCCCCAGCGGTTCATGGTGTCGGTGCTCTTGGTCAGGGCCTCCAGCACCTCGGGGGGGTACAGCTCCGACAGCGGCTTCTTCTCGTCGACCCCGGCCGGGAGCTTGGCCCAGGCCTGGTTGTACTCCTGGGGGTTGTCCTTGGTGCCTGGGCGGACCGGGAACTTGCCCTCGGGGGCCAGGGCGAGCCAGTCGGCGTAGCCGTCGCTCATCATGTACTCGACGAACTGCTTGGCCGGGTCGGTCTTGCCGTCCTTGATGATGGCGAAGCTGGTCACCTCGCCGAACTGGGTCGGCTCGCTGCCGTCGGGGCCGGTGATGGCGGTGACGATGCCGCTGTTCTTGGACAGGAAGCTCTTGTCGGAGCGGCACTCCGGACAGGTCGGCAGGGCGTCGTTGCGCAGCCCGGCCAGCTCGTCGAGCAGGAACGACGACCAGACGATCATGGCCGACTTGCCGGCGAAGTAGGAGGCCCGGGTGGTGTCGGCGTCCTGGCCGCCCTTGGCCGAGCCGTTCTTGATCAGGTCGTCGTAGAACTTGAAGGTGGCCGCGCACTGGGGCGTGGTCAGCTGGAGGTTGCCCTGGTCGTCGGTGAGCTGGCAGCCGTTGGCCAGGGCGAAGTACTCGAAGGTCTGCTGGGTGAAGCCGTCGCCGGCCTTGGTGGCGGCGACGATCCCGTTCTGGCCCGACTGCTTGAGCCTGGTCGCCGCGGTCAGGACCTTGTCGAAGGTGTCCGGGGTCTGGAGGCCGGCCTTCTGGAACAGGTCCTTGCGGTAGACCAGGAGCTGGGTCCAGCTGTCGCTCGGGACCGCGATCGGCTTGCCGTCGGACTCGACCAGGCTGAGCGCCCGCTGCGAGAAGGTGTCGCGGCCCAGGCGCTCGATCACGTCGTTGGCGGCGTCCTGGTCGGCCAGGTCGTCGGTGGCCAGGTTGTTCACGAAGCCGAGCGACAGGGCGCCCATCACGTCCGGGAGGGTGCCGCCGGCGCTGGCCGACTGGATCTGGGTGGCCAGCTGGTCCTCGGCGATCGCGACCACCTTGACCTGGATCCCGGTCTTCTGCTGGAAGGCGGCGGCGATCTTCTGGGTGGCCGCGACCCGCTCGGCGACGTCCTCGGCGGTCCAGAAGGTGATCGACTTGTCCCCGCTGTCGCCTCCTCCCTGGTCGTCGCCACCGCCGCAGCCGGCCGCGGCAATCAGGATCGAGAGCACCACCAGGGCGAGCAGGCGTCGGGGCTTCATCTGCGCTCCTCCCAGCCTAAGCACACGAAACGTACTTCCCACCAAAGCGAGCACGAACCGGATAGAACGCTCATTCGAGGAACGTACCAGCCGGCCTTGCCCGGCACAAGGCGGCCTCCACAGGGCCGGCGGCCGTGCCCGGGCGTCGGCGAGGGAGTACGTTGCTGGCGCAACAAGTCCGCCGCCTACGTCTCGAGGAGGAGCAGGATGGCGACCAAGCTGTGGCATGTCCCGGTGCGGCTGGCGACCGGCGCCATCATCCTGGACCAGGGCCTGCTGAAGCTGAAGGCCGACGACGACACGGCCAAGTGGCTGCACGGCCAGGCCGTGCACGCCTTCCCCCAGGTCGCCGAGATGGAGCCCAAGGAGTTCGTGCAGCTGCTGTCGGCCGGCGAGATCGCCCTGGGCACGGCCCTGCTGGGCATCGGGCTGGTCCCCTCCAGCCTGGCCGGCCTGGCCCTGGGCGTGTTCGGCGGGTCCCTGACCCGGCTGTACCTGAAGGCACCGGGGACGCGCCGCGAGGGCACCATCGCCCCCAGCCACCAGGGCGTCGGCCTGGCCAAGGACTCCTGGATGCTGGCCATCGGCACGGCCCTGGTGCTGGACGCGGTGTTCGGGTCCAGCGGCAAGCGGAGCAGAAAGAGCAGGAAGCGGTCCTAGCCCGGGGTCGCCGATGACTGAGCCGCCGCCGCGGTGGCCGGCCGCTCCCCCACGGCCGCCGCCCGGGCCCGGGATCGGGGGGCCGGTGGCCGGGGCGACCGACGTGCTGCGCGGGATCGGGCTGTTCGTGCGGACGCCCGGGGTGCGGCTGCTCGGGATCCTGCCCGTGCTGCTGGCCGCGCTGCTGGTGCTGGTGCTGCTCGGCCTGCTGGTGGTCTACCTGGACGAGCTGGCCGACGCCATGACCCCGTTCGCCGACCGCTGGGACGAGAGCAGCCGCACCCTGGTCCGGGTGGGGGCCGGGCTGGCCCTGCTGCTGGGCTCGACGGCCGTGCTGGTGGTGTCGTTCACGGTCATCGCCCAGATCATCGGCCAGCCCTTCTACGAGCGGATCTCGGACCGGGTGGAGCACCAGCTGGGCGCCCCCCCGGCCGGCGCCGACGCCCCCTGGTGGCAGACCTTCCCGCGGGCCTCGCTGGAGTCGGCCCTGCTGCTGGCCCTGACCGTGGCCTGCACGGCCCCGCTGTTGGTGCTGGGGCTGTTCCCGGTGGTCGGCCAGAGCGTCGTCCCGGTGCTCCAGGCTCTGGTCGCCGGGTTCTTCCTGGCCGTGGAGCTGCTGGCCATCCCGCTGCAACGGCGGGGGCTGCACCTGGCCGGGCGGCTGCGGTTCGTGTGGCGGCACCGGGCCCAGACCCTGGGGTTCGGGGTCACCGCCTTCCTGCTGTTCCTGGTCCCGCTGATGAACGTGCTGGCCATGCCAGGGGCGGTGGTCGGGGCGACCCTGCTGGTCCGCCGGCTCAGCGACGGCCCGGCCGGGCCGCCCGGACCACGGTGAGCCGTGAGGCCCGGAAGATGCGGCGGCGGCCGCTGACCAGGTTGGTCAGGTCGTAGGCCGGGTCGTCCGGGCCCGAGTTGGCCACCTCGCCGACCACCCGCCAGACCCCCCGCTCCCCCTGCCCCGGCTTGCGGACCTTGACCTCGCTCCCCTTCTGGATGTCCTGCATTCCAGGGATCTGGACCTCCACGCCGACCCGCCTCCTCACGTCCCGTCATTCGAACTCTTGTTCGAGTGTACCCCACCGGTAGGTCAGGATCGAGCCGTTGCGCGGCCGGCGGCGGCCACCTAGATTCGGGGCATGACCACCCAGCCAGGTCCCGAACCGGCCTTCGACCTCGACTTCTACCTGAGCCTTCCGCGGGTGGCCGGCCTGGCCCTGGCCCCCGACGGCGGCCGGCTGGTGACCTCGGTGGCCACCCCGGGGCCGGACGGCAAGACGTTCACCAGCGCCCTGTGGGAGCTGGACCCGGCCGGCGAGGCGGCCCCGCGGCGGCTCACCCGCTCGGCCCCCGGCGAGGCCGGCGCCGCGTTCCTGCCCGACGGGTCGCTGCTGTTCACCTCCACCCGCGCCGACCCCGAGGCCGCCCCCGACGCCAAGGCCGACGACGAGGTGGCCCGCCTGTGGCTGCTGCCGGCCGGCGGCGGGGAGGCCCGCCCGGTGGCCGCCAGCCCGGCCGGGATCGACCTGCTGCGGGTGGCCCGCGACGCCGGCACGGTGGTGTGGCGCACCGGCGTCCACCCGGGGGCCGACGACCTGGAGGCCGACGAGCGGCGTGACAAGGCCCGCAGCGACGCCGGGGTCGGCGCCCTGCTGTTCGAGACCTACCCGATCCGCTACTGGGACCACTACCTGGGGCCGCGGGAGCCGCGGCTGTTCGCCTCGGCCCCGCCGCCGGCCGACGACGGGCGCATGGCCCCGGGCCGGCCGCTGACCCCGGCCCCGGGCCGGGCCCTTGACGAGCAGGAGGTGGCCGTCACCCCCGACGGCGCCACCGTGCTGTGCGGCTGGGACACCGGCGAGGTCACCAACCCGCGCTCGCTGCTGGTGGCGATCGAGGTGGCCTCGGGCGAGCGGCGGGTGCTGCTGGACGACCCGGGGTCCTCGGTGGGCCGCATCGCCTGCTCCCCCGACGGCCGGCTGGCGGTGTGCGAGCGCATCTGGCACGGCGACCCCGGCCACCCCGTCGACGTCAGCCTGTGGCTGGTCGACCTGGACGGCGGCGAGGGCCGCGACCTGCTGGCCGGCCTGGACCTGTGGCCGCTGGAGCCGGTCTGGGCGGCCGACAGCCGGGCCGTGTTCTTCGTCGCCGACGCCGACGGCAGGACGCCGGTGTTCCGGGTCGAGGTCGGGGGCGCCGACGACGGGCGGGTGACCCGGCTCAGCGCCGACGGCGCCTTCTCCGACCTGTGCCCGGCGCCGGACGGGGAGCGGCTGTACGCCCTGCGGGCCACCATGGCCGCCCCGGCCCAGGCGGTCGCCCTGGACGCCGCCGCCGCCGACCAGCGGCCGGCGGCGCTGCCCACCCCCGGCCTGCCCCTGCAGGTGCCGGGCTCGCTGGCCGAGGTCGAGACCCGAGCCGGCGACGGCACCCGGCTGCGGGGCTGGCTGGCGCTGCCGTCGGGGGCGTCGCCGGTCCGGCCGGCCCCGCTGGTGGTGTTCATCCACGGCGGGCCGCTGTCGTCCTGGTCGGCCTGGAGCTGGCGCTGGAACCCGTGGCTGCTGGCCGCCCGGGGCTACGCCGTGCTGCTCCCCGACCCGGCCCTGTCCACCGGCTACGGGCAGGGATTCGTGGGCCGGGGCCGGGGCCGCTGGGGCGCCGAGCCCTTCACCGACCTCATGTCCCTGGTCGACGCGGCCGTGGCCCGGGCCGAGGTGGACGAGCGGCGGACCGCGGCCATGGGCGGCTCCTTCGGCGGCTACATGGCCAACTGGCTGGCCGGCCAGACCGACCGCTTCCGCTGCATCGTCACCCACGCCAGCATCTGGTCGCTGGAGCAGTTCCACGGCACCACCGACCATGCCGCCTGGTGGGAGCGCGAGTTCGGTTCGCCCGAGGCCATGCCCGAGCGCTACCGGGACCACTCGCCCGACCGCAACCTGGCCCGGATCCGCACCCCCATGCTGGTCATCCACGGCGAGCGCGACCACCGGGTGCCGATCGGCGAGGCCCTGCGGCTCTGGACCGACCTGACCCGCACGGGGGTGGCGGCCAAGTTCCTCTACTTCCCCGAGGAGAACCACTGGGTCCTCACCCCGCCCCATGTCCGCGTCTGGTACGAGACCGTGCTCGCCTTCCTCGACCAGCACGTCCTGGGCAAGGACTGGATCCGCCCGGAGCTGCTCTAGCCGACCAGGAGACCGCGTGCTCGACCCGTCCAAGCAGGGCCACGCCCAGGCCGAGCGGCGCCTGCGCTCGGAGCCGATCGCCTGGCTCACCACCGTCCGGGCCGACGGGCAGGCCCAGGCCTCGCCGGTGTGGTTCCTCTGGGACGGGGAGACGTTCCTGGTCTACAGCCAGCCCGACGCCCAGAAGGTGCGCAACCTGGCCGCCAACCCCAGGGTGGCGCTGCACCTGGACGACGACGGGACCGGCGGCGACGTGGTCACCTTCGAGGGGACGGCCACGGTCGAGCCCGACACCCCCCGGGCCGACCGGGTGGACGGCTACCTGGCCAAGTACCAGGAGGCCATGGAGGCCCTGGGCTATGAGCCGGGGCCGTTCGCCCGCACCTACTCGACGGCCATCCGGGTCCGCCCGACCCGGGTCCGGGCCTGGTAGCGCCATGGCCCTGCTGCCCGAGATCAAGGCGCTGCTCGACCGCCAGGCGGCCTCCGGCCGGCCGCCCCTGCACCGCCAGTCGGTGGAGCAGGCGCGGGCCTTCCACGTCCAGGACGCCCCGGCCCTGAACGGGCCGCCGGCGGCGCTGGCCGCGGTCGCCGACCAGGTGATCCCGGGGCCGGCCGGGGAGCTGCCGGTGCGGGTCTACACCCCCGAGGGCTCCCCGCCGTTCCCGATCGTGGTCTTCTTCCACGGCGGCGGCTGGGTGGTCGGGACCCTGGACACCTACGACCCGCTGTGCCGGGACCTGGCCGCGGCCACCCCGGCGGTGGTCGTCTCGGTCGACTACCGGCTGGCGCCCGAGCACCGCTGGCCGGCCGCGGTCGAGGACGCCTATGCGGCCACCCTGTGGGCGTCGGGCAACGCCGCCGCCCTGGGCGGGGCCCAGCACCGGCTGGCCGTGGCCGGCGACAGCGCCGGCGGCAACCTGGCCGCGGTGGTCGCCCTCGGCGCCCGCGACCGCGGCGGGCCCCCGATCGCCTTCCAGCTGCTGGTCTACCCGGTGCTGGACGCGGCCACCGACACCGCCTCCTGGCGCGAGTACGCCGACGGCTTCTACCTGACCGCGGACGGCATGCGCTGGTACTGGGACCACTACCTGGGCGGGGCCGACGGCCTGGCCCCGGACGCCTCACCGCTGCGGGCGGCCTTCGTCGGCGGCCTGCCGCCGGCTCTGGTGATCGGGGCCGAGTGCGACATCCTCCGCGACGAGGGCGAGGCGTATGCGGCCCGGCTGGCCGAGGTCGGGGTCGAGGCCCGGGCCAGCCGCTACCCGGGCGTGGTCCACGGCTTCTTCCGCTGGCGGGCCGTGACCGGCGCCGCCGACACCGCCCTCCAGGAGGCGGCCGCGGCCCTGCGGTCGGCCCTGGCCCCCTAGCCCGGGTCTCCGGTGCCGACCCGCGGGCCTACCAGGTCGGCTTGTCGGGCGGTCCCTCGTCGGCCGGGTCGGAGGCGGCCTGGTCGGGCTCGGACGGCGGGTGCCAGCGGGCGACCAGGTTGCGGGCCGCGCGGGCCTCGTCGAGCCGGCCGACCGGGGCCGTCACCGGCGCCCGGTGCAGCGCGTGGGCGTCGGTCTCGGCCTGGGCGGCGATCTCCAGCATGGCCTCGGCGAAGCTGTCGAGGGTCTCCAGGCTCTCGGTCTCGGTCGGCTCGACCATCAGGGCCTCCTCGACGATCAGGGGGAAGTAGACCGTCGGCGGGTGGAACCCGCGGTCGATCAGCCCCTTGGCGATGTCGAGGCCCCGCGCCCCCTGGGACTTCTGCCGGCGGGCCGAGAGCACGAACTCGTGCATCACCGGCCGCGACGGGTAGCCGAGCTGGTAGGCCTCGGACAGCCGCTCGAGCAGGTAGTTGGCGTTGAGCACGGCCCGCTCGGCCACCCCGCGCAGGCCGTCGCCGCCGTTGGCCAGCAGGTAGGCGAAGGCGCGGACCAGGATGCCGAAGTTGCCGTTCCAGCCATGCACCCGCCCGATCGACCGCGGCCGGTCGCCGTCCCAGCGGTAGCGGTCCCCGTCCCTGACCACCACCGGGGCGGGGAGGAAGTCGACCAGGTGCTCGGCCACCACCAGCGGGCCGGCCCCGGGACCGCCGCCGCCGTGGGGGGTGGCGAACGTCTTGTGGAGGTTGAGGTGGACGACGTCGAAGCCCATGTCGCCGGGCCGGGCCTTGCCCAGGATGGCGTTGAAGTTGGCGCCGTCGTAGTAGAGCTGGCCCCCGACCCCGTGGACGAGCTCGGCCACCCGGGCGATGTTGCGCTCGAACAGGCCAAGGGTGTTGGGGTTGGTGATCATGAAGGCGGCCACGTCGGTGTCCAGGGCCTTCTCGAGCGAGGTCAGGTCGACCAGGCCCTCGGGGCTGCTGGCCACGGTGGTGACCTCGAACCCGGCCAGGCGGACCGACGCCGGGTTGGTGCCGTGGGCGGCGTCGGGGATGACCACGCGGCGCCGCGGGTCGTTGCGGGCCTCGTGGTGGGCCCGGATGATCAGCAGCCCGGTCAGCTCGCCGTGGGCCCCGGCGGCCGGCTGGAAGGTGGCCGCGGCCAGGCCGGTCAGCTCGCACAGGGCGTGCTCCAGGCGGGCCAGCAGCTCCAGCGCCCCCTGCACCTGCTCGGCCGGTTGGGCCGGGTGCAGTCGGGCGAACCCGGGGAGGGCGGCCGCCGCCTCGGCGACCTTGGGGTTGTACTTCATGGTGCAGGACCCGAGCGGGTAGAAGCCGAGGTCGACCGCGTAGTTGCGGTGGGCCAGCCGGGTGTAGTGGCGCACCAGGTCGCGCTCGGACACCTCGGGCAGCCGCACCGGCGCCGTCCGCCGCACCCCCGCCGGCAGCGCCCGCTCCAGGTCGACCTCGGGCAACCCGTCGCCGTCGGGGAGGCTGGAGGCCCGCCGCCCCGGCGACGACCGTTCGAAGACGAGCCGCTCGGCCTCCCCCTCGAGGCCCCCGGCCGCCCACGGCACCGCCTCGAACGGGCTCACCGGGCCACCCCCTCTCCCTCGGGGCGGCCTCGGCCGGCCCCCAGGTCGTCCAGGACGGCGGCCAGGGCGTCGGCCAGGCGGTCGATGTCGGCCCTGGTGCGGCGTTCGGTCACCGCGACCAGGAGGCCGTCCTCCAGGCCGGGGGCCAGGCCGGCCAGGGGCAGGCCGGCCAGCAGGCCGTGGTCGACCAGGCGCCGGCTGACCTCGGCCGGGTCGGCCGGCAGGCGGACCACGAACTCCTTGACGAACGGCTGGTCACCGAAGGCGAGGCGGACCCCGGGGACGGCGGCCAGCCGGTCGGCCGCGTACCGGGCCGCCCGCAGGCACAGCCGGCCCAGCTCCTCCAGCCCCTGCGGCCCGAGCCAGGCCAGGTAGACGGCCGCGGCGATGGCGTTCAGGGTCTGGTTGGTGCAGATGTTGCTGGTCGCCTTCTCGCGGCGGATGTGCTGCTCGCGGGCCTGGAGGGTGAGGACGAAGGCCCGCCGCCCGGCCGTGTCCAGGGTCTCGCCGACCAGCCGGCCGGGCAGCCGCCGCACGTCCTCGGGACGGCAGGCCAGGAACCCGAACGCCGGGCCGCCGAAGTTGGGGTGGTTGCCCAGCCCCTGGCCCTCGCCGACCACGATGTCGGCGCCGAGCCGGCCGGGCGGCTCCAGCACCCCGGCGGTGAGCGGGTCGAAGGTGACCAGCATCCGGGCCCCGACCCCGTGGGCCAGCTCGGCCGCGGCGGCCACGTCCTCGACCACCCCGAAGAAGTTGGGCTGGGCGAGCAGCACGGCCGCGGTCTGGTCGCCGGCCTTGCCGCGCACCTCGTCCAGGTCGGTGTGGCCGTCGAGGGCGCCGACCTCGACCAGCTTGATGTCGAGCCCCTGGCTGTAGGTCTCCAGCAGCTCCCGCACCCGCGGGGCCACGGCCGCCGAGACCAGCAGCTCGCTGCGCCGGGTGGCGGCCACGGCCATGGTCGCGGCCTCGGCCACCGCCGAGGCGCCGTCGTACAGCGAGGCGTTGGAGACCTCCAGGCCGGTCAGCTCGCTGACCAGCGTCTGGTACTCGAACAGGGCCTGGAGCACGCCCTGGCTCATCTCGGGCTGGTAGGGGGTGTAGGAGGTGGCGAACTCGCCCCGGCCGGCCAGGTACCAGACGCTGGCCGGCACGTAGTGGTCGTAGACGCCGGCGCCGAGGAAGCAGGTCAGCTCGTCCAGGTGCCGGTTGCGGCCGGCCAGCCGGCCCAGCTCGGCCGCCACCTCCTGCTCGGCGTGGGGGCGGGGCAGGTCGAGGTCGGCCGGGGCGCGCAGGTCGGACGGGATCGGCTGGAACAGCTGGTCGACGTCGTCCAGGCCGAGGGCGGCCAGCATCCGCTCGACGTCCTCACGGGTGTGGGGCTGGTAGCTCAACCGCTCCTCCTGACATGCCCCACCCGGCGCCCGCGGCGCCTCCCCCGGTGGGATCGACATAGAGACTTATCTACTTACAGCCTTCTCGACAAATCTATCCAACTCTGGCCGACAGCGACCCAGCCAGGGCGCGGCGATTGAACCACCGCCTCCCAGCCCCCGGCAACGCCCCACCAGAGGGTGGCGGGAGTCAGCCGGCCCGCCTGACGGTGGCCGGGCCCCGGCGGTGGGCCCGCTCGGCCGGCAGGAGCACCTGGGCCAGGCGCACCAGCTCGGGATCGGCGGGCAGCGGCGGCACCGCCCCCGGCGGGTCGGGCACCACCCGCGGCCGCCCCGCCGCCCGCACCCGCTCCACCGCCCCCCCGGGCCGGGCCGGGCCGGCCGTTGCCGCACGGGCGTCCTGTCGCGGTCCTCCACCCGGCCCGCCCGCCCCGACGAGCGTGGACACCCCGGGCCCGGCCGGCGGGTCGAGCATCTGGCTCGGCGGCTCGAGGCCGTACTTGGCGAGCAGGGACAGGTAGTCGCGCTGGTAGAGGACCTTGATGCGGACGTCCGGGTAGAGCTCACGCAGCCGCCGGACCTTGCGGTTCTTCTTGGTCACCAGGCGCTGGTTGAGGGTGGTGATCTCGATGTAGAGGCCGAACCGCGGGAGGTAGAAGTCGGGGCGGAAGTGCTGCACCGCGTGGCCGGCGGCGTCCCACTCGATGGGGAAGGCGGTCGGCTCGTACTCCCACTCGACCCGGTAGAAGTCGAGCAGGCGCGCGAACTGGCGCTCGGAGTTGTGCGCGAAGGTGATGGTATCGGCCGGCCGAGTCGCTCCCGCGCTGGTGGCCATGGCCGGCGCTAGCCTTGGGGCCCCGGGGGCGCTGCTCGGGGCGGGACCCCGCCGGCGGCGTCGGCCACCGCCGCCTCGGCGGCCGGTCCCGCGGCCGTGGCCAGCTCGTCGCCGGCCGGCTGGTCGCCGGGCAGGTGGGCCAGGTCGCCCTCGGTGTCGGCCCACACCCGGCCCACGGCGATGCCGAACACGGCCTGCCCGTGGGAGAGGACGTCCACCACCTCCTCGTTGGAGTGGCAGGCGTAGATGCGGTTGCCGTCCGACATCAGGGTGACGTCGCTGAGCGGTTTGCCGCCCGACTCCCTGCGCAGGTACCCGATCGCCTCGCGGATCTGGCGCAGCGAGACCCCGGCGTCGAGCAGGCGCTTGATGATGCGCAGCTCGACCACGTCGGTGAAGCTGTAGAGCCGCTGGGTGCCCGACCCGTCGGCCGCCCGCACCGACGGGGTGACCAGGCCGGTCCTGGCCCAGTAGTCGAGCTGCCGGTAGGTGATGCCGACCAGCTTGTAGACGATGGGGCCGCGGAAGCCCGGCTCGGACGGTCGCGCGGCCATCCCGTTCGCCTCCTTGCCGGTCCTGCGAAATTACAACGATGTGACGTCAAGCCTAGGGGTCCGGGTCGGTCGCGTCAACGAGCCGAGCCCACCGTTATCGACCTGCGATCTCTCGACCTCCAGCAGAGGGTGAAGCCGGCGCGGAGCTACTCGAAATCCTCCGGGCTCACCTGGTCGAGGAACTCGCGGAACTTCTCGACCTCGCGCTCCTCGTCGTCGCTCTTGATGAGGATGGAGGCCTCGCTGAGCACGTCCTCCTCGGCGAAGATGGGCGTGTTGGCCCGGACCGCCAGGGCGATGGCGTCGCTGGGGCGGCTCGACACCGAGAACTTGGAGCCGTTCTGGCGCAGCTCGATGGTGGCGTAGAAGGTGCCTTCCTTGAGCTCGGTGATCACCACCCGCTCGATCGACACCACCAGCTCGTCCAGGAGGTTCTTGAGCAGGTCGTGGGTGAGCGGCCGCTGGGTGGCCACGCCCTGGAGCGCGAAGGCGATGGCGGTCGCCTCCACGTTGCCGATCCAGATCGGGAGGAAGCGCTCACCGTCGCGCTCCTTGAGGAGCACGATCGGTGTCTGGGTTGGAAGCTCGATCCTGACGCCGACGAGGGTCAGCTCGACCAACGCGAAACCCCCTCGGGCGTCGAACGTTCCTGGCGCCCGCTAGGGCGCTTGCCGCACCGCCCGAGGCTATCAGACGCCCCGAGCCGATGCGACACACCGTGCGAAGGTCGGGGCCTGGACCGCTTCATGCCCGGGGCGGCCTCCAGGCATCATCCGCCCTGGTAGGGAGGTCGAGCAGGGTCGGGTCGGCGCGCACCGCCTCCAGGTCGTCGACGGCCAGCAGCTCGCGCCGGCCCCGCTCGCGCTCGTCCAGGTCGAGGCCGTAGCCGACCAGGAAGACGTCGGGGACCTCGAAGCCGACATACGACAGGGGGACGTCGACGATACGCCGGGCACGCCTGTCCAGCAGGGCGCAGACTCGCAGGCTGACCGGTCCCCGGGCGGCCAGCACCCGGAGCAGGTAGGTCAGGGTCAGGCCGGTGTCGACGATGTCCTCGACCACCAGCACGTGGGCGCCGGACAGGTCCAGCTCGAGGTCCTTCTCGATCCGGACCACCCCGGTGTCCTCGGAGGCGTCGAACCGGGAGATGGCCATGAAGTCCACCAGGCACGGCATGCCCGCCGCCCGCACCAGGTCGGCCAGGAACACCACCCCACCGCGCAGCACCGACACCAGGACCGGCTCGACCCCCTGGTAGTCGGCCCGCAGCTCGGCGCCCAGCTCCGCCACCCGCCCCTGCACCGCCTCCTCGTCCACCAGCAGCCACACGGCCGGGCGTTCCTCGGCCTCGGGCGGCGCCGGTTCGTGGTCGGGCCCGTCGGCGGAGGTCATGAGGGTGCACGCCGCAGCAACGGGTCGATCGCCGGCGCCGCCGCCCCCGGCGGGACCGCCCACACCCGCACCACCGTCCCCTCGACCAGGGTCGCCCCCGCCGGCCCCCCGGACCCGGGGACGGCCCCGGTGGAAGGAGCCGTGGAGGGGCCGGGCACCGTGGGAGCGGGCGCCGTGGAGGGGGCGGGCACGGTGGGCGTCGAGGTCGGCGCCGCCCCGCCCGCCTCGAGGCGGGCGAGCGGGACCCGGACCAGGCGCCGGCCCCCGCCCACGAACCAGGCGGAGGCCGCATCCGGCGAGGCCCCCGCGGCCGATCCCGACCCCCCGTTGGTCCCCGCCCCCGCGCCCTGGCCCGCCGACCCCGGGTCACCGCCTGTCGTGCCTGCGGCTGCGGACCCCGGGGCGGGGACGAGGCGGACCTGGGTGAGGTGGTCCAGGCGGACCAGGGCGTCGGCGTCGGCGCCGGCCTGGAGGTCGGGCGGGCGGCCGGGCGCCACCGAGACCGGCTGGCCGCGCTGGGCCAGGCGCACGCGGACGAACCCGGTGAAGCCGTACCCGAACAGGGCCCGCACGTCGGCGAAGGCGTCGGGCGAGCCGAGCGCCACCGCGACCAGGCGGCGGCCGCCGCGGCTGGCCGAGGCGACCAGGCACCGTCCGGCCCGGTTGGTGAAGCCGGTCTTGCCCCCGACCGTCCACCGGTAGGAGCCGAGCAGCTGGTTGGTGGTGACAAATCGACGAAGCGACAAAGGACCACCGGGGATGCGGGCGGCCCTGGTGGCGACCAGGGACCGGAAGTCGGCCCGGCGCATGGCCACCTCCCAGAGGCGGCCCAGGTCGCGGGCGCTGGTCTGATGGCCGGGACGGTCAAGGCCGTAGGGGGTCACGTAGTGGGTCGCGCCGAGCCGCAGCGCGGCGGCCTTGCGGTTCATCCGGCGGACGAAGGCCGCCTCGCTGCCGTCGACCGCCTCGGCCAGCGCCACCGCGGCGTCGTTGGCGCTCTTCACCAGCAGGCCGAGCAGGAGCTGGCGCACGGTCAGGCGCTCGCCCCTGCGCAGCCGCAGCGACTCCTCGCCGACCCCGGGCGGCCCCGGGCCGATGACCACCACCCGCCGCTCGTCGAGCCGCTCCAGGGTCAGCAGGGCGGTCATCACCTTGGTGGTCGAGGCCATCGCCCTGGCCGTGCCCGCGTTCCGCTCGAACAGCACCTGCCCGGTGGACTCGTCGGCCAGGATGGCCGCCTCGGCCACCACCCGCGGCCCGGCCACCGCCCCCTGCCCCGCCACCGCCCCCTGCCCGACCCCGCCGGCCGGGCCGAGGCCACCCGCCCCGCCCCAGGCCAGGGCACCGGCGGCCCCTGGTACCGCCGATGCGACCCTGGGAGCGGTGGCCCCCGGGGCCGGCGGCCCGGCGACCGCCGGCGGCGCGCCGGCGGCCAGCACCGACCCGGCGGGGTCGGCCAGGATCGCCGCCAGCACCACGGCCACGGCCACGGCACGCGCGGGACCCGGGGTGGGGTCCTGCCGCCGCCGCCGGGCGATTGGATGATTTATAGACATGTTGCTAGGTCGATAAGGAGGTCTAGCAACTTGTCAGCGGTGCGGGTCGCGGGTGTCGGCCAGGCCGTGGACGGCGCTGCGGAGGGCCAGGTCGCGCATGCGCCCGCCGAGCTGGGCGAGGGCGTCGATGGTGTCGCGGGCGCGGGACCGGGCCTCGGGGTTGCGCTGGCGGACCATGGGGGCGACCACCTGCTCGAACAGGGCCGCCTCGCGCTCGGCGAACAGCTTGTACATGCGCAGGTGGCGCGCTTCCAGGCCGTAGTCGGCGAGCTCGCGGGCCAGGCGCAGCATGACCAGGTCGTCGCCCCCGTACCAGGCGCCCCGCTCGCCGCTGCCGCGGGCGCTGACCAGGCCGAACGACTCCAGCTGGAGGAGCTGCTCCACGCTGGCGCCGGCGGCCCGGCAGAGCTCGTCGCGGGTGAACTGGGCGTCGGAGGGCGGCGCGGCGGCGAACCCTGCGCCGGCCGACCACCCCGGCTGGGCCGCGGCGGCGGCCGAGCCGGCCGCACCCCCGGCCCCGGGCGCCCCCTGGGCCGCCCCGCCACCCGTCGCCGGCCCGGCGTCCGCCCCCGCGCCCGGTGGCGCCTGGGCGGCGGCCGTCCCCGGGTCGGCCCCGGCCTCGGTGGCGGCGGCCGGCCCGCCCCTGGCCGCGAGCCCCCCGACCTCGTCCAGGTCGCTGAGGCGCTGGCGGATCACCCGCAGGGGCAGGTACTGGTCGCGCTGGGCGCGGAGCACGAACCGCAGCCGGGCGACGTCGTCCTCGGAGAACTTGCGGTAGCCGGAGGCCGAGCGGTCGGGCTGGACCAGCCCGGCGCCCTCCAGGAAGCGGATCTTGGACACGGTGATGTCGGGGAACTCGGGCTTGAGGATCCCGAGGACCTCGCCGATGCTCATCGTCCCGGTGACACCGGACGGCTCGGCCTCCCGGGCGGCCCCGGGGGCGTCTGCTCCACCGCCGCCCGGCCGGGGCGGCACCTTGCGCTGGACCGGATCCCGCATCAACCCTACCCGCCGCCCCCGGGACGACTGCCGGCGAAGAACACCAGTTTGAACTTGCCGATCTGGAGCTCGTCGCCGGCGACGAGCTCGCCGTCCTCGACCCGCTCCCGGTTCAGGTAGGTGCCGTTCAGGGAGCCGACGTCGTGGACGGTGAAGCCGTTGGCGCCGCGGCGGATCTCGGCGTGGCGGCGCGAGACGGTGATGTCGTCCAGGAAGATGTCGCTCTCGGGGTGGCGGCCGGCGGTCACCGTCTCCTTGTCGAGCAGGAAGCGGCTGCCGGCGTTGGGCCCGCGCCGGACGACCAGCATGGCCGTGTTCTCGCGCAGCTCCTCGACCGGGGCGACGACCTCTTCCTCGACCTCAGATTCGAGGTCCTGGGCGGCCAGGCTGATCGTGGTGGTCGAGTCGTCCGGGGTCGTGACCAGCGCGGCCCCACAGTTCGCGCAGAAGTGGGCCCCCTCAGGGTTCTTGTGACCGCACTGCGTGCAGAACATGCTGCCCTCCTGGGGCTGTGGCTCGTGGTCACCGGCCGCCCGGTCCGCCGGAGCGGGTGGGCGGCCTTGTTTTGGTCGGTGACTGTAGAGGACGGATCAAAAACGGGTCAACGCAAGGGCGAAGGTCGCCTGACATCTCCACGATACGGTGACGGTCAGGACTCGGCGACCAGGTCGCCGTAGGCGGCCGCCTCCATCAGCTCATCCAGCTCGCCCGCGTCGTCCAGCTCGATCACGACCAGCCAGCCCTGCCCGTAGGGGTCGGTGTTGATCAGCTCCGGGCTCTTGTCGAGCTCGTCGTTGCGCCCGACGATCGTGCCCGTGACCGGGCTGTAGATGTCGGACACCGACTTGGTGGACTCGACCTCCCCGAAGGTCTGGCCGCCGGTGACGGTCGTGCCGACCGGCGGGAGGTCGACATAGACGATGTCGCCGAGCGCGTCCTGGGCGTAGTGGGTGATGCCGACGGTGGCCCGGTCGCCCTCGGCCCGCGCCCACTCGTGCTCTGCTGTGTACTTGAGGTCGTCGGGGTACATCGTCGTCCCTCCAGAGGTGGTCGCCGGGGCGCGGCTGGGGCCGGGCCGCTGGTAGCCAAGCACAGCCGTGTCCACCACGCCAGAGCGGCGCCGCGGGGCGGCTCAGGCGGCGGCGCCGGTTCCCGGCTTGGGGGCCTCCCCGGCGCCGGTGCCGCGGCGCACGACCCGGACCCAGGGGATGTAGTTGGACACGAAGCTGTCGCGCCTGACCACGGTGCCGCCCCTGGTCACGGTCCGTGAGACGGTGACGTCGAACCCGGACGACCCCGGCTCCTCCACGACCTCCTTGCCCTTGGGCAGGGTCGGGTCGTCCTGGTACCGGATCGAGGGGGTGCGGAAGTTGCTGGCGGCCGAGGTGCTCGCGGTCACCTTGTACCCCCTCGAGGTCGACCAGAAGGTGAAGGTCAGCGTGGACGGGGTGGCGCGGCTGGTGATGAAGATCCCGTAGGGGGAGTCGTTGCGGAACTTGAGGTCCGTGCCCGGCCAGTCGAGGGTGGCGTCCCGGCCCATCGGGTAGTGGCTGATGTGCAGGCTGTGGTTGCGCCGCTCGACCACGGGCAGGCCGGCGAAGAAGGCGGCGTTGAACATGGTGGTGCCGGCCTGGCAGACCCCGCCGCCGAGCCCGTCGACGATCTCGCCGTCCTGGATCACGTGGGCCGTCCGGTAGCCCTTGGCCGCGGTGCGCCGGCCGGTGGCCGCGTTCATCGAGAAGACCTGCCCGGGCCGGACCAGGCTGCCGTGGACGGCGGCGGCGATCAGGCCGATGTTGTGGACCCGGGGGACGTCGTCGGCGTTGAAGGTGGTCGTGAAGGTCGACATCACCTCCTTGACGCCCAGCGCCCTGGCCTCCCTGGTGGTCAGCTCGGGCTGGGTGACGGTGGTGGGCAGGGCCGCCGACCTGCCGGTCCCGTCGCCGGCGGTGCCCGCCTGGAGCACGGCGGCGGCCGCCTTGCCGGGGACGACCTCGAGACCGGCCGCGCCCGGGACGATGCGGACGCTGGAGCCGGTGGGCTCGAAGCGGGCGTCCCTGGGCTCGGTGTAGGCGAAGCCGGCCTCCCGCCGGAGCAGCCGGTCCAGCCCGGTCGGGTCGAGGCGCAGGCGCAGCTCGCCCGCGGCCGCCCTGGTGCGGACGAGCGGGGCCAGGTCGGCCGGGCGCAGGTCGGCCCGGCCGTCGCCGGCGGTCACCTCGACCGGGGCCTTGAGCAGGGTGGCCGCCCGGTCGGCGGCCGCCCTGGCCGTGTCCGGGCCGACGCTTGGGGGGCGCTCCCGGACCGGCAGCCGGACCGCCGCCCCGGCCGGGGCGGCCGCGGCCGCCAGCAGCGCCGCCTCGGCCCCCGCCGGGTCGACCGCGCTGCCCGGCCGCCCGGGCACCAGCTCCACGGTCACGGGCCCGGCTCCGGAGGCCCCGCCGAGGCGCAGGGTGGGCTCGCGGACCTGGCTGCCGGTCTGGCGGTCGAGGGCGGCCAGCTGGCGGTGCAGGCGGGCGGAGACCACCCGGGCCGTCCAGGGCAGCTCGATGCGGCCGAACCAGCCCTTGAAGCGGCCGGCGTCGAAGGGCCCGCGGCCCACGTCCATGGCCGCGGCCACGCTCGCCTGGACGTCCAGCTCGACCCCGGCCCGGTACCGGGGCAGGCGCCGGCTGGCGGCGCCGGCCTGGAGGGCCAGCGGCGAGGCCCGGACCGACGCGGCCGCGGCGAGCAGCCGGTCGGTGGCCGCCGCCGGGGCGAGCCCGGACAGGTCGACCCCGCCGACCCGGACGCCGCGCCGGATGTGGCCGGCGGCGGTCAGCTCGTGGGCGGCCAGCAACCCGGCGGCCAGGACGGCCACGAGCGCCCCGGCCAGGACCGGCCGGGACACCCGGCCCAGCGGCGCCAGGACGGCGGCCAGCCGCCCCGGGAGCGGGCTCGACGGGCGGTCCGGGGGCTCGGCGGGCGAGTCGGCGACCGAGATGGTGGGCTCCTTTGGCCTGCCGTCCGGGCGGCCGGGACGGCGCGACACCGGGCCGAGAGCGGGGGAAGCGGCCCGGGCGAACGCAGAGCCTACGGCCCCGGCCGCCGGCGGGCAACTCCATCCGCGCCCGGTCCGGACAAGCGGCTCACTCCAGCTCGGCGGCCCGGCGGATGAGCGCCTCGTACTCCTCGGCCAGGGCCTCGGCGGCCGGCTCGTCGCCGGCCTCGGCCCACAGGTGGGTGACCGGCTCGACGGTGTCCGGGATGGCGAGGACCCAGTCGTCGCCCCAGGGACCGGCCTCGGCACCGTCCGACCCTGTGGGGGTGTGGAACACCTTGACCCCGTCGGTGTCGTCGACGCGCCGGCCCTTGCTCGCCTCCACCAGCTGGCGCATCACCGCGCCCTTGCGCTCCCAGGGGGTCGGGACCCGGCGCCGGACCACCGACGGCTCGGGCAGGGCGTCCGCGGCCGCGCCCAGGGTGGTGTCGTGGACGGCCAGCAGCTCCAGCAGCTTGCCGAACGACAGCAGGCCGTCGTAGGCGGGATGCAGCACCGGGAAGACGTAGCCGCCGCCCTCGGCCCCGGCGAACACCACCCCCTCGCGCTGGGCGGCCCGCATGATGGCGCTGGTCGAGAGCTTGCAGCCGTGGACCTGGCGCCCGTGGCGGGTGGCCAGGCCGGCGGCCAGGCGGGTGGTGGAGACGGGCAGGGCGATGCCGCCGCCGCCCTCGGTCCGCACGATCAGGTCGACATACAGCAGCAGGGCCCGGTCGAGCCCGAGGATGGCGCCGCGCTCGTCGACCAGGACGATCCGCTCCCCCACCGCGTCGAACCGCACGCCCAGGTCGGCCCCGGAGGCGGTGACCAGCTTGGCCAGGCGGTCCAGGTCGGCCTGGCGCTCGGCCTCGGTGGGGGCGACCCGGGTCTCGTCCAGGTGGCCGTTCACGATCAGGCTGTCCAGGCTCAACCTCGACAGCAGGTGCGGGAGCACGAGCGAGGCCGTGCCGGCGCCGGCGTCGATCACCACCTTGAAGCGGCGGTGGCGCACGACCGCGTCGTCCAGGCTGTGGACCAGGGCCACGGCGTAGTGCTCGACCGCCCTCGGCGGGTAGCGCAGCTCGCCCATCTCCTGTCCGAAGGTCCGGCGGAACTCCTCCCGGTAGTAGGTGCGCTCGATGCGGCGCCGGGTCCCCTCGTCGACGTCGCTGCCGTCGCCGCCGAACACGGCCAGCTCGACCGACTGGCTGTCCTTGGGCGAGGTGCGCACGTACATGCCGCCGGAGGCGCCCATGCGGGCGGCCGAGAAGCGCACCGACGGGGCCGGGGCCAGCTCCAGGTCCTCGCAGGTCACGCCGGCCGAGTTCAGCCCGGCGATCATGGCCCGCTTCAGGGCGCGCGACACCCGGCTGGTGTCCCGGCCCAGGGTGACCCTCGACCCCTTCTTGAGGGTCGAGCCGAAGGCGGTGGCCACCCGCAGGACCATCTCGGGGGTGAGGTCGACGTTGCCGATGCCGCTCACCCCGTCCTCGCCGAACAGCCCGCGGGCGCCGCGGCCCTCCCAGATGATCGACTTGGTGACGATCGCCCCGGGCTCCACCGTCTTGTAGGGATAGACCTTGACGTTGGGTTGAAGGATCGCCCCGTGGCCGATGTGGGCGTTGTCGCCGACCACCACGCCGTCCTCGACCCGGCCGCCCCGCTTGACGTCGGCGTTGCGCCCGACCACGCAGCCGCGCAGGCTCGTCCCGGGCCCGATGTAGGCGTTGTCGTGGACGATCGCCCGGTGCAGGAAGGCGTCGCGCTTCACGATCACGCCCGACCCGACCACGGTGTACTCGCGCAGGCGGGCGCCCGCCTCGACCTTGGTGAAGTCGCCGATGAGCACGGGTGCGGTCAGGACGGCGTCCGGGTCGAGCTCGGCCCCCTCCCCCAGCCAGATCCCGGGCCGGACCTGGAAGCCGCGCACGTCGACCTCGACCTTGCCGTCGAGGATGTCCTGATGGGCGCGCTGGTAGGCCTCGAGGCTGCCGACGTCCTCCCAGTAGCCGTCGGCGACGAAGCCGAACAGGGGCGCCCCCTGGTCGAGCAGCCGGGGGAACACGTCGCCGGCGAAGTCGGACGGCTGACCCTCGGGGATGTGCTCGAACACCTCCGGTTCGAGCACGTAGATGCCGGTGTTGATGGTGTCGGAGAAGACCTGGCCCCAGTGGGGCTTCTCCAGGAAGCGCTCGATGCGGCCGTCGTCGCGGGTGATGACGATCCCGAACTCGAGCGGGTTGGGCATGCGCTTGAGGACCACGGTGGCCAGGGCGCCGCGGCGGCGGTGGAAGCCGACCACCTCGTCGAGGTCGATGTCGGTCAGGGCGTCGCCGGAGATGACCACGAAGGTCTCGGCGAGCATCTCGGCGGCGTTGCGGACGCTGCCCGCCGTGCCCAGGGGGGTGGGCTCGGTGGCGTAGGCCAGGTCCACCTCCATGTCGGAGCCGTCGCCGAAGTAGTTGCGGACCTGGCTGGCCAGGAACTGGACGGTGACCACGATGTCCTTGAACCCGTAGTCCCGGACGTGCCGGATGATGTGCTCCATGATGGGCCGGTTGCCCACCGGGAGCATGGGCTTCGGCTGGTTGGCGGTGAGCGGGCGCAGGCGGGTGCCCTCCCCGCCGGCCATGATGACCGCCTTCACCGGCGACCCCCGCGCGGCCCCCTCGGGCCCGGGCGATCGACCGGTGCCGCAGGGCCGCGGGGCCGGGGTGGCCAGACACTTGTAGCCATGGGGATTTGGTTCCTTGTCTCTTCGTATCTTTGGCGCCCTACCGTGCGGCGCGTGCCGGCCTGGCGCTGGCCGAGTGGGTCGCCGACGCCCGGGAGCCCGGACCGGGTCGGGCTCGGCCGGCCCGACTGGCGGCCCGGCCCTGCCCTTCGGCTAGGAGCCGGCGTCCGCCCGGTGGCCGAGCCGTTCCAGCACCATTCTGACGTAGACCGCCCCGGCGAGGTAGTACATCACCACCCCGGCCCACAGCAGGGCCAGCCCCAGCAGGTGGGCGACCCCGGCCACGGCCAGGCCGGTCGCCCCCAGGGTGAGCACGGGCAGCGCGAACAGCAGCACCAGCGTGGCCGCCTTGCCGAGGAAGATGACCTCCGGCGGCTCGATCCCCCGCCGCTTCAGCAGCGGCCACCCGGCCAGCAGGACCAGGTCCCTGGCCACCAGCAGCGCCGCCGCCTGCCAGGGCACCACCCCCTGCACCACCAGGGCGATCGCCACCGCCGCGATCAGCAGCCGGTCGGCCAGCGGGTCCAGCAGCTGCCCCACCCGGCTCACCTGCCCGTACCGCCTGGCCAGCCACCCGTCCACCCAGTCGGTCGACCCCACCACCGCGGTCAGCACCAGCCCCCACCCGTACCGCCCCGTGGCCAGCAGGTAGGCGCACACCGGCACCAACAGCAGCCTCACCAGCGTCACCGCGTTCGGCACGGTCCGGATCGCCGACGACACCCGCCGACTCGGCCCCAGCGGGCCGGGCCCCTCGGCGGCAGGGTCACCCGAGGGTGGGTCGCTCAGGGGTGGGTCGCCTGGGGGGGTGTGGACGGGCGGAGTCCCTTGCCGCGCCGTTCGGCTACGCTCCCCCTCCGGGGGGCCTGGGGCGAGGGGCTGGGGCTCCGGCGTGGCCCGGTCGGGGTCCGGATACGGCGGGGACCGGTCGGTGTCGTCCATGCCGAGGAGCGTAGACCACCGCCTCGCGTTGGCGGGCTTCGCGTGGTGCGATCGGTCGGGACGGCGAGACTGGAACTCGCGACCTCCAGTCCCCCAGAGCGGCCGCATCCATCGCAGCTACTCCCCCCGCTGTCACTTCCCGTCCTGGTCAGCGGCCATATCCAAGCACCTGTGTGCGACCGAATCGGGCGGCTGTCCCCCGGCGTCCCTCCCCGGTTGGGTTGCGGATCGGGTTGCAGCGCCCGCGGACCACCCGGCTCCCCGTCCGCCGCGCATAAGGCGGCCGCACCCGATGACGCGGGCCGGCCCCAAGGGACACGAGGAGTGCACCTCATGCCCGGCACCGACCCACCCCGGCGCGCCGCCGTCGTCTGGTCCACTGGGCGGTCCTGATCGAGGAGGTCCTGCGACCCGAGCGTGGCCTCGGATCGATCTGGCCCGACCCGATGCCAGCGGCCTCGTCACCCGGCGGGGCCGCGGCAGGATCAGCGTGGAGGCCCCGAGTGCTGTTGTGCTCGCCGTCATCCAGCGGTCTGAACTCTCGGCGCGGGAGCACCTGCGCAGCACCGTAAAGAACGCGCAAAGAAGCTTGTGAGCATTGGCTCCCGGAGAGACGATGTGGGTTCGATTGGGGGTCAGATGGCCGGAACTGATGGTGGGCGACTCCACGGTCTGGTCGACGAACAGACCGTGTACGTGGCGCTGGACGCCATCGACCAGGCGCTGGAGCAGGCCCTGACCGCCCGCACCGAGCGCGAGCAGCGCTGGCAGCTGAACCAGCTGCGTGGGCTGCTGCTGACCCTTCCCTCCCACGGCCCCAGCCTCGACGAGGGCTTGCGGCGCCTGACAAGGCTGTTGCGGACCCCGATGGTCGATCGGTGACCGAACGGGGGCGGCCGCTGTGATACCGGCTGCCATGGCCGAGGAACGCCCTGCCAAGCGCGACCCGATGTAACGCCTGCCGGCCGCCAAGTGCTCTCTCTGGAGCTCCGCGCGACCAACGGCCCCGGCTGGGAAGACCCCGGGGCCGTTTAC